>Ga0307507_10012096_pt1 | contig 10732 bp, 3 predicted proteins | sample 7_EM_MG_FD_207223 | JGI IMG/M metagenome (GOLD analysis project Ga0307507, IMG submission 207223) | Populus trichocarpa ectomycorrhiza microbial communities from riparian zone in the Pacific Northwest, United States - 7_EM | ecosystem: Host-associated > Plants > Roots > Unclassified | place... | reverse complement strand
CTTTCCCCAAAAGCAAGTGAACAATGGTTATCCAAGCTCTCCCTGCAGATCTGCAGATCGTAAGACATCCCTTTTGGCTAATTTATCTTGTTTCTCCTTGTATCTTGTTTTCAGGGAACATGGGTTTTCATGGGGGTATATTCTGATGGATCTTGTGGGATTCAACCTGGCCTTGTATACTCTTTCCCGGTTACCTGTGAGAAGGGCAAATGGTCCATTGTGCAGGGTATAAAGTCCGGTTATCACTGTTACCATAGAACAATCCGGTTTGATTATTGTATAGTTTGATTATTAATATACAAATATTTCTTAACATCATCTGAAAGAGGAAGGGGAAGCGAGTGAACAATGGTTATCACTGTTACCATAGAACAATCCGGTTTTTCTGGTTTTTTTTGCTAAAAAACCGACCCGAACCGAACAAAACCGGTTCGGTTTGAACCGGTTCTCGGTTCGGTCCGGGTTGTATTAATAAAGAATATTATTTTCCGGTTTGGTTGTATTTTTGGGTTAAAACCGGACCGAACCGGACCGTGAACCACCCCAGAGAAAGGAGTGATTTATAACGGATGTGCGTGTTCTCATGAAGCTTTGTCCTAGCTGTAAGCCTGTGAATTGTAATAACAACACAAGCATGCAGGAAAAGATGTCCACCGCCGCACCACAGAATCCCCTGTGTATCGGAGCTGTCGGCCAAAGCAGCAACAGGCAATAATTTTTGTGTTCTTTCTAAAGATCATCCACCCATGTCAAGAAGTGCAGTGTTCCTTTGCTTTTAAACAATGGTGGCTTGTGTGCTTTCTAAAGATCATCCACCCATCTCTTTTGATATAAAGATTGAAGCTCTTTTCCGAATTTTAAGAGTTTTTTTTTTTGAATTAATGGATATGGCAGCTAATTAATAACTAATTTCTCTTTTGATTTGGTTTAATATATATATATATATACACACACTGTTTTAGAGTGTTTAAATGTTAAGAGCGGATTTATTGAGGTGCTTAGATCTTTTTAGATAAAACAAAATGGTTAGAAAATCCTATTTTAAAATCCAATCCAAAACTTCAGACTCGATTTTCCGCTCATTATTGCCAATTTTTTTCCTTAAAAAAAACAATTGGGCAAGCAACGGGAACAAAAAAGAAAAGAAAAGACTAGTGGTTGGCCTTGCAGGCCTACTCGTAATTGGGATTTTTCTATTTTTCCAGGCACATTGACCTATCCAAGCGAATGGACATAGCCTCTTTTTAGAAAACCATTTAGTTTTTATTTTATTTTATTTTTAATAAAAAATCATTTTTAAATATATTTAAAATAATATTCTATTAAATACCATTTAATTTTGTCTTTATTTTCAATTAAGATTATAGCTTTTTGTTTTGGTAATATTTGCAATCATTTCATTAATAACTTTGTTAATTATTATATATGAATTTAATATGCACTTGTTTTAGAAAAAAAAAAATTAGGGTCAAGGTTATTTAGTGAAAATAATTTTTTTTTTATTTTTATAATAAAATTTTTACAAAGTTTTCTCATATTAATTATTATTTTTAATTATATACAAAATATCAAGATATGATTTTCAGTGTTTTTTTAATTGAAATTTGTTTTTAAGTTTTTTATTTAAAAAACAAAATTCTTGATGAAAAAATATTTTTTTGTTAGAAAAAAATTCATTAATAAGAAAATGTAGTTTAAATTGAATGTGTGTGTGTATATATTCATTTATTTTAAATTATTTTTTCAAAATTTTATTATAATTACCTTTACTATTAATTCAAAAAACATGACGAATAAAAAAATTACTATGGTAGAAAAAGTCATATATATATAAAAAACAATTCATTTAACAAAATATATTTTTTAAGAATTTAAATCGTAAATGTTTTTTTTATAAATATCTAGATTTTGAAAAGCAGTGAACATCGTGCGGATAACTTTACCAGCGATATGCCCATAATATAGATGATTGATCTGCCTTGACAATGTTGAAAGCCAAGTAGTTACCTGGCAGTGAATTTATACAAGTCAGTTACAGGACAATATATTAATATATACAGTGTTCATATTGATAAAATAAAAATAAAAATAGAAACCCTTAACTTAGTCTATATTAACCAGAATGTTGACCAGAACAAAACGCATATAAAGTGAGAGAAATTATCATGTAGGAAGTAATCATATTCCTCTCTTTTATAAAAATATGGGACTCACCACAAAAAATAATTTATGGTTCACAAGTTATGAGAGGGAGAAAAACAGTCTGATATGTTAAATATTTCATCTATAAAGTGCTCAAAAAATGATGGAGAGATGTATATTGTCTTGACAATATCCATTTCAAGCCTCTCAATGTGTTGTTTTTGCAACTTGTTGGAGCATATATTTCTAAAGAAATGACTGATCTCCGTGAGTGCATCCCATATTCCATTTGACAATAAATCATGATAAGCTAATAGAATGAGTATTTGAATAAACACGTGGCAGTCGTGGCTCTTCATTCCATACAATCTACAATCCTCCAAATAAACCAACCTTGATATATTCGAGGCATGTCCATCAGGAAAACATAGACTCTTCAGTCATTGGTACACCAATATTTGTGCATTCTTGTCTAAGACGAAGCTTACTTTGGGATTTGCAACCCATGACCTAGCATAAATCAACTCTATATTTTTATGGTGACAAAACAATGTTATATTTATTCTAGCTTTGATGTTATCCTTTCTCTTTCCTTTCACGTCCATAACCGTGTTAAAAATGTTCTCAAACACGTTCTTTTCTATGTGCATGACGTCTAGGTTATGGTGGAGGAGATTAGGCTACCAATAAGGAAGCTCCTAGAAAATACTTTGCTTTGCCCAGTTGTGGGTCAAACTAAAACCAGGAAACTTCTGCTTACCAGATTAAAAACCAAACACAATATCACCGTACTCTAACACCACATCATACAATTCTTCATTGAAAAGATGTAGGGGTGCAACATCCTTTTTAACTCTGCCAATAAAAAAATCATTTTTTTTCTTTCTATACCTGTGATCCGTTGGCAAGTAACACTGATGGTAGTAAAAAAAAAGATGTTTTACCCTCGTTTGTTAGCGTGAATGCCTTGTTATTTTCCATGCAATATGAACATGTTAGTTTTTCATGTGTGCTCCAACAAGAAACTATTCTATAAGCTAGAAAATCATTGATATTCCACATCAAAGCTGTCCTCATAAGAAAATTATGTTTCATCGATACATCATAAGTCAACGCCCTAGAGGACCATAATTGCGTCAACTTATCAATTAACGGTCGAAGACAAATCTCTATATTTCGGCCCAGACTATTAGGATCGAGTATGACCATAGATAAAACATGAACTCTAGCCTTATACACATCCCTAGTGGTAAGTTGTAAACCGTTAGTATAACCGGCCAACAAGAATAAAGCGCAACAAATGATCCGAATGGATTGAATCTATCTATACATAGCCTAAGACGCACATTTCTTGATTCAACTGAAAAATAAGGATGCACACTGTCAAAATGTTTTCATACTTCACCATCAGAAGGGTGCACCATCACTCCATCTACCGCATCATGTGATTGATACATGTCATGTGCTCAATAGTCTTTAGTGACATGAATAACCTCTGTAGTCTAGGTGTGATTGGAAAGTATCTAAGTTTTTTATGTGCTATCAGAATCTTTCTCCTGCCAGTTCTGGGTTTATAACGGGAATACCCACATGTCTTGCACTTGGTCAGCTCAACATTTTCAAGGTAGTACAACATGTAGAAGTTTGGACACATGTCAATTTTTTGATATCCTAGACTGAGGGGTTTCATCATGGACTTGGCAGCATAGAAGTTCTCTTTCAGCCTATTTCCTTCAGGTGAAATGCTTCTCGCTCATTCGACAATTCTGTCATAACCAGCCTCACTCAACGTATAATCTGACTTAATAGTAAACACTTGTGCAATGACCGATAATTTATTGCGATTTGTGCAGCCATCCCATAATGGTTCGTCAAAATCTTTTATAAGATCAAAAAACCTGGCCGCATCTGTATTTGGTTATTCATTTATGATTGGACATTGACTGACATAACCCTTATTCATTCTCATTGCATCCATAACCATAGTCCTATAAGGATTACTATTGTTAGTTTCAACTCCATGCACGTTACTAGCATTAGAAGTTGACCCAACCATCCTTTCTACCATGGTCTTGGGAGGAACAAATGGTTCTTAGTGTGCATACCAACACAAGTATTTCTCCATGAACTCTTTGTGTAGAAGATGCATCGTTACAACATCTGGATTGAGAAACTTTTTATTTTGACAACTCCTACATGGACACCTAATACTGCATCCACTAATATTTCTCAGGATATATGTTGTGTGATTATTAAAACCTTGAATCACATCACAATAATCTATCATTCACAATTCTTGGATTGAATCTCGATACATCCATGACTTTTATCGAATATATATATATATATAATGATGACAAAAATATATATGTATTAATTAACTACGTTAAGTAAATAATAAACCTACTTTCATACTTTTTTTAATTCATTATCAATTATTTACGTACATACAAATTTGTACACATTAATTTATGAAAATTACAACTCAACAATAAAATTGACAAAATATAAAACAGATCTGTTAAACAAGCTATTATTTATATCATCACAACATACCTAAGTCAGTAATTCGATATAAGTTTCAATAATTTACAAACAAATATAATTTTACAAAATTTAAAACAGAACATAACATGTACAAAATCATGTATCCATACAGCAAGTTTGTTTGAGAAAAAAACAATAAAACAAGTAAACACCCAAACAAAATACATATACTACAAAAATATACAATAAAAAAATTGACATTTCAAAATTGTATTTAAATTAAAAAAAATAGTAGATTTACTTACTTAAAATAGAAATTCCATAATAAAATTGTTGTTATGACTTGAAAAGTCAAGGAATGATAAGTTATGTTGAGATTGGAGGGGGGGTTATATAGGGGGCTATGTTAGTTGCAGATTTGGGGGGGTTGTTTAGATGCAGAGGGGAAGAAGGAGAAATATTCCCTAGGGAGGGTCGACGACCAGGTTAAATATTAACTATTATCGATGGAATTGCTGATGAAATTATTCCGTATGTCAATCTGTCGGTATAAGTGACACGTTACTGTATAGCTTTTCCTGTTTGATCCAACTGTAATTTTGTTGGTAAAATCATCCAAAAAAAATTACATTTCATCGTACTTTTTGATTTTTTTAAATTTCTTTTATTCCGACTATAATACCTCGGTATTTACCAACAAAAATATTATGTCGGTAAATACTGATAAAATTAGCGATGAAATATATTCAGTCGGTAAATATTATCCAAAATACCGATGGAAATTTTCCATCGGTGATTGTGTTTGTATTCATAGATTTTTTGGTAGTGTTTGATGAAGGAAAGGAATTTGATCATTTGCTTCCTTGATAGAATTGAATTCTTTGAGAGAATTTTCATGTATTTGTACTTGATCTTAAGTTTTTTTCTTTCATTTGTTAATTTATATGCATGTTTATGTTTTGTAGAAACCAAAACATCAGAGTAAGGAAAGAACAAGAATAAGAACTATATATTTAAAGTGTTGCAACAATCTTAAAACAATTTAGCTTGCTTAGTTATGAGTATGATCTGGTTATACATGAAACAGATAATATATTAAAAACAAACTAGATATATGTGTTTGCATTTAACTGAGAAGGTGAAGTAAATATTTTTTATTATATTAATTATTTTAATGGTCTGTTTACGTTGGAAAAAGAAAAAAAAAAGAAAAAAGAAGAACGTTTGTTGAAATAAAATTGCTGAAGTTTATCACTGCCTTTATTGCTGAAGTTTATCAGTGACATAAACGGAAATTGAAAAGGAAAGAAAGAAAAGGAAGTTGTCTATTATGTGATATTTGCGTTGTTTTCCTGAAACAAAACTAAAAATAAATATAAAAAGGATGTTTGCTTTGCTTCTATAATGTTGTCTATTATGTTTATTTCTGCAATAAAATTCTCTTGATATAAAAGAAGTCCACTGCTAAATAAATAATACTGGCAATTTTTGTGCATAGCATGTCTCCTAATTTCATTAATTACTGGCTGGTTGTTATTAAGTACGTACGTACCGGTTTTTAATAAATTAGAGATTGAAAGAACTTTTATTTACTCTTGGAAACTGGAAAAAATAAAGAAGTGCCTGTTTGCTTTGCTTTGGTGAAACAAAACGGGGAATAAATGCTAAAGAAACTCTACCGTGTGGTGTACATTTTTATGTTAAATTCCTTAATTGCATTGTCTTGTCTTATTAAGACATGTAAGAAAGGCAGTGGACGCTGGGCTTTGAACACAAGAACTCTTGAAAGAACCACATCCACTTTCCATTGATAAATACTTAATTATTATTTTGCTCCTTGACAGTAAAAGTCGAACTCGTGCTTGATTTTTTATATACATTATGTGATTCAATTTGCTTATATTAGTTTCTAGTGTGATAAACATGTGTATAGTTGATTCTATTATTGAGACAATAGATGGTTAAAATTAGTATTAATAACACTAATGCACTAGTAATACCAATAACCCTTGTTGTCCTGCTGGTAAACCCTATTCTTTACACATGCTCCATATGGGAAAACAATGGTAAAAATCAACTTAGCACGAAGATTATGTTGATCAAAAGAAATTGAGAATGATATTGCTAAATACAATAATCGAATATTGAAAGAATTAATGATGCTAGGTTGGTAAGTTCAAGATTATCTTGGAACTTGTATGGAGGATATTTTATCAGTAAATTATATTATAAATAAAATACCTCTTAATAAATTAGACAAAATGGTTCCTCCACCGAAAAAGTCAAAATATAGATTGTATTATATAATATATCCATCTATACTTGAAAGGTATAACAATGCTAAATGGATATTCAATAATAAAGATTCAAAATTCATAAATGAGTTTTTATTAACTATTAAAGAAGCTATATCCTCTTGGAAATCCTTTAAATAAACATGCGTTTCCAGATCCATGAAGGAGTCTGAGTTTATAGCTTTAGACAAATATGGAAAAGAAGCAAAGTGATTTCTAAAACTTTTATGAGGATATTTCAAGTTGACCAAAATTTTATGTCAATGATTTGTGTACATTGCAATAGCCAATCTGTAATTGGAAGGGCATAAAATTTTATATATAACGGTAAGTCTTGGTATAATTGTCAAAGACACAATACCATAAGATAGTTGTTCTCAAGTAGGATTGTCTTTATTGACTTTATAAAGTTAAAGGATAATATCGTGGATCTGCTAATAAAATATTTAACAAGAAAGCAAGTCGATAAATCATCAAGGGGAATGGGATTAAAGCCTATATTCGAAGAATTGTCATGATGGCAACCTAACCTAGTTGACTGGAGATCCCAAGATCTAGATTCAAAAGAAAACCCAAATCATGTGTCAATTCAGTAGTAGCACTCTTATCCATTCCTATGATGAAAAGTGCTAAATGTAGTAAAAACAAGATAAACTAAACTTTTAATTATTCTTATAGCTTAAGAAATCCAAGTTGGGTATTACAAGATGTTCTTAATAAAAATCTCCTATGAGAGAGTGAAATGAGACTACTTCTATGAGAATTGAAAAATGTTGAATTCTCTAAAGGACTCTCTAAAACCAGGATATGTTCGAGGTCAAAATAAACACAATCGTGAGAACCAAAATTGTAAGAAAAGGAACTGTGTGATTTCTATTGTCTAGTTTCACACAAAAGACTAAATAGTTCAAGATATCATATTCACTATCTAGTATAGTGAATCCAATAGTTTTCACTAAGGAATGTTTCAAGGCCTAAAGATACATTGCCCAATACAATGATTTTTCGCTGTTACTCTATATTTTCATGTCTACTTTGTATTTTATTTTGATCAAACAATTTTCATTAATGTGAGGGGATTGTTATGGTGTGAATAAAAATGTTGTGTATGTTAAAACTCTACTTGAAATAGATTTGTGCTCTTTTAAACTAGAAAGTTGTATCCTTTTATTTTAGAAGGTAACTGTTAGAAAGACTATAAGTTTTCTCCATCTTTTAGAAAGACTATAAGTTTTCAAATAGACAATTCTCACGCGGTTTTGATAATAGAAAAAATTTATAGTCTTTCTAAAACTTTATCTTTTGCATTTCTTGTCAATTTTTTTTATAGAAAGTAACATGCAATTTTGATTCACCGTTTATTTTTAGTTGTGCAATTGTTTTTTATTTGTTAATATATATGCAAGTTTTATGTTTTGCATAAACCAGATCACCAAAGTAAAAAAATAACAGATCATTTCTTGATTTGAATCCATCTATCCTACCCAACCATAGAAAGGACAACCGCATTATCTAAAGTTTCCCGACTTCATCTGTTATAAATCCACAAATTTCCGCCGCTTCTCCTACAATTCGCTGCTCAATGAGATAAGGTGCTGGTCTGGAATCTGGATAGCTTTGGCATTAATTAATTTATTCTAATGATTTAATTAAAGAACAAGGCTTATAGGCAGTCGTCCTATATATATATATCCATCATGCAAAAGTGGCATAGATTAGTGCTGGTGACGAGGACAACAGAATCAGAAACCAGAAAGGAGTCATGTTTGGAGCTAGCTAAAGTAAATGTTATGAAAGAAATCATTGAATCTTGAACTATGATGGAAGCAAAGTCGACAATATGCAATGGGATGGCGTTGATACACAAACAAATGCCCGACAGAACGCGAAGAATGTCAGCAATGGACAACAAGAGAGACAACCAGTATTAAAGTTATTTCTCGAACCCACATTTAATTAAGATCACTCACAGTTTAAATAAACAGCATGGTGCTGGCTATGATGATCCTCATCACAACGTTTGAATTTAAGAAATGTGAAATGTCTGAAGTCACTGCAAAGAGTGGTCAAGAAAATGGGCGCCGTGATAGGAAAATCTTTCTATATTTGTCCCACCATGCAAATGGACACGTGACAAACTAAGCCAGTCTACATAAACATCCATTCGGGTCAACGAAACCAGTAAAAAGAAAAGTCTCCTTTTATTAAATATTTATAAATTATTCATTGGATTTCTAAGTATTCAATAAAGTATATATTATTTAATAAAATATATATATATAAGCATCCATTTAAATAGGTCAAATCAATATCTATCAGATTCGAATTACTCTATCTCTCTTGATCTTTCTTATAGTACAGTTCGGCCAGCATAAAATTAATATCTAATTAAGTAGAAAATTAGCCATTCTTCTCCATCCTATAACTCAAGCCTGCATTTTGCCAACGATAACCATTTCAAGCTAGATGGAAAAAAAGCCAAGCTCGTGTTTTTAAAAGATTGCAGAGAATTCGATGGCAGAACATGGAATAGATTTAGGGGGAGCCAAATTAAAAATACCATACATTATGCATGTGCACCTAATTACATAAATTTTATTAATAGAAATATTAATAGAAATGAAGAAAAATACTTTTCATACAAAAAATTAAGGAAAGTTTTAATTACAAAACTTTCAAGCTCCTCGTATTTTATATTTTTCAAGATTGAATAAAAAATATTTAAATAAAGATTTTAAATTTAATTAATTTAACCTCTAGAATATGCTAGTACAACAATTACTACCAGAAAATTTGTAAATAATAACAAAAACACTTATAGAAAATATTCTATTAATAATTTCATACAATAATAGTGCCAAAATATTTTCATCGGTAATTGCCGACGTAAATAATGAGGAAATATTTTCCATTAGTAATATTCTACGTAAATAGCAATGGAATAAAAAATAAATAAAAAAATCCATGTAAACTTTCATTAGCAATTTGACATGTTAGCAATTCCCTCGAAATTACTGATAAAATTTCATCAACAAATTTAAATAAATTTAACCGGACAGTCCCCTCTTAAATTGCTGATAAAATTTCATCAGCAAATTTAAATGAATTTAACCCAACACCCCCCCTCGTCCATTTCTTCTTCTTCTCACTACAAGATTTAATAATTTTACCAATGGAATTTTTCCATCGATGTAAGACACATATTCCGTCGGTAATTAATTTACCGACGGAATCACCGACGGAAATGCTCTGTCGGTGAATCTTTCGTCGGTAATTTTTTTTCCGTCGATAAATCCGTTGGTAATAAAAAATAAATTTATCCATTTCATTTCATCGGCATATCCCTCGGTAATAATATTTTTTTATTACCAACGGATTTACCGATGGAATTTCCGTCGGTAATTATTTAAAAACATTTTAAAAAAAAAATTCATTTTATAAAATTATAAAATAATGAAATTAGCATAAATTAACACTGTATAATATATACTCAAAATGCTTGGAAAAAGGAATAAGAAAATCAACTCAAACAAATTTGCAACAAATAAATAAAACGAAAAACTAAATTCAACTAAAAAAATTCATATGAAAAAAATAAAGTTGCAATTGCTAAAATTTTAAAAATCCTATAAATAAATGAACTAAAAATTGATCTCATATGAAAAACAAATCTCACAACAACATTTATACAATTATTAAGAACAAAAACAATTAAAAATAAAATAAAAAACAACTATAGTGAAAAAAATCATGAAAAAAGAAGAAAAAAGAAAAATCTTACCTTAATGTAGTTGCAAGTGAAGCTAAGG
>Ga0307507_10012095_pt1 | contig 10732 bp, 15 predicted proteins | sample 7_EM_MG_FD_207223 | JGI IMG/M metagenome (GOLD analysis project Ga0307507, IMG submission 207223) | Populus trichocarpa ectomycorrhiza microbial communities from riparian zone in the Pacific Northwest, United States - 7_EM | ecosystem: Host-associated > Plants > Roots > Unclassified | place... | reverse complement strand
TCACCTTGTGTCGTTTTACGAATCTAAGCACTGTATTCAGCCCGAACACAACTGCTTTCGCCCAAGAAGCCGGCTTCTTCTGCAAATGGCACCTCACACCAATCACAGTTACCGAAGACTCCAAATGTGGTGCGTATCCTTCTCCGCTTCCGATGCTACAAGGTGACTAACTGCGCAACCAGACGCGTACTTTGGGTCGTCCCCCTCCATCTCCTAGTCCCCACAAACGCCCACCCCTTCATCTGACAACGAAGGCACACCAGCGACCTCCCTCACCTGTCAAAACGCAACTGTCGAAAAACATCACACCCTCGAGTTCCAATTTCAATCCATCTCTTCCTCCCAAGACACCCTCATTTCCTCCTAGAAACAACACCGCTGTACGCCTTCCCAGGAAAGATGAGAACATGCTCAGCGTTAATGGGTCTCCATTAGCAAACCCATATGAATTCGGTTTAGGATGGTTCAAGGGGATCGAAGCACAAATGGAAGAAGATGTGCAAGATACGCAGCTATTAGACCAGACGGCGGGCGTCCGTACATTAAAACGATCCAAGAGCAGCATAGTCATTCGAAAAGATCCACCAGTGGCGTTCCCAGCAAATACCGATACAACTCATTCACGTACAGACTCGCAATTGAGTTTCTACACCGCATCCTCCCGAACAACATCATCATCTCATTCTCGAGAGAGTTCTCAAATATCCCAAGCGCTCCCAACAACCAATCTTGGGGCATTCCGTTTTCCTTCCTCAAGACCCATCAACAGCAGTGATTCTACTCCCCGACCTGTTTCACATCATACCCGTTCATTTTCTGCTCTCGTTGCCATTCCTACCAGAGATGGAAATGTGCTCGAATTCGATCCTCTTCAAACATCACCCGGGTCTTTGGATGCTCTGGATGGTATTTCCGATAGTGCCAAGAAACATGCAAAGGTAGAAATGGGGAAACTAATACAGGCCACGGTTGACAAATGGAAAGTTCGGTGACACCCATAGAATCCCTATCACCATCTACTTACCACATTCATGGACCCATCTTGTATTTATTCTTTTCAAGGTTTCCTTTACAACTGCAACACGACTCTTTGCATTACCACTTTCCAAATATCTCTGTAGAGTCAAATATGACGACTGTACGTAACATTTGTAATGCTCAACCCACTTCACGTCGTGATTATCATACTACATATTGTGACACGGTGAAATCCTATTAGTCACTTAACGCCTCAAGGTAGGCAGCTCGGCAGAACGAACCATCCGTATTTCGCACACCCACCATGATACTTGGCTTAGAAAATCCGTTTGAACGCAATCTAAGGCCAGAAATGTCAACCTTGCTAGCCCCTAATGCAGAGAAGATACACACCGCACACTCTGTTGCTCCAAGTCAAGCATTGATGTCAATCTAATCGCACCAAGAGCATAACCTTGACCCCTCGCGAGGGAAAATTGACCTGTGGTTACGTATCCGATTATTGCACTTTGATTTGGGACGATGTTCGCTAACTGCGTGCATGTGAGTTAGCGACAACAAGTGGAAGAGAGAAATTGTTCACCTCTATCTCTTTTGGAGACTCATCATCCGTAACTTTGGATGAATGAAGAACCTTTTCCCACTGCAGGACTATCGCATCTGGCAATACATATAGCATAGATAAATCCTCAGGAGTTCCTCTTGAACACATATTGACTTTGACATTGATCAAGGCACCCTTTAAGAGGTTTGGTGATTCCTTATCGACGAGTAAACTTGAATTGCGTTTGAGTCGAAGTCGATTAATATCGGAAAGCAAAGAGGACCGATGGTTAAAGACAGAATAAAGGCGTGAAAGGATTTTTGGCACTTCTGCACCTCTAAGTAACCAGGGTCGGATATTCTCCATGGCCTCATCCGCGGTCGAATCCTGTTCTCGTTGTGTCGAAATGAAAGCTGGTAGACTACTTCCTTGATCAGGCTGTTGCTGCTGCCTGATTCCGAGCAATCCGTGCCAGTCAGCCCTCCATGGATGCAATGTCCCTAGACTCTCAAAGTTGACTCGTTTGGCTGGGGGTTTGCGATCCCACCTCCCTTTCTCCTTGGCTTCAAGTTTGGCTGCCCAGCTCTCATGGGCCAATGTTGAAGGGAAATCTCTGGGGAAGTTTACCGTCCCGGCTTCAAATCCCTGTGTCTGTCTTTCACGCTGGCCGGCAACTCTGCTTCCCGTGTATATCAGGGAGTTGAAGAATGCCATTGACCAACCTGCTGGGACCATCAGTGTCCATCCGTGAATAGCTTGACTGTCATTCGAGTCGTTCGGTTCCAGTGACCGTTGAATGAGTACAATTGGAATGCGATCATCGTCACGAAGTGCATTGAGTGAAGTTCCCGGAATGGCTTGCTTCTCTCAAACATAAATACACGTAACAAACAGACCGCGGATGGACACAAACCTTGGACCGCCGTTCATCCAAATCCTTCTTTTTGAAGCGGGGTTTACTTCGTGCGTTCTCATTCCACAATTCGCTTTCCGCGAGTTCGGCTGAAGGAAAAACGATTGTCGGAGGAGAATTCTCAGTATTCTTCATTTTAGGATTTTTTGGAGGAAAACTATTCCATGTGAGAACGGTTTTCATTTAAGAGAAGTATTGCTCACTTCAATCTTGGATCATGGACTTTGCAGCCTATAACCATTCCCCGTGGAACTGAACCTGGACTTTGCAGATCACCAAGACAATCCCAAAACTAGGAAGCAAGTTAATGACCAGGTTATAGTCATATCAGAAAAAGGACTCCGTACACTAAGGAAATCATTCCTTTTGTCAGGCATAACTGGCCGCAACACTCCTTTAAGAATTTGACTAGATTTTGGACCCATGATCTCGAAAATATTGATCTGCCGTCTTCGATCGATAATCTCGACCTTGAGTTCGCCTGATCCAGGATTTTGTGCTTTATACTCCGCCAAGGTCTGCGATGCGGCTTCCTTCAGCGTGTCAAGAATGTCGTCGTGGATACATGGATGAAATCGCAACCAAACAGAACGAACACGTAAAGGTTGGGTTTGCTCAGTTGGGTTGTCATGTACACTTCCCTTTCCTTTGTGCTTCGCGGGGTTGCTCTGGACAGTTGCCTTACTGTTTGGGCAAGGTTGCCAAATCATGGTCGTGGGTCCGATTAAGTCGAAGGGATAAGATCCTGATTTATAGACGTGTGTATCAAGCGTACGCAAGCCAGTCAAATATCTGGTATTCCTGAGTGTAGAGACTATAATCGAACGGTCTGTAGACATACCTGGCAGAACTGGGCCCGGCTTTCTGAGGGTCGGAAATTTGGTCCAACATCGACTTCAAAAGTAGCTGAGGTCCCAGTACCTCGATAAGAGTATAATACGAAGCATCATGGATGATGGCACCATGAATAGATGCCCTATGTGAAGGTCGAAATGCCTTTTCTGTTGGGCGGACTGCCTGAACCCTTATGAGTCGCCTTGCTGAACAGTGCCAGAGAATAACAGACTAGACGGTAACCCCACAAGGTCTCCATGTGCATACGCTTTGCGTGCCATATATGTGTTTCAAGCCAGGCTTTGTCCTCTGTAGCGGCACTGAGTGTTGGTGATCGAACAATGTATAGACAAAACCAACTGACTTTGACGCTTGAGAAATGTATCAGTACGCGTAATGCGCTTATCTTTCCCCCTACGTGGAAAGTGACGCCCGGGGGCTTTCTTACGTACGACGTCCATCTATGTGGAGAGAAAAAATTAGACGAGGCATATCACAGTACAGAATTCACACCTCCGCTCTTGCTCGATCCCTCAATCTCAGGGGAACTCTACGAACATCATGACTAGCAGCCCTTCGACGAAGATTCCGGGGAAGAGTTTGCCATGCACGGTGGGTTGAACCAGCACTGCTGAATTTTAAGTAGGAAGCGGAGAAAGGAACGAATTGACGTTACCTGGCTGTTTTCATGGCATTTTGCATTGCATTAATTTCAAATGCACGCGCCTAACACACAATATAAGTATCAGTCGTGTCCGCAAGTAAGACGCACTCGCTTCCGCAAATTTCTCCACATCGATAGTTGCCGGCAAAGCTGTGGATGCTTGGGAAATCAGGTCAGAGTACATCGGACCATGTCGACTGACCACTCACATCCCGCTTGCTGCGAGCTAGGCGCTGTCTTTTCAACAGGTTTGGTCGTAGTACCAATGCCCTGTACTGCTATGGTACGTGCAGCAGACATCTTCAGCTTTTTCTTTTCGCGTCCAGAAATATCATCATTTCCAATAGTCCTTTTGGGTGCCATGTACCAAATTCGATTAGAATCTGAGCTTTCTCAATCGACTATGAAGCGGAGATGCGCTCCAGGCGGCAGGACACAGTGCACTGGACTCTGAAGCTTGAAGAGAGTGGTGGCATCATTCGGCATGTCTTCAATTTCAAAGTCCATCCACTTTTGATTTGGGCTCCGCTGCACTTCGTCAGAAGCATCTTTCACATTGCTACCTTAAAAATGTATTATTACTATTAGTACCTTTACTGATATTCGTTTCTTGCTGTTTCTCGTTTGTTCTGCGGCAATGTATTTTGTGACACAGTTTTCGCATCCTCATGATCATGTATGCACGTGACTAATAGTAATATATTTCGATTTTTCTCAAAGACTCAACCATTATTACTTTCTGTTCACAATGTCCTGTGCCCGTTCCCGTCTCGCGCGGGTATTCCTAAATCGACATCTTGGTACCCGTAGCTTTAGTCTTTCCTCTGTACTCAGGAACGATAGCTCTTCCATCACCGGAACCGTTCAACCTCAGAAGAAACCCATCGGAGGATTTCGAGGCGGGTACGCCTGCCTAACTATCCTGATGCTCATATTTGGCTTGATGAATGATGACAGAATTCTTGGTTTTTTACTCGGTTTCTCAATTGCTTCCTCTTTTGCTGCGTACCATTTGCTGGAAGAGTACCACCAAGCTTCATCCACGCTCCAGGCTAGTGTAGAAGAGCTGAAGACTAGCACAGAGAAGGTATGGAACCCCTGGCTAGGAGTATACTTAAAACTTCAATGTCTTTCTAGGTCTCTGCCCATGTCAGGCGGATAGAGGCTGTCGAAAAGGACCTGAAGGCCCTCGCTGATGCGTCTGCTTCAAAAGAGGACGTTTCCCGTGTTAGAGCCGAAGTAAAGAAACTCTATGATGGCCTTCATTTAGGTAATTCTCTGTCTGGATCTACTAGAAGACCTGCTTATGGTATCCGAAGAATTTTTGGACCTGCGGGCGCATGTTTGGGGTATTCGTGCGTATATCCCATTTAGGGATGGACACCCAACTTACTCTTTCTTCTTAGACCAAGACCTTCATAAACTTTCAAAACAAGATTCAACAGAAGTGCGTATTTAGATGACAACAGAAACAATCGGACTATGCTATGTCACGATCCCAAACAGAGTGCCCACCCATGTGCCTATTAATGTTCTTCATTCGCCGCATCGCATTTAATGTCTTCCGGATACGGTGTGACCACCCTTGTACATTGCCCACTCAGAAGGGATATCCCCAAGTGTTTTGGTGATCTTTTCGACCGGATTCATGTTCATGTCGAAAGTGTCCAACAACCATACATCCAACAGACGGCGACAAACGTCGTATGTGGACAAATTATGAAACGATCAGTTGGAGTTCAATTTCCGATTGCAGGTATAGTTCACAATTTTAGATGATTCCATAAATTTCCAGATAGTATGGATTTTGGAGTAAAGCCTCCACTTGGATTTCATATACTCGGGCTGCCCCTACGACTCGACTTTCTGACCTGCTCTCTACGACCACGAACACCCTCCCTGAGGCGATCGAGGACCGCAATAGTGTCATCCCAAGAGATACAAGCGTCAGTAACAGACTGCCCATACTTGAGCCCTGCAGGACCGGACGGTGGGATGTCCTGTCTGCCTTCAACAAGATTGCTTTCGATCATGACTCCCATAATGTATGGGGAAGTGTCTTCTTCGGTGAGTTGTCGAGCCTACATCGAAGTTAGAAAGTAAAAATGAGGAGAAGGGGAACGCTTACGATATCATCAGCGACTTCGACTTGTTTCTTATGCTGTTTCGAACTGTTTCCGTGACTGCAATCAATCTAAGGCAAGGATGAGAATAAGAGAAGCCTTAATATAAACAACCTGAAATACAAACCATGATTTTCTGGGGCAAGCCAGCTTTGGTCACTTGGACTCCTGCGTCACGAATGAATTGTGCGGCGTAATTTGGTCCAGTTTTTCCACCACGCATGATGATGTGTACATCTTGGTTTCCCTTTCTCTCTCATGAGTAAACAGAGGAAGGAAAGGGGGGAGGGAACAGACCGTAGTTTCGATAATGCTACTAAGACCTTCTTTGCCAACACTCAGAAAGACGTGACCAGACCTTGCGGCTCGGCAAGCGTCAACAGCGATTCCGACACTGCCGTCAGTGGAATTTTTGAACCCAGTAGGCATCGAAAGAGCAGACACTAATTCACGATGAACCTGAGACTCAGTGGTACGGGCACCAATGGCACCCCAAGAAACCAGGTCTGCGGTATACTGAGGGCTGATGGTATCCAAAAATTCACATCCAGCCGGAAGACCCAGCTTGGCTATGTCAAGGAGCAATCCACGAGCAATCCTAAGCCCTCTGTTGATCTGGAAGCTTCCGTTGAGTTCGGGATCGTTAATGAGACCCTTCCAGCCAACCGTTGTGCGAGGCTTTTCAAAGTAAACGCGCATCACGATGTGTAAATCTTCTTTGGCGGTGTCTGCATATGCTTTCAGCAATTTTGCATATTCACGAGCAGCATCTGGGTCGTGTACAGAACAAGGTCTGATCCACTAATCAAAATGAGGAAGAACCACACAAAAATGTGGACGTACCCGACTACTACAAGGAGTCGGTCATCGTCGCCGCGTAAGATCTTCTCTACCGCGAAGCGACCCTGTAGAACAGTTTGTGCTGCCAGAAGGGTGCTACATGAGGGGAAAATGACATTAATGACCAAAATAGGAAGAATCTGGAACCGACAGAGGTTGATCTTCCTGGAGAATCTGGGGAGGAATCAAGGGCCTCGTAGACCTCACTCTGCTATTTTCGAGACGGAACAATGCCTCTTTGAAGGGTATTGCCATGTCAAGACGGTCAGACACTAGTAATTAATTTACTGAGATAAGAAATCTCGGCTAAATTGCAGATGATCTCACTTTTTGTGGTCGGTCGTATGTTTAATAAGAGATATTTCAACGAGAGTTTTCTCCGGATGCTTCTCGATCTGAAGACTGAGGAGAGTGATGGAGGAGTGAGCTAGATTCCATTTGAAAGATAAAGCTGCAGAAAAGAGGGAAATGTGATACACGTGACATTACTAAAAATATGTGCTGGCAAAGTTCGTTAACGCGTCCGACGTCTTCATCCTTGAACTATAACCAAGCATGGACTTTTCAAATTTTAATTCTGCCGAGCAGGCACATATGACTAAAGTTATTGAAAAGCGACAGGTATGAGCTCACTCAACATTGAAATCTTTGTCTTTTACATGGGTTATAGATGCAAGATTTTCTTCGCATGTACGCTAATCTCGTCGAAAAATGCTTTGTGACCTGCTGCAATGATTTCACAAGCAAAGCCCTATCTTCAAAAGAGGTTTTTGTTCTCCCTTGGCTTCCATGGCAGGAATTAACGGTTTGCGAAGGAAACATGCATCATGAACTGCACAGAGAAGTTTATCAAGCATTCGGAAAGGGTAGGAGCCCGTTTTGCTGAACAAAACGCAGGTATGTCGATACTATATTGTTTGTCGACCCTTGACAATGGTTTCCTATTCAGAAGCCATGAACCCGCAGAGTCAGTCGTGAAATAGCCATACATACTGTAAAAATCTCCACTCCAAGATTAAGTATTAGATATATAAACCCATAATTTATTTGTGGCGTCATCAAAACTCAACTCTCGAGTCCTGTACCACCTGACAGTGGTGAAGCACTTCGATACTCAGATATGGAACTATGAACTTTTATGGATTTGCTGAGAGCGAATTTCATGAAATTTTCGAAATGTATTCGAACCTACATTACGTCGGACAGAGTTCAACAATGCGCATGGCACCCATGGCAATCACTTTCATATTCCTCCTCTGAACCCGAGTCCGAGGGTTCGTAGAAACGTAGTTCCTCCACATTGTCCCTGATCCAGAGCTCATCGTCTGTCGATATATTATGGCTTACAGCCATATGGACCTTCTTCAATGGAACTCCAGCATCACGTCTCGCAATGACAAGTGCCTTGATACTTTCGCCATCTAAACCGGTCGTTGTAATCTCCTCGAGTTTCGGGCAGAATTTTTTTGGAATGTCGACAAGCGATCCGCTCATCCACGTTCGAGCCTGAGGATTAACGAGTTTGTCGTAGATGACCTCTTCTTCTGGACCGCAGATTTTGAGGTTGAGACTTTTTAGGGATACCAACTGTGACAAAAGGGACTCCACGCTCGCTATGTCGCATGGTAAGCCTGAAACCTTGAGATGGCTTATCTGCCAAAGCAAGCTCTGATCCCGTCCCTTGGTGGGCTTTGCCAATGTTTGTACGAATCCCGAGTAGTCTTCTTCATCGAAGTCGAGGAGAAGGTGTGTGACGTTTGGCAGGTCAAGATGCTGCACAAGAGCTGCAGCGTATTTTGGCTCATGGTACTGCAGTACGAGCTCCGTCAATGAAGGGATGGTGAGTGGAACAGGACCCCATGCTTCGTCTGAATCAAAGGCGACACCGTCAGGTAGTACAGGCCCAGCACGCGACAAGGTGAGAGTGTGCAATTCGGGAGAATTTTTGATGATTTCTGCAAAAACAGTGTAGCTCGGTCGTTCGAAATTCTTCAGGAATGACAATTCTAAGTCTCGCAGGCCTCGAAGAAAGTTCGGTAATGCACCTTCCCAGTCGATGTGTATTCCCCAGAAGACTGCCTCCTTTAAATTCGGGGCCTGTCCATGGAAAGGTAAATAACGTATCTCTTGTTCAGCCGGGATGAAAGCGATTTCGTCCTCATCTTCGTATATGTGAACTTGGAATGATTCGAGACGCGGTGCAGCCGGAAACTTCTCCAACCTGGACATTAGAAGATGAACATAATCGTATCCGCTTGAGTGAAAGACGAATTTTCCCCAATGTGAGATTGCCGTTTCCAGAAGGTCAAGGATCTGACCGAGTTCTTCTAAAGAAAGCAGGTCTTTCCCGTCTTCAGATGTATCACTGAGGTCAAGACCCTCTATATCCAAAGTATCATCATCCGTGCTACAATCGAGATCAATGGTCAATGGAAGGCCATTAGATCGTGAGATGTATTCCTTCGCCTGCTCTAATTTCGGGTGCTTTCGGAATGCAAGTACCGTCCAAAAACGATGCGAATCAAGGGCCACAGATCGCCACCGTTGGCATACGTGGGTTACGAGAACTTGGAAGGGCAAGCTGACTCTACTTTGTTCAACTTGTAAGTCAGAGTCAGTGATAGCCGAGAGGGGTCTGCTCAACGTTAAATCGCTGCTGTTAGCGCTAGTCCCGTCATCACTGGTCCCGTCACTGTCGTCGTCGTCGTCATCGACATCTTCCCATTCGTCGTCGTCAGAGGAGGACTCCGACTCTTCATCCCACTCCTCCCGCTCTTTTTCGACCCCAATTTGAAAGACATAAGAAAGGAGCTCGTCCGGGAGGTCATCGATTGGGCATTTCCCCTCTCGTGGTGGATCGCTGAGTGGTGGGTTTTTTTTGAATTTGCCGTTAATTCTCGAAAAGTGAAGCATTTCTCTTCTCATGGCCCGGTCGATTAAGTCCTCAAGCGACACATCGACTTGAATCACATTTACATTAGAAGGGTCAAATTCCATGGATGTGAGTTGGGCCGGGCTAGTTTTGCTGTCGAGTCGAGTGGAGTAGTCCTGCATAAAAAAGCCAGTGTTGCAAAGTCGACCAAATAAGGTCGCATTGGCGGAAGTAGTTAAACAATGTCCGTACACTTACTAAAGTACAAAGTGATTCATTCACAAACTTAACCTTATGTACGCAGGTGATAAAGGTTCAACTTTAATTAATGAAGTTTTCTAGTGCAAGACAAACTTTACTAACGGAATATTGAAACACAATAGCCTGGACATTATTATCTGCTCACACATTGCTTAATAAAGTTCCAACCTTTGTAACGTTGAGGGGTTGTCGACAGAGGTAACAAAGTCCCAATATGTAGGGTTTGTCCGAATATAAAATTAAAGACTGAAAAATGTGTCAGCTTTGTCGATGGAAAGGCGATGACAATCCGGGTTGTCGGATAAGGGTACTAAGGAAACTTGAAGGGGTGTTGTTTCTAGGAGGAAATGAGGGTGTCTTGGGAGGAAGAGATGGATTGAAATTGGAACTCGAGGGTGTGATGTTTTTCGACAGTTGCGTTTTGACAGGTGAGGGGGGTCGCTGATGTGCCTTCGTTGTCAGATGAAGGGGTGGGCGTTTGTGGGGACTAGGAGATGGAGGGGGACGACCCAAAGTACGCGTCTGGATGCGCAGTTAGTCACCCTGTAGCATCGGAAGCGGAGAAGGATACGCACCAAATTTGGAGTCTTCTGGAACTGTGATCGGTGTGAGGTGCCATTTGCAGAAGAAGCCGGCTTCTTGGGCGAAAGCACTTGTGTTCGGGCTGAATACAGTGCTTAGATTCGTAAAAAGACACAAGGTG
>Ga0307507_10012094_pt1 | contig 10732 bp, 14 predicted proteins | sample 7_EM_MG_FD_207223 | JGI IMG/M metagenome (GOLD analysis project Ga0307507, IMG submission 207223) | Populus trichocarpa ectomycorrhiza microbial communities from riparian zone in the Pacific Northwest, United States - 7_EM | ecosystem: Host-associated > Plants > Roots > Unclassified | place... | reverse complement strand
GACATGGTATGGTATGGTATGAGTTGGAATGGTATGGTATGGTATGGTATGGTATGAGGTGGAATGGTATGGTATGAGTTGGAATGGTATGGTATGGTATGGTATGGTATGGTATGGTATGAGTTGGAATGGTATGGTATTGGTATGTGGTTTCCATACCATGGTATGATGGAATTGGTATGGAGGTCATACCACTCTGGAATGGGGTACCTTCAAGGTTCCCTAATTCCAAGAATTGGACCACCTCATAGGTACCCAAAAATGGGTGACTGAAGTGATGTTCTTTGGGAAATCAGCTCACTCAGCAGAGATGGTGGTGGATTATGAGGAACTAAGGGATCTGGATTCAGAGTACTACAACCATATTTCAACTGCTATGACATCCTCTTCCAATTACGTGATGCCCAATTCTAAGTCTGAGTCTTCAGCTATCATAGAAGTCGTTGACAAACGCAATCGAAACGAACAAAGGTGTGAGAAATTTGAGATGAAGGCCAAGCGTAAAGGGAAGCAGAAGTTGGAGGCTCCCCCACTAGAAAACAGGGCTACATGGCATAGGTTGAAGCTACATAAACCGGCTGCAGCGGTATCAATTAAGAATACCCCCGATGGTTCACCAATACAACAAGAAGAAGAGGATCTTTTCTTGGATGAAGAGGACATTGTAGACTATCCCAAACCGGAAACAAATGACTCTCACTCCAAATCGAGTGATGATGAAGACATATCCTCCCCATCCACATTGTCGGTTCCTTCTACACCTTACTTGCCCCCCTCATTGGCTATGAAGACAGAATCTCAAAAGGTCACTATTGAGGAAATAGAAGATCCTGAAGCACCTCCCATGGCTGGGACTTCTAGCGATCCCCAGTCTAATCGAAGAGTAGAAAAGGAATATATTCCTGAGAATCCGCAGGTCATTATGGCAACTAAAAAGGAAACTAAGCCGGAAGGACTAGGATCATTAGGTGTTCAAGCTCTTCATATCAAGGCACATGTACAGTCAATAGGCAGGGGTGAAGTCAAGGCTCGCTTAGATTCAGGAGCGGATATTACACTCATGTCAGAAGAATTTTGGAAGCAAATGGGCACGCTAATGAAGCCGAAAGAAGGCATGAGGATGAAGCTATATCACCTTATGGGACACACTAAAGTACTGGGCTACGTTAAGACACGCTTATATACTCAAGCGATGGATGATACATGGATATGCTTTGAACTAGAGGCATATGTGGTACAAGGGATGAAAGTTCCCTTGCTGTTAGGTGAAGACTTCCAGACTGCCTATGAACTACACATGAAATGATTCGCGTCTGGTCATTGCAAAGTCACAGTAGGGGAGAGTTTGAGGATTATTCCAGCTTCATCTGCACATAACGTGGACTTGGGTTTTGAGATACGCCAAGCCTACTTGAGTAAATCCTTCATTCATGCTAAAACCGCTAGAAGGAGTAGAGCGAAGGAGTTGAAAAACATGTCAAAGGAATTACAGCCAGTCTATGCAATGGAAGATTCACAGATAGAGGCTGGAAAAGTGAAAATGGTCAGGGTAGTTGGAGCCATGAAGGAAAGGAAGGACTGGCTCATAGAGAGAGTCATCGTCGGAATGGATTCTATGGACATACTAGCAGCTCCGTTCACCTGGATTACTTCTGACAACCCTCTTTTACCAATCGCAAATCCAGGGACAAGGCCTTTATACATAAGGAAAGGTGAGATTGTAGGAAGATTAGCAGATCCTTCATCATATTTGGATCATCCGGACAATGACACACTACCCAAGTATGTAGCGTCAGCCGAAGCTATCTGAGCAGTCATTACTGGGACTTTGAGAGAGCAAGATCTCACTAAAGCTAGTGGCCCTCCTCCAGAAATCCCGGACAATAAGCTGGAAGGAGATGAGAGCTGGGGGCCTAAAACTACAGCTGTACCCGAAGACCCAATATCTGGACCAGTGTTGGAATTAGTTAACCTAGGACCTGATATTCTGGCAGACATACTTCCAAGGCTAGAGGAAGTGCTACAGAAGAATGTGCAGGCTTTTGGTGTTGACGGTAGACTAGGCCACATAGATGCCAAAGTTTTGATTCCTCTTCATCCAGGCACCACACCTACTTCATTGCCTATGTACAGAGCATCGCCTGTGAAACATGAAGTCATCGATCACCAAGTTAAAGCTTGGTTTGAAGCTGGAGTAATTGAACCTTTGGTTAGCCCATGGGGCTTTCCAGTCATAGTGGTGTACAGAAATGGGAAGGCTCGTCTAGCAGTGGACTACCGTAAACTCAATGCAAACACTATCCCTGATGAGTTCCCCATCCCCAGACAGTTGGAAATCATACAAGCGCTATCAGGCTCTCAAGTTTTATCTTCATTTGACGCTTTGGCAGGGTTCACACAATTGGAAATACAGGAAGAGGAACACAAGAAAACAGCTTTTAGATGTCACCTAGGCCTATGGCAATTTCATAGAATGCCTTTTGGTCTGCGGAATGGCCCTTCGATATTTCAGCGATTGATGCAAGGAATCCTCACACCCTACCTATGGCTTTTTATGCTAGTCTACATCAATGATATCGTTGTATTCTCGAAGTCTTGGGAGGAACACCTTAATCATTTGGATTTAGTTCTGGGAGCTATAGTGAAAGCAGGACACTGTCGCCATCCAAATGCTTTATTGGATATTCATCCATCCTCCTTCTGGGCCAGAAGGTTTCTTGACTGGGGCTATCAACACATCAAGAAAAAGTTCAAGCCATTCTAGATCTGGATCGACTGACATCAGTGGCAGATTTGCAGAAGTTTTTAGGCATGGTGGTTTACTTTTCGCAATACATTCCTTATTATTCATTTATCGCAGCTCCTCTATTTGCATTGTTGAAAAAGGGAGTTAAGTGGTGGTGGGAAGCAGAGCATGAAATAGTGTTTCACAAAGCGAAGGAAACATTAGCCAAAGCCCCAGTGTTAGGACATCTGATCCAGGGCTCCCCATATCGTGTGTACACGGACGTGTCAGACATAGCTCTAGGCACGTGTTTGCAACAAGTTCAGCCTATTGCTGTTGGCAACTTGAAAGGTTCACCAGTATATGATCGGTTGATGAAAGCTTGGGAAGCGGGTGTGACAATTCCAAAGCTCTTCAGTTCGTTAACTACCAAGGTTAAGGAAGGTAGTGTGAATGTGGAGTGGGGAACCACTTTGGATGAGACGATTGTACATGTTGAGCGCGTCATAGCGTACTGGAGTCGATCTTTGAAGTTGGCAGAAAGAAATTATAGTACAATGGAAAGGGAGGCGTTAGGAGCAAAGGAAGCCCTAGTGAAATTTCAGCCATTCATCGAAGGGGAGACAGTCATTTTGATTACAGATCACGCTGCCTTACAATGGGCAAGAGTATACAAGAATGCAAACAGGAGATTGGCAGTGTGGGGGGCAGTATTCACAGCTTATCCAGGGCTCAAGATCATACACAGACCTGGTCGTATACATTCCAACGTGGATCCATTATCTAGGTTGCCAAGAGTACTGCAGCATAGCTCTCCCGTTAGAGATGTTTTATTGCCCATCAGCTCGGACGAAGAAAAGCGGCAAACGGTGCAAGAAGCAGAGGATAGGACTAGCAAATCCACAGCTTGTAAAGCGGTGTTTGCAGTTTGGTGGTGGGAAGATATGTTGGAAACACATGCATTCGTTGCTCAATCTAAAGCCAAAGAGATGGAAGAGTTACCTAAATCGTTCCTGGAAGTAGATGAATGGTCGTATCCAAAGGATGCCAGAACGGAAGGGAGTGAGGACTGAGAGAACAGAGCACATTTACTGGTAGCTTTAAGTCCAGAAGTGATAAATGATTTCACCAAGAGCTATGAAGAAGACCCATTCTTCAAACAATATTATGCAGATGAAATTCCGAATCCTCGAGTGGCCATCACCCCTTCTCATTTCCACAAAGGATCAAATGGCCTACTCTATTTCATTGATGCGCGCTGGGAAACTAGGCTATGTGTTCCTTGTTCACAAATCCAGTTCATACTAGAATGGATACATGAGGCACCTCATGAAGCGGCGCATGGTGGCTACATCAAAACACTGGAACGTGTTTGGGAATTATTCTTCTGGAAGGGAATGAGTCGGGATACCGAGAAATTCTGCGAGACTTGCGATGTGTGCCAGAAAACTAAATTCAATCGAACCAAGAAGATGGGAGCCTTATGTCCTTCTCATATACCATCACGGCCCTTTGAAACCATCTCTCTGGACCTCATTATGGGGTTACCACCCTCGGGAGAAGAACAATATACTGCCATACTCGTCATCATGGATAAATTAACGAAGTCTGGCCTTTTTATACCCACACATGATACTCTCACACAGGAGGGGTTCGCTAAGTTATTTGTGGAAAGAGTGGTACATGTATATGGGATGCCACATAGAATCATCGCAGATTGAGATAAACAGTGGGCTACAGGGTTTTGGAAAATGGTTGTGGCCCTACACAGCTCCAAGATGGCTCTGTCCTCTTCTCACCATCCTCAAACGGACGGACAAACAGAAATAGTAAATGCCACCATAGAACAAATGTTGAGAGCCTATGTCTCTAAAGATCGGAGCGCATGGGCCAATTGGCTATCAGTCCTAGCATTCGCATACAATTCTGCAAAGCATTCTTCTACCCAAGACATGCCAAACGGGTTATTATTCAACTACAACCCAAAGGTCTCGACGGGAGAACTACAGCCGAGACAAGAGTCACCAAAAGAGAATTTCCAACTGAGTGATTGAGGAGAAGAGTATGTGAAAGCTGTTAATCTATGAAGAGAACAAGCTAGGGATGCCCTCGTAGTTGCTCAGGAACATCAAGCCAAAGCCTTCAACAAAAACAGATGACCTGTGGAAGAAATTCGACCAGGAGATCATGTACTAGTCAATCCACATATGCTTAAATTGGTAGAAGTGGAGGGCATGGGAAGGAAATTAGTGCAGAGGATGATAGGGCCATTCGAGGTTATGGAACACATCAACCCAAATGTATACCAACTCAGATTACCCAACTCTTATCCGATGCATCCAGTAATTAACATCAAACATCTGAAGAAATACAAGCTATCCCCGCCAGAATTCGAAGATCGTACTACCTTGCAACCTACCCAAGATTTCTTACCATCCGAGGAGTACAAAGTTGAAGCTATCCTAGGTCATAAATTATCAGGGAAGAAGAGGGGCAACAGAAGGATGTTTAGAGTGAGATGGGCAGGGTATGGCCCAGAATCGGACTCCTGGGTTTCTGAAGCCAATTTGCATAACTCTCCAGAGCTCAAAAGGGAATACTTGACTAAAGTAGGACTGGACTAGTATTATGATGTCCCTACATCCCCATACCATCAGTACCAGTAGGAGTTCAATGGCTAAAGATCATTCGTTTGGCACGTCGGAACCCCTTTACTTTGGGTGGTGAAGAATAGGCAGTCGCTGGAAATACCACTAATCAACTCTTGTATCTACCAAGCCTTCACATGGGAAACCTTATTACACTTTATTTACAGGCAAAGAACTTGGACTTGTTTCTAAGTAAATAGTTATATAATTTATATGATTTAACTACATTTGATTATTACACCATGTGCGGCTTAGATGGTGGGAAAACTCAGGCTCCTTCCTTTCCACCATCGATTGACTCATCGTTGTGAACTCACTGCTTTGCGCGGTTCAAGGCCTTCTCCTGGATACCCTGCTGCTTTGCATGGGGATCCTTCAATCTCGCTGCTTGGCATGGTTCAAGGCCTTCTCCTGGATACCCTGCTGCTTTGCGCAGGGATTCTTCAATCTCATTGCTTTGTGCGGTTCAAGGCCTTCTCCTGGATACCCTGCTGCTTTGCGCAGGAATCCTTCAATCTCGCTGCTTTGCACGGTTCAAGGCTTTCTCCTGGATACCCTGCTGCTTTGCGTGGGAATCCTCCAATCTTTACCAACCGAACATACAGAGCTATTAGGTTACAACGATGGCCACTCATTTCTTGCACACTTGGACGTCAGATGGCTATGGTTCACAATGATACAATATCAGGAGAAGGAAGAGTTGCTTTGGCTACTTCAAGCCTCCCATCGTAGACGATATGTTGTCTTTCCTACTACCTCCCTTCTCTAGGGTCCACCGCCGCCTCATTTCGATGAAAGGGAAAACTTGGGACCTGTGGTCTCCTAACTCGATGATCGACACATTTTACCCTGGTATACCAGCTCCTGGGTACGACGTGGAGATGGAGGAGGATCAGACGAAATGACACTTTGATGGTCATCTCAGTCATTTCAACCCTACAAAGTCTCCACAACACTATGACCCCCGACAACCTTGGTTAGCCTTGGTACGAAGAGAGCAAGCTTCTGCTTCAAAGATTGAACATACTCCACTCTGGACTGCTTGGGTTAGCCTACCCCCAAAAGGAACAATTATGGATTTAGGACAACTAGACACCACCTACCTACTCCAACTCATGAGTCAAAACATAGAGCTGGATGCTACGATCTCATCCATGACAGCTTTCCCCACCATCAAACAGGAATACTGGACTAATCGGCCAGTAAGACCTACAGAGGACGAGTTTCAAGGGCTGAAGGGAGATATCCATTTTGTGGATGCGGTAGACTGAGTAGTCTCTATCCAGAGGGGTTTGAGGTTGAAGGATGTGTGGGTGCACACGATGAACCTTGTCGTCCAAGAGCAGGGCAAGGCCATTTCGGAGGAATGGTTGTCAGAAGTACCATTCACTGTTGAAAACGTACTAGGAGCCTGGATCAATGGAGCTAAGGAGAACAAGGTGTATTGGTTGTTAAAGCATAAGATTCCGTGCTTTATTATTCATGAAATCCCAGTCTCTGAGCTATGTTTCCTCAGAGAAGACCCAAAGAATCCTGATTTCGTCGCCTTAATGGATGCCCAATATCTAGTCCCTGAACAAAACGGCTTTGATCATGTAGCTCTCCAAGGAAAGGCCTTGATCAATGCCACTAGGGGTCAAGAAAGAATGCCTTCAATGCTCCCTGCCTTATCAGCAGAAGATCGAGCAGCATCGGGGCAATCGGCACAAGGATGGGATGGGAATAAGCACAGGTTGCTAGAAGAGACACCTGAGGATACGATGAGACCTTGTCAGCCCTCAACATCTACTCAACAAACCTTTTGAATTCAATCACCCATGATAACGAACCATACTGCCATCGTTCCAGAGCCAGAAGTGCGGTCGCTCGCTCAGGACCAGGTCGAGTGGATAGTACCCCCTGCGATAATGGCGGTGTCCGAAGGAAAATGGACATATTGGAAGGAGGATGATTTGGATAAGGACACTTCATGTTTCTGTCCAGTATTTTCACGGCCTGATGACTGCAAGCGAGTATGTTATGACCGAGTCGAGAGGAGGGAGCTATACTTCATTGAGAATTTTGAAGTCCCTCCAGGAGCCATATCCAAAGTAGACTTATTCAGTTTCCCGGCTCCCGATGCACGGTTCGTTGAATTATCTGATGGAATGGTTACAAAGGAGTTCCAAGCGTCGCACTGGCTCTACACAGAATGTGTGCCAAAAAGGGGCACAGGAGGTCAGAGAGCCCCAACCCCTCCTCTGTCAGAACTGCCGTTGAGGTCTTCCCTCCAAAACCATGGTAGTAAACTATCGGCTCAAACTTTGAAGTCCTCCCAGTCACATCCAATCATCTCGCCTGTGCCATCCTCGAGTGTAAAGGATAGCAATTTGCTCCCTCAGAGGCCAATTCCAACTGAACCTCGAGCTCACCATCAAAGAACTGCCCAAACTGCCCCGAAGACAGGAGAATCACAGGGAGAGAGTTCTCTAGGTCACTGTCCTCGAGCTCCTACGCTGGAAAATAAAGACCCCTCAAGTGAATGGGATCGTATGCACCCTAAGAGATTACGGGGTGCGGAGCATCGTACGGATCAAGGCCCAGAAGTCATCACGACTGTCTCGGCGTTACCTACGCCATCAGTGCCATCTCTGCTGGAATTAGAGGAATCTTCCTTGCAGCTTCCCACATCTTCTGAGAAGCAGTCCGAAAAGAGATTGAAGATTGATGCCATGGCAGTTAGTTCCTCTGATTCGTGTTTCCTGTGCTTTGAAGGACTACCCTTGGATTGGGAAACTTGTTGCTCATGGTTCTATGGGAAAGCCGTCTCATCTCATTTCGTCTGGATTGAGCAGATGTATAGGACAGAATCCAACTCTCAGTCCCTCATCTGGTTAGACATAAAAAGTAATGAGGATGCTTGCAAATTGAGAGGCTTCCTAACACATCGGACGACCAAGGATGATTCTTTAGTGATTAGTCATTTCATTTCCGAGGACACTTTCATGAAAGCAATACAAAGCTATACAGATAAGTGGGAACGACCTGCCGCCCCTCTTCCTTTGAGCTCAGATGACCCTATGGAAGGACCTTCACAACCTGCTCCCCTCGAAACATGGCTCACCTCCCCAAGGTGGTCTCCTCCAGCTCCCGATGTCACCCTCTTACACAGAGCCGGGGTTACCTTAGAAGAATGGGTGGAAGGAACAAAAGCCCCATGGCATAATCGAGGAGGGAAGAAGCATCGCAAATGGATGGCTAAACATCAATCACACTCATAGCTGGGGTCTACTGATGTTGGGGGCTTTGTGAAGATAAGTTCAGACATCACACGACCAGTACTCATATTGTATATAGTTGTTTGCCTTTTGTGTACATAACACGAAAACCCTATGTTAGGGTTTCCTATCTTTTTATCATCATCACTTGCACATTATGCCTGTCACCTAAGACACCCACTTCACGAGCCTACAGGCTCGCGACCTTACACACACCATGCAAGGCTGGCTGAGCACCCTGTCATCTGCTCGTTCACACTGGAGTAAGCGCTGACACGTAGTCAGCCTTCCACTTCTTCTCTCACCGACTTCACTCATGAGAAGTCTTTGGACATGGTTTCACACACAACCTGCAATGTATTTGTATACAAAGTGGCATAGTCTTGGCCACCAGTAGTGTCTTTGCACCATTTCTAGGGTGGTATCTCTTCCTGGGTGTCCAGTCATCAGTGATTCATGTATTTCCTGTACAATAGCTTTTTGTATAGTGCTATTGTCAGGGATGTAGCATCGATCTTGATAGAAAAGCATTCCATCTTCTATTTTCCAGTCTGAGAGGTTCAATTTGATTGGTGGAACCCCTTTCATAGAAAGGACATTTGTCATATTCTTGACCAATTCGTCTGAGGTTGCTGCTGATGCTATCATTTTTGTGAGTTCAATGTTTGCTAAATTGATGAATAGCTCATTTGGTAATAGGACAAGATCTTCATTATCTGTATCCTCTTCAGGTATGTGATCTGGTCTTCTGGATAGTGCATCTGATTGAACCATTTTAGTTCCAGGTACATGCATTAATTTGGTATTGAATCTTGTGAGATACAATGCCCATTGTGCTTGTTGGCAGTTTAACTTATGTGCTTTTCAGAAATATGTCAGGTTCTTGTGTTCTGACAATATTATGACCTCATGTTTACTTCCTTCTAGGAAGTGTCTCCATGTTTGTAGGGCTCTTATGATTCCTAACATTTCTCTGTCATATATGTCATAATTTCTTTCTGTTGCTGTGAGGCTGTGGGAGATGTAACCACATGGTTTCAGATCTCTGTTATTATCAAGTTGTTGTAAGATGGCTCCTGTAGCCCATTTGGATGCATCAGATTTGACGAAGAATTGTTTCAACAGATCTGGTATGATGAGAACAGGTTCTTCTAGGAACTTCTTCTTTCAATTTTCAAAGGCTGTTTGACATTCTTGTGACCATTCGAAAATTTTCATCTTTGTGAGTTTGTTTAAGGGTTTGGTAATCTCCATGTAGTTACCAATAAATCTTTGGTAAAAGTTGCTGAATCCTAAAAAGGATCTGATGCCTTTAACTGTTTTTGGTGGAATCCAATCTTTGATTCCAGCAAGCTTTGTTGGGTCCATTGATATTTTGTTAGGTTTCATGATGAAACCTAAGTATTCGACTTCTCTTGCATTAAAAATGCATTTCTCTGGTTTAAGGAATAAATCCTTCTCTCTGAGCCATTTGAGTACTTGGATGGTTTGTTTGTGATGCTCCTTAGGGTGTTTGGAGAATATGAGAATATTGTTGATGTAGATCAGGACCCATCCCTGAGCTATCATATCGGTGAAGTAATCATTCATCATGGATTGGAATGTGGCAGGTGAGTTGGTCATTCCAAAGAACACTACTGTTGGTTTGAATAGTCCTCTTTTAGTGATGAAGGCACATTTCCATTCATCACCTTCTTTGATTCGGATCTTGTTGTATCCCCATTGGATATCAAGTTTCATAAAGATTTCTGCTCTGTGTAGTTTCTGGAGTAGATGGTCAATGGAAGGAAGGGGATATGTGTTCTTAATTGTGGATTCATTCAGATATCTGTAGTCTTGACAGTGTCGGAAATTTCCCTGACGCCTGATAAGGGTTATTAGGCACCCAAGGCACCCTGAAACTAATAAGGGCTTATGATGTTGCAGTTAATTTATTAAGTTTTGGGTCAACTTGATAAGATCAGATTATCAGGTGTAATAATGTGGTACAAATTACAAATAGGCACAGTCTAGACTTACAATGTACGTGGCAAATTAAAATGCAACAATCAGGGATTGAACCAAAAACCTCAGGCCTTGTGCGAACCTCACATGAGGACTAC
>Ga0307507_10012093_pt1 | contig 10733 bp, 6 predicted proteins | sample 7_EM_MG_FD_207223 | JGI IMG/M metagenome (GOLD analysis project Ga0307507, IMG submission 207223) | Populus trichocarpa ectomycorrhiza microbial communities from riparian zone in the Pacific Northwest, United States - 7_EM | ecosystem: Host-associated > Plants > Roots > Unclassified | place... | reverse complement strand
CTCACAAGGAAGAGGACATAATTGTTAAGCAAAACAACAAGAGAATATATCGGCAATTACTTGTGCATCAAATTTCAATGTATATTATTGAGCCTGGTCATCAGTTTGAGAGTCTCTAGAAATTTTCATCAGAGCGGGGAGAACATGGCTACAACACTGTCGAACCTTTTCTTGCCCGATAAAGCTTTAGAACATATTTATTTGCCGCAGCCCTTGATTATTTGACTAGCTAGGAGTCAGTATTTAATTTTTAAAGGGAAAGATTAATGAAAGAAAAGCTTTTGTGCTTATAAGATGAAAAATCTGTACGAATGAGAAATATCATTATCAGGACTGAAATGATTGCTTCATTCTGGATCGTTTTATTCTGATTAGTTAGTTAGTTTACTTCAGATAATGCAGAAAAGGTGAGTACTGCTGTCAACTGGAGCATGAAAGGAAGAAGAATAGAAAGAATCTTTGCACGAACGTAATCCTCGTATTAATTAGCCTCTAAGAAAGGAGATTATTGTAAAACACGTGTAAATCATAACCTTGAAACCTTTTAGTAGGCTGTTGTGACTGTGGGGTCAGATAGCTTACTCTCCTACCTCAACTTCTGTGGTGCAATGAATATGAAATTTAGTGAAGGAGATTTTAAATCTTACGCAGTACATGTGCTGGTTCTTTTTTTATTTTTTTTAAGGAAGTGGAGAGGTTGAATAGAAGAACCTGAAGATTTGTTACAGATTTTGGTAATAAAAATAGTTGAAATTCTGTAACCAAAACACAGTTGTACCTGTACTTTCCAGCTAAATGACATAACAAGCTTTATCGACGGTGTTATTGGTTAGTACAGGACATAGAGGAGGAAATTGGACGACTTTGCACCCTATTTCTAAACATAATATCAAAACTACTAGTTATTTATTTAAATCAATAATAAATGAAAAAAAATCATTAATAATAATAAAATAGATATTGATAAAATTAAAAGATAAATATAAATCAAGATATTCAATCACATAAAATGAGATATTTACCCGGTTGTGTTTACTGAATTTGTTTATTTAAATAAATAAAAGATAATAGAAATAGAAACACAAATGAAATTGATTAAATAAACTCACACCCTAAAAAAAATATTGTGCGGGCTGAACATGACATAAATATTATTTAAAAATAAATATTTTTATTTTAAAAAATAAATTTCATTTGTATAAAATAAAAAAAATAGATGAATTAGAATAATATCTTTAAAAATCAAATACAAACAAAACAATTTTAAAAAAACTTCTATTAAAAAAAACCTGCAAAACTCGTGACTTAGATCATGAGACTGTGATAAACTTATAGAAAAGAAATTGAAGAAACTTACAAAACCAATCTTTTAAAAAATAAAAACTAATGCAAAACAATAAGACCGTGAAAGAAAATGAGAACAAAATAACAAATTGTAATTGAAAGACTAAATTGAAAATAAATTAAACTTTTACAAAAGAAATAAGAACAAAATAATAAATAAAAGAACGAGGACTGAAATTGAAATTGAAATGTAAAAAATGAAGAGAACAACAATGCACCTTTTGTAGCATGAGAGAGAAAAGAAGGGGGGGAAGAAATGACCACTAGGGACAATTCAATCATCAAACATTGTCACGTGTTATACCATGAGAAAGAGGACATGATAGTGCTTTTAAAGACACAACGGAAGGTCAGGTTAGGTCACAAAGTGGAGTCACACACGTCGCTTAAATGACATGGACATCACCCATTCACCAACGCGTAATGAGCAAGTGCCAACAATATTTTTGAAAAAAAAATTAAAAATTCAATATAAAAATACCAAAAACACCCATAAAACCATGGGAAAAAAAGGTGTGAAAGGACAAAAATGCCCCTGATATGCATACCTTATTTTTTGTTTTTTCTAAGGTCAAATACATGTTTTTACTGCATACTAAGAAGGGAAAAAAAATTATTGGTCAATCTCTATATTTTTTTTTACCTTGGAGGTAAAAAAATATTTTTGCTATTTAAAAATTTATGAAAAGACAAAAATACCCTTAGTCAACAACTCTAATTTTTGTTGACCTTAATGGTAAAACTGTATTTTTACTGTAAAAAAAAATTAAAAAAATACTAACATACCCTCAACAATCTTTTAATGACCATTGGGTCACTAAAAAAGACTTAATTACCCCCACCCTCAAGACTTTCATTTTTTCACCCAAGCACAACAAAATAATTTTACTACAGCAATCCATTTTAAATTATATTTAGTACCGCAGAAAAAAACCCACACCCTATATTTCTAGTTAAATATGGAGTCAATTAATAGTAAAGTTACCACTCGCAGTTAAATACGGAGTCAATTAATAGTCAAGTTACCACTCCCATCAATGACTTGGCTTTCTTGTATTGAAGCAAAGTGCTCCAAGAAAATCCAATCCAATGACTCAGATAGGAGTAGAAGAAATAAGAGTCATGTAGAACAAACTAGTTAAGATGATTAAAGGAGGGAAAAGGAGGGAATGGTTTTTGAAAACCAAACACTTTGCTTTTGGATGTATTATCCTCGAGCCCTCAAAAGAAAAGTAGAGGATCCTTCCACTATCCTTTGTTGTCTCCATAAACCACCAAAATTCGAGGTTGATTGGTAAAACACAGCTGCCCTTGTCTTGTCATGTAAATTGTGATCAATTTTCTCTCTCATTGCTTATTTTCAACATCAACTCGACTCCTTCTAGTCTCCACCATGGAAGTTACATGTACTAAACCTCATCGTGTCAAAGTTTCTAGCTGTAATTCGAGTGCGAGCAGTCATTTTCAGTCACTGGACTTTCAAGAATGCCTTCATGACCGAACAACAAGAGCCGTCCAGTTTTTACTCAAGCATGTGTATTCCTTCACATGCCAACTTGCACTCTCCTACCATTTAATTGTAATCTGGGTCACTCAACTAGTTCCACTATTTTTTTTCGGGAGTAATGTAGGCTATTTCTTTCGTTATCAAAGATGCTGCTCGAAAGTTTGACATGGCATACCTCTTCCTTTTCTGTTCTCTACAGTGCATTATTTGGCTGCTTGTTTATCTGTTCTACACAATATAGGAAGGAAGCTGGCTAGCATGCCAGCTAGTGAAATTAATGGGCTGTCACCTAAGACATCAAATAATCTTCCTATCCCTAGCTAGACCTCCATCTTTAACTCCCAGAAAGAGAAAGTCGGTTATTCAGTTAGGGAAAATTGGGCTTTATTAATTAGTAGTTGCATGTCAGTGGGTGAAATAGGGATTTTCATATTCATGTAATTTTATGTGGTAGTCCTTTTATTTATTTATTTATTTTGATCTACTTGATCTACTACAGAGCACAAGAAAAAGGAAAGGCACATCAGACCAGTTTAGAAATTTAAAAACAATTTACGATCACTACATCTTTCAAAGCACATAGTGTTGCAAGGAAAAAGTTTATCGTAAATCATTTTAATCATGTTTATTGACACTATACAACACCAGCCAGACATAAGCAGTGCTATTTGCGATTCCTCGAGGAATAATACCGAATTACTGATACAAATGGAAAAGCAAATCGAGGCAACAAAATTTACTGACCTCCAACATCTAGTAGCATATATGGAGAATCCTCCAGCTCCTGGCAGGTTCCATCAGCAGCACAGACTTTGATAATGAATTTGAGACTGCCGACATGACAGGGAATGGAAAGGCCAGACATATAAAACCCTTGAACACGTGCCGTCCCAAGATACTATCTAGTTTTCCAGTTGCATTTTCATCAACTTGTTTTGCTAGTTTCTCTACATAGATATTGTACTTTGGGAACACAAAATCATTTCCATCTTTCAGTTTCCAAGTGGTTTTCAAACTGGCAGCTTTAAATCCCTGAGAAATCGAGTTATACTTAACATATTGACTCTCGGTTAGCCATGCAGTTGATGGAGGAAAAAATAAGTTCTCTGAAAGTTTTTTAAATGTGAAGTTACCAAGCACTGCAAAGTACTCTGCAGGACTGGGATCTAGAGCTGTATCTTGGTTATCTAAGCCGAATTCTGATTGCAATTCAGTATGTGTAGACTTTGTCCAGTAGCACGCAGAATGGATTTCTGTTAATACGTGCCCATCCATGGCGACAGTACCCCATGTATGATCCATTCTGAAGCCATTTTGCTAGCTTGATGTGGCATAATCACTCCACTGAATTTGTGAAACAATCCGTGCATTTCTGATGGTGCAACAAGTGCTCTTATTCTCTCATTCATTACAGCTGCGAGTCCCCCCTTTGATTTCATGTGCATTACTTGAGGTGGCCACAGCTGAACCAGATGGAAGTGGATGAAAAACATGTAATTATTTTATCAGTTTTAATTTCTGTTTGCATAATGTGTCCCAAATTTCAGTCTTCAAACAACAGGGAACTCTGTTTATCTAGAGAAACGGGAACATATACACACCACCTTGTTCAATATATTTCTAATCTATGCTTATATTATTCTTAATAACTGTACATTCACAGTATTTTTATTTCAAATTATTATTTTACATCTAGCATGATTGATCTAGATCAACCCACGAATACCAAAAACTTATTACATGTTCCAAACCGACCCATCACAAGGTCCAAAGCGAAGGTATTGAATGGACTGGTTATGTAAGTTTCGGTCAAGGTTAAACTTAGAAATCCTTTACAGCATCAAGAAGAGACCTTAGTACATTTAATCCATATGCAAGAAAGACCCAATCCATCTTTATTTGGGCCATTAAGTTTCGACAACAAGGTTGTCAATTTTGTATCAGTTTCGATCAGCCTTGTTATGTAATGTTTTTATGTGTTTTGTGGATTCCTAACTAGTTTTGGATTTCCTTATATATGAGAACATTAATTATTTTCTTTAAATATTAGAATTTATTATTTTTATTTTATTTCCTTGTCATATGAGGAGAAAACACAACAAAAAAAACAAATGAATCCAAACTGATTTAGAAAACACACGTGGCAACAAAGTTTCCTTGTTGTGCAAAAAGAATAATTCAGCAACTTAATTGTATTTTCTAGTATTGGAAGGATACCAAGAAGTGACAAAGATGAGCATTAAAGAGAGCATCCTTTTTCTTCCAAAAGGATATGTACGAGGCTGAAATCAAAATTTTATTATAACTTGAAAACCAAAGATACGGTAACTTCTCCTTTAGTTCCTAGGATTATTTGGCAGCATTATAAACTATAAATAAGTCTTGTATCAGACTTACAATGTTTTTTTTCTTCTTCTCTTCTCACGGGAGATAAAGATTTAGGACTTAAGAACTTTATTTTTATTTTTTTAGCTACTGTCCAAGGCTTGTTTGGGCTTAATTAATACTTTGTTTTCAGTTAGGATCCAAAGGCTTATTTGGATCAAGGTTTAAGCTTGTTAGTAAAGATTTTGGGTTAGTTTTTGTAAGTGGACCAATTCAGCTCACAATAGTAAATCCATTAGGGTTAATTTCTTAGAACTATTTAAACACATGTAAGCCTAAATTTCGGATGTTTGATGAATAACACTTCTGAACTTTTCAGTTTTAACGTGTAAGAGAGATTTTTGTATTTTTTTTGTTCTTGAACGAATTGAATCTAACTTATCGAAGATTAACTGACTTAGTGGTGTCATTCGACTTCATTACAATAGTGCTAGTGTCTTGAAACAAGTTTTCATTGTATCACATTCCTATCAAACCTATTTTGGTTTTCTGGGATCAGATCACATTCTTAATTGTGAGTTGTGTGATCAAATAATCACAATCACAAGGTTCGCATCAATTATCATTTCAAATTGAAGGCAGTTGAGTTCATTTACAGGATGGACATGAAACAGGGGCTTGCCATTTTGTTACGGAATAAGTAAGCATTGTATGGAATACTTTCTGTGTCATCAAACTTGAACCAAATAAGAAAGCTTACAGAGTATGCAAGGTGGAGAGGTAGGTTGTCCAAAAGAAGCTCCCCTTGAAAGAGAGCCTTACTGAGAAAGGAGCGTTGCTATCATCTGCAAATATCAGGTAAGAAAAGTGACAATCAACAAGCCGAAATCAAAATGAGTGCAATTAAGGAATGCAGTACCAATGTCATGTTGTGGGGCTACGTAAGCTAGCAAAAAGCCACCAATCTCGAAACGAGGAAAGATACAAGCATGCTCTGATGTCGTTATCATGATTAAGTCTGTGGAAGACTGAAAGAGCTAGCATAAACTAGAAGCATCCATTTGTCAAGGCTCGGGATTCTACCATCCACAGATATGGTTTATTGATGCTAGGCCCACAGAGCAATAAAAGAAGAACCATTTTTTCTTCAATATTAAGGCACGCCGCAGATTGGTTATCTTTGAATAACAAGATCAGGAAGGAAATTGCAAAATGAGATGTTTATAAAGCAGTTCATGATTATTGTTTTTTTGGTGAGCGGGGGGGTGGTATTTGACTAGTGTCCATGAAGGTAAGTATATATGCTAAATCTACACTATTAATGTCGAGTAAATAAAAGATATCAAAAGCACGAAAGCTTACTCAATAATGAATTGAATAGCATCTGGAATCGCCTCGTCAATAAACTCAAGACAAGTCTGCCAATTATGATAGATAAGAAAACAAGACATCATACAACGATGCCAGTGATGGCTGCTCAGTTAATTGCAGGTACTGGAATATTTCAGATGGAACACAGAAAACTAAATTTTGCCAAATGTATTGACCAATTATACCTCTCCACCTCCATCACACTCATAGGGTCTGGTTGGCCCTGTTGTGCTTATGAGTAAAGCACCCCTATTAGCTGGTTGTAAGAAAAAAGTAGGGGGAAGACCAGCTTCTCTTATAATCAATTTAAGCTTCTTTACCAAACACTTCTACTCTTAAAAGTTGCATGAAAAACTGCTTAGCTTATAAGGACAGCAAGGCCAAACGGGGATAGGGCAAGAGCAAAACCTTATGAAGATAAACAGGACATATCTTTGATAATTAGCTTCAAGGGGAAGCTATATGAGTGACAAGATTGAACTCACTGTTCCCAAATAAAAGCTAGAATCTAGTATTTGTTTGGAAAATGTGCACTTGTGCCATGGGGGGGATGTTTTTCACTGGGTTAGCAGGCTTTGGTAGTTCAAAAGGGGGGCAAGCGTTGCGGACTGCTTTGTTTGCTATGGTATAGTGTATTTTTCGGGAACGCAATTCCAGAACAAAAATTACCCTTCTTATTGCTTTGGGATACAGTAGTGCTTTTAGCTTCCTTTGGTTCTTTACTAAAGGCTTTTCATGTGAGTTTCCTTAGCGGACATGGAGAGAGATGAAAAGCCCTCTTGTCTAGTTTCTAATTGCTTCGTTTTCCTCCTCTAGGAGGATTCTTGTCCTATCTACCTGCATTCTTCTGCCTCTACATAAATTTCTCTATTCTATCAACGAGAGAGAAAGAGAGTGCAAATATTTCATACCCCCTGATTAGCATCGTAGGTTATTTCTTGTGTTAAAAGAGAATATGATAAAAATACTACTCATGTGAATTCACTGAAACTGCACTAAATTCCCTTCCATGCAGGTTGAACTCAGAAAGGATAATAAATTGTGAGTTAATAATAGGCTAAAATTAGCTTGAACTTCGGGTCAAACTGAACTTAACTCTTCTACTTTTAAGTTTTGTTTATTTGAGTACCTCAAACTATTTTTTTGATAAAAACTAGGTCTTTCTGTTAATTTTGATTGCAGATCATGGTTTTGAAACATAACATGGTTCATGAAAACATGTGATTTGAAAACAAAAAATTAACGTAGGGATGAAAACCTGGATGAAAAGGCCTGTTTTTAACAAAAAAAATAGTTCATTTTACTCGAATAAAAAAATAAAAATAAATAAAGCTCAGCGGCTAAGTTTAGTTTGATCAAAGTTCAGTGTAATTTCAGATAATTTAGTCTTAATAATAACGTCAGGGTCAAAATGTTTTGTGAGAATAAACAATCTTCATTGAATGTTGAGCATTTGATATTGTTAGTAAAATACATGAGAGCAGAGAACAAGTGTGACCACATCTGTCATGGAATATCCAAAGTTTCCCCATAATGCACTTTGGAGACAGTTGGAAGTGTCTCCAAAACACCATCCATTTCATAAAAAATTAAATCAAATGGTGAAAGGGGGGAAAAACTGGCAGTTCCAAGAAATATATTGAAAAACAAAACATGTCAAACCATCAACCCATACTAAAAGAAATTAATAGCAGCTCTTTTGGTGCACACCTGAAAGCCTTGGCAAGACATGTTGTTCCAAGGAGCATCTGTTAGTTGGTTGCCCTTGACAGAAACACGATAGCCTTGACCCTGAACAATATCAAGTTTGTCAGTGCTTGGAAGCATGCTTGATGTTTACACTTGTGAAGATCATGAACGACATTCAGACAATGATCAGTCCCAACAAGTAGCGGAATCACATGGTTACTCAAGGACAACGTAGAAACTGCATCAAGAGAGAAGGAATCCTATCACTAGCTCTCACTTGCAGAGATGAAACACAACATACAATTCTTATCTGGACTTAAGCTATTTTATTGAATGGTTTCTGCTGCAGTCTGAAAGCTGAATGCAACAAGGCTATGTATCACCAATGATCTATAGAAATGCAACTAAATCATTTCAAGAATTATCCATTCCAGCTTTCAGGAAAATCAGTGTAAAGAGTAGGATGCAGTTGCATCCTGATCAAAATTTATGTGAAATGGTAGTAACTTAGGATAATTGTTCACTCTTCCCCGTGATTCAGCAACAAGTTCCCACCGACTCCAAACACCAAATTACATCACAATCGAACTCATGAAAAAGAAAATTGTGTTCAGATTTAAAGAGTAGACCACGTTTAACCTTGAATATGCAAAATTGACGCCCACATAAAAATTGACTTTCAAGAAGAAAAGTAACAAGGAATAAAGAGTGCCATTTAATGAATCTAAGCAATCTGGAAAAACTTTTAGTTCATAGCAAACAACAGATGATATCAGTTTCAATGGAAAAGAACAAATTTACACAAATCAGGGGAACAAGATCATGAATTCTAAGAAAAAAGCGTTATTTTAGCTGCCATAAAATTTCTCTGAAAAGAGTAACCATATCAAAAGGTAGGGATACAAAATGATATTTTTTGACCTTATTGAGTTCATTCATGCAACTAGAGAGGAGAAAGGCATTAAGAGAATCTTAAGTTGCAATATTCAAAACAGCCAGCATCAGAAAGCATTGCACAAAGTGCATCATATTCTTTCGTTATCCAGAAAACAATATAAAAATTACAGAGCATCTAAACTTCTCTAATGAAAAATTGATGCTGATTTGTGTCAGGTATTAGGAAACACTGCTCATAATCTAGACAAGTTTTGCAGGAGACCTAGAAGGCTAAGGAAGCACCAGAAGTTGAAGCAGTATAGCATACAGCCATATCAGAGACAAAACATTGTTAATTCATGAAATTTTGCAAAAAGAGACAACAGGATTATCAATTTCGAGCAGTCTGAAAATCAGGCAGTTGCTTTGTCTCATATAAACATCCAGGAGCAAATATGGCAGCTGACACATTAGCCTTCTTTAGTACGTCAACTGCGACATTTGTCTGATATCACAGTTACCATACTTCATTAAGAAGTAGCCATAGTACCCCATGTAAGTTTAAACATGTAAATTTAACAAATATTAATAAACTATATCCACAACTTAAGAGTACAGAAATGACAAAGTTAACAACTAAATGCCATCCTTTATGTACAAATGATCTCACAACATGCCTAGTAAGAAAAGGGAGTTTATATTTTATGATTTGAACATTCCTTCACCACTCCTTTGTTTTTGGCACAAAAGGATATGACCATTATGGATGAAAAGAAAGGAAGATTCAACAAGGAAAACTCCTCCAAATCACCATCCACTATATGTATTGCCATAGATCATATTAATTCACCCATGAGAGCTATGATATGATTTCCTGAAAGAAACGAGAGCCAACTCCTATCAAATGTACAGCATATATGGCTCAACTCAGCCTAAATATAAGAGTCATATGTGACCAGAACTGGTACCATTCCTAGCAGGAAGCATCAAGAAAGCTACAAGTCCACAATATCATTTTTGATACAAGGACAGATATCCAATTGTTTCAATTGGAAGGAGGTGTGACCTAACTGATTGATCTTGTAGTTCCCCCGACCTAGGTGAATACGATCTACAATTGTGTTATGACATTGATCCTCCCTACAGGCCCAGAATCATTCCATCCTCACGAGGCCACCTTTAAGGATTTATCCAGGTAATTTCCTGGTGCATGATGAGGAGAGCCTGTGCAAAGAGGGATCATTTGGATGCTTAACAAACTCCTGGCACTTTTAAGGAACCAGGTTCTGCTGGAAAACTTTGTTCAAGGTCTCATGCAAGCTTAGTTTCGAGTTTTCACCATTTTCACCTGCTAGTAGCTACACTATCAAGAACCGACTATTTGCCTACTAGCCAGAATTAGGACCAGGACATCATGTGCAACAAGAAGAACAAACTCCTTGAGAACTGAACTTGTCTAATTAGTTTTTGTATGTACAAAAAACTGTCCATGTCAAGGCTGAATCTCCAGTATTTGCCCCAAAAGTCTTGTTTTTAAGCAAAATAAATTCCCTAAGTTCTGCACATTAACAAGTGCATGTACAATGCATAATGCCCTTTCTTTTTCTTTAAGTGGATACTT
>Ga0307507_10012092_pt1 | contig 10733 bp, 2 predicted proteins | sample 7_EM_MG_FD_207223 | JGI IMG/M metagenome (GOLD analysis project Ga0307507, IMG submission 207223) | Populus trichocarpa ectomycorrhiza microbial communities from riparian zone in the Pacific Northwest, United States - 7_EM | ecosystem: Host-associated > Plants > Roots > Unclassified | place... | reverse complement strand
AAACCCTATATCCTTAAAAATAATCTCTTTTATATTTTTTTTATAAACCCAGTCTTTTACTCTATCTCGAGTTTTTGTATCTGCTGAGACTATTTATTATATTAATATAATGTTTAACTATAGTATGTCTATATAATATACCTGTAATAGCCTTAAGCCTAGGAGTATCTAGAATGTAGCTTCTCAGCATATATTTAATTAAGAGATCTCCTTTATAGCGAGTAACGCGCTAATACTCCTCTCTAAATATTTCTTTAAAGTTGTCTAAAGAAGAAGTATTATCTATAATAATGTCAAGGATCTATTACTATTAGTATAGTGTTATTTTATTTAATGCAGTTAACATTACATATTTTTTTTCATTAAGCTTTATAGATTCTTTCTCACTAAGCTGTAGTTCTTTACCCTCTTTGGTGTTATATATTAGCTTTTCTAGCTTAAAAAGGTCTTGTAATATGCTTCTTATAAACATAGGATATCCTAATATATTAGATTATATTAACTAAATTTTAATATAGAGCTTACCTTTAGTACTATATCTTTAGATAAGAACAATTTTTCTAGTATATATTTTATTCTTTTGGCTGCTTTCTAGAAGTTCTTTAGCGTATAGAATTATACCAGCAATTCCAATATCCGCAGCGAATAAAATAACAGTGGAGTAAATCCTAAAGTTCTCTGGATAACTGTATGGACTATTAAGTAGGATTGGAAACTCTCTAAGCTGTGTATCTATAAGCTCTAATAGTCGTAAGGTAAAGCCTTTTTGTTTTTTAATTAAAAGATTAATAGAAACACTATTAGAATTATCCCCCCACTATACAATTATAAAAGGATAAGTTTGAGTTAGTAACTAGGCCCCTAGAGTTAAAAGGCAAAGTTAAATATAGTGACCCGCCTGTATTTTCTATGGCCGAGGTAGCTTAATACGTAAGTGGATACTATCTATAGCTAACTTATACTTTTCTTCTATTACTACTAAGCCTAAGTAGTACCGATATTTGGTTCGACTTCTAGTTATATACTATAGTTCTACAATTTGTGGTGCCTTAGGACGATAGTCGTTAAGAGTTAAGAATGAAATTGTCTTTAGTCGCTGAGGCTCTCTAGCTTGGAGAGGAGGGATATTATAATAGAAGATTTAACCGATCTAGAAGACCCCCATTAATATAAAGGTAGCGCTTGGCACTATAAGCACTACTTTGCTTATAATAGTTGTTGTATGCTGGTAAATAGAAATTATAGTCGTAATTGTAAGGAATATATGCGTTTTAAGAAACACTTCGTAGAAATACCTTTTTATTAGAAGGATAAGTATAAGTAAAGTTAGAGTTGCGGCTCCCTAGAAGTAAAAAGCGTTAGCTAGATTATAGTATAGATTATTAATACTTATAAGAATACCGTATATGTTTTTAAGGTTCTTAAACGAGAATAATTTTGTTATTAGGATTGTTGCTATATGGAATATACTCTCTATAACGGCAATAATAGCAATTGAGCTATGAAAGCGTACTATAGACCGTAGCGGTACTCCAATAATATATGCAGCATACCCTAAATGATTCGAGAAGAATAATGGTATAAAATTTGCGAGTGAAAGGCGTGCAGCTCATATACTAGCATCTTTAAGAGTATTCACGCCAATAATATTAGATGAGATTGTTCTAGCTATATATATAGCCTACAATAAAGCTTTATAGCGAGGTACGCTTATAAAGAGATAAAGGTGTAGGTAGATAAAGTTTTTAAATATCTAGAACTGTGTAGAGGGTTCAAATAAAAAGTTAGTAAAAGATAAAATAATACAAATAGTAATAATTATTACTAGGATGCCGCCAGCAGTAAGTGTGTAGAAGCTTAAAATCTCTATATAGATAGAAAAAGGCTATGCCTTTGAATTATATAGGGCACTAACTGTAAAAGTATATGCTAAATTTAGCCTAAAACACGTCCCTAAATTGCCGCCTAGCTTATATAGAACTATAATTAAATCATAAAAGCTATATATTCTAAGTTTAAGGAAACCTATATGCCTATACTTTATTTACAAATGCAGCAACCCCAATACTCTCTTGGAAAAACTGCAACAGCTTATATAACACTTTCTCGGCCGCTAAAATTAAACCTTATATAAATTCTAAAATAAAAACAACAACCCTCTCTAGTAGAAAATGTAGAAAAGTGACCCTCTTATTGTTACCAATTACTAACCAAACTGTATATGAACTCTCTAGAGTCTAAAAGTGAATTAGAGAATATCGTAGATAGCTAAAGGCGATAACAGTTCTCTTTCCGCAAAAGATGCTTAACAATATTTAGGAAAGCTGACGAGTTAAGCCTAACTTGTAACGCTAATATATATTTTTTAACGCGGTACTGAGATCGGTTCTATGTATATAAATCTAAAACTAATACGCCTTGGCCACTAACGGAACAGCAACTTGTAACTAATTTATAATCTTCTTTTATAAGACATTAGGACTAAGACTATTTTAGGCTTCTAGTATAGTAATTCCAGTTCAACCTGTACCTAGGGGGAAACGAAAACGGCAGTGGAAAATACTAGTAGCAAGGGTTTAGTATTCTAATTCTGAAGTTAAAGAGAGAACTATAGTTATACCTCCAGTTCTAAGGTAACCACTACCAATAGATTTTTCAGTAAGGTAATTTTAAATTTAGAATAAAGTAGTTATAATTAATTTATCTAATATTACTGCCAAGACTATTTATAATAGAATAAAAAATCTATATATTTATATATCCTTGCTGCTAAGCATATTTAGAATGCAATAAAAAATCTATATATTTATTCTTACGGCTAAATAAATAATATAACTACATATAAGCTATATCTAGAGTTTTTACTATATGACTCCTGTATAGGAGAGCTTTATGTAGGCATTTGTATACTTTTAAGATCTGACTTCTCTTTATTAGTAGTAAATATACTTTCCGCTGTAAAATACTGTTTATTAATATCTGTCGACTGGGGTAACCTCTTTATTGACACTACTTTTACCTTCCCTTTTAGCGCATTATACCAAAATTGGTAATGCCTGTAATAATAATAGTATTATATTAATTGATAAATGGCTTTATCTTTACAACGAATCTTTCCGGCTAAATTTTTTTTTATAGTACAGGCATTAGTAGTTGCGCTGCTTACTATGGCTCTATATATGCTTTAGTATATACTCTAGCTAACATTAAAGTATTTCTTACACTTGTGAGGTTTTGTCTAATTAGGGTTCTAAATTTCCAAATGGTCTATATAATTCTAAGGTAATAGTAATTGATAATATATATTGCGTTTCTTCTTCGCCATATTACAGAGTGGCTATAGATAGATAAAGCAGGGTAGAGTATAGAGAGAGGTGTTGTCTATCAAATTTAAATAAAGGCTGCTGTGTAGCAATTATATAGAATACCCAGGAGTGCTATTTTCGTTAATGTGTTAGGTGTGGTTAGTTGGAACTAAAGCCTAGCCGCCTTATACAGACTATAATGTGGCGCAATTGAAACTGACTTATAACGAGAAGCCTTTACGTCCTTTACCTACTATAGATAAGGGCAGGGGTATATAAAGGAGGGGCTGTTTTAGGATTTCCTAACCCCATATACCAGCCCAGCCTAGGAAAAAGGGGAAAATTGTGTAAGCAGCCGTCCCCCCCCCGAAGTGGAGTGCATTAATAATATAGATACTACTAGACAGGGGATCCCTAATATAGATAGTCCATTATATCCTTACGTGTACAGTTTTCCGGTTTAGAATTACGTTGTTCTATTTATATTCTAGCACCCTTTAGTCCCTAAAGCCTTTTATATAACCTTCCCCTTTAGTTAACTACACCTATATATTCGCACACACTCGCCTAGACTATTAAGAACTCTTTAATATCTACTAATTCTAATATTAACGCTATAACACGCTATAAAACTAATAGTCCTCTAAAAAACACGTTAGCATTTCCATCTGGTATTAGGAAACATGGTATTAAGAAACGGCTTTGGAAAAAGCCTACCTAAAATATATTAACCTTATGCTTAAAACCTTCTGAACCTAAGCCTATAAAAACCCCTCTACTGCCGCAAAGGTTATTTCTTGGATTGCCAACTAAATTACGCATTTAAATATATAAGCTTCTTTTAGGCGGATTAGTAAAAACACTAGTTATTTAGTCGGTTTTTAGGTTCCGTTACGGGTTAATAATAGCCGTTGCGCTAGGAGCGGGAATATACGTTAAAATCTTATATAGTTGCAGTTAAATTTACTATAAGGCGCGCGACGTCCTCTACTTAAAAAGAACCTTTTAGTTTGACTACGCCTCTGCTCTTAGATTATTCTGGAGGAATCTTTATCTAGATACTGCCCTAAAGATATTATTGCTTAAAGTAACCTACTTTTCTGGCAACGCAATAACTCTAGACTATGGCAATGATACTACGCCCATAGAGTTGCTGCTGGTAGGCCATGATTGTTTAATTGCTAACAATATATAAATTACCAAGATATAGCATCCATACTAAGAAAATATCCTTTAATAAGATCTAACTTATAACGGTCTATACCTTGACCCCCTGTTTTGTTTAACCCTATTTAAAGACGCTTGCCTCTCTTTATCTAAGGATATTATAAGGCTTCTTATATGCTATAGAGCGTGTGTCAATGGATGTTCTGTTATATGAGGCCGTCTACTCGCTTATATAGTTTAGAGAGGTCGCGAAAACCTAGTGAGATATCTTCTTAATAAAGGGGTGGACATTAACTTGCAATCCTTAGTGTCTGCACTAATTGTGGCATGCTATAAAGGTTATTATAGCATTGCAAAGTTACTTATTAAGAGAGGTGCTAAAGTTAATGCGTGAACTAGCTGTGGATCTCCACTAAGTAGAGCTTACGCGATAGGTTATAAAGTAATCGTCCTTTTTCTTATTTAAAATAGGGCTGAAATTAATTACCTAATTAAGATGGACTAGGATATTCTACAAAGTGTACGTGGTTTAGTAAGCCTAAGAATACCACATTATTCGCCTTTATACTATGCAGTGCTTAGGGGACATAAGGCTATTGTTAAGGTTTTATTTAAATATGGTACTAAAACCCATATCTCTAGCTCTAAGGGTGATATCGCGAAGCTCGAATATAAGATACAACGGAGCATTAAGAAAATAGGAGTAGTAATAGGTGCATCCTATTAGCTTAGAAATAGTTAGTAAGAAATATTCTTATTTTAATAACTACTATTAACTTATTGTAATTATAGGCAACCCTTCGAAAGTTCTATAGCATTGAAAAGGAAATATGATTTTATTTTGGTATGATCTGCCTGGGAATGCCAAAGGGGATAAAGCGCTTACTAATTTTAACAAATTATGATTACCGGTTGCTTAGAGGACTTTAAGTAGTTTCCTAAAGCTTAATTTACTAAACTGTACTTTTATAGGCGTGTCTCTTATGTATTATCTATGAGTTATCGCCAATATAGGAATTAACACTATGCTAAGGATTGTCGAAAGTGTATGGCCCACCTCTATAGATTCCTATTGTCTAAAAGGCTAGCACTAAAGCATTGTTTGTTTTCTAGTTAATATATCTCCGAATATTTAACTAGGCTCTTCTGTCGCGCTAGCACACGAAATAGAATGTAAGTATACTATATATAGGAGGTTAAGAGGTCGTGAGAAGCCTATACCCCGTATAGTAAATCTTTGTACGTAAGACTAATACCTATTATTGGGAATACTAATAGCCCTAGCCCCTCTCTACTAGCTTACTTTATGCTCGTGCCTTAGAACAATCTAGTAAAGCCACGCTGGATTTTAAGCCTTAAAAGCGGCATTTTTTTAAAATATAAACTCTAGCAGTCTAGGCCAATCATACGATGTTTTATATGGGTTTGTTAGATGAAGAGCTCTAATTGATTAGGGCAAGATATAGCTATTTATTACTAAAAAGCCATTTGTATTCCAAGCTGTGCCATATTAGTAGCGCTCTGTAAAGAGGTCTTGGCTAATTTTTAGGGTCTATATAATCCCTACGCCTATTTCAGCTTCTCCCTTAATTGATTTATATCTATATCTCTCTAGTCCCCTTCCCAAAAAAGTCCGTTAAAGAGCCCCTTTTTATGGTTATTAGATGTAGAGCTTTAAGTGACTTTCTATTTATATATAATTATTATATCGTTGCTCTGGAATTAACTAGACGTTTATATCCTTAGTTCTATAGACGTCCCGCATAAATACCCAAACTTATCTGCAATGGATAAATTAACAAGATAACTGGAGATGCAGGAAAATAAATATATTAATAGTTTAGCATGCTAGAGAAGTAGATATAAACGCTTTATTAAACCCTATTTACCGAATACGGACTCTATCTATGGAGTATATATGTTATTTTCTACCTTATTCACTCCCTTTAGAGCAGTGGCTATTCTAATTCTAGTGTCGTCCCAAAGGCCTAAGTGAAATAGAGAATGTAAAGATATATATATCATGGCATTACTTTTATAATGATTTGGAAACTGCCGACTGAGATAGGAAAGAGGCAATAGTACCAGTTAAGAGGGGGTTAGTAGTGTATACTATATGGGACTGGAAATTAGGAACAGCGTTGCTTTAAGGGTCTTGCTAGGGAAGTAGGTTTAAAGGGCTATCCTAAAGTACGCTAGCAATAATACTAAGGTCAGAGCATATTGTATAATACTTATCTTTACCGCTAGGTAACCCTAGTACGCCAGGCTTTGTTGGCCACTACTAAACCTAGTATATAGTATACGTGGAATTAGTCTGCAAATCTATAGGTACTAATAGATTAGTCTCGCACTATTGTTTATAGGTGGACCCTAGTTAGCTAGGGATAGGGTTAGGAAACTAATTCTAATATATTATAGAAATGCTACTATTATTAATTTAATAATATCTATTATTATTAAAATTTTGAGTAGTTAATAGTTTTCCTCTCTGGTCACCGCTGGTACTATTAGATGTCTACTATAGGACGTTTACTAATACTTCACTATTACTTGGCTGAGATGTACCAAATATATAAACTGTTCTACCTGCTCTCGGCTTACCCGGCTGGGTTTGCGGTAGTATAATATGTCCATTTTCAAGGTACTTTATAGCTATATAAGCTCCTGGTGATACATTAAGTCGCGGAAATATTGTAGTTTGGTTAGTGGTTCTCTATATTAGAGTATATAGAAGATCTAAGCTATTTACCCTTATCCTTTCTAAAGCTAAAGGTGGTAAAAGATAAGTTATTATATTATCATTAAAGCCCGGATCACTACGAGAGATATATCTGCAAGGATATCTATTATTTCCTATAAAAACTCCGTTAGAAACTACCGTAAGTTATTTATTCTAAACATGTGTAAGCCCCGGCCTAAATAGAAGAGCGGTAGGAAAAAGGTAGAAGATCAAATGTATAACAGTAAGTAAAGTGTAAGAATTAGTAAATCTAAATTAGTTTAAGGCTCGTAGCGTATTTAAAGATATATCTGTTCTTACTAAGGTATATTACACTTATATGACTATCTGGTGAGGATCTAACTCTGTCGCTTTAGGCAGAACAGCCAAGAGCAATACTAAACCGTGTATATTCCATTTCCTCCTTTATTCTAACACTCCACTACTGTTTAAGACTATTTTTAGGAAGATATGGTAGTTAAATTATAGAAGAGAGTTCTTGGCTTACTTTAAAGCTTAATATACACTAAGTAGGCACTTAAAATAATGGCTACTAATTTCCCCGCACGCAGACTGACTTGTAAAGGTAATTGCCTTATAACGTATCCCGCTTTACGTTACCATAAGGCCAAAAAGATAGAGTGATCGCGAATCTATCGCGACTCTTATATGCCTGTAGCCAAGCCGTTAAGACTAAAGATAGACTTTTGATATACTGTTAACGAGAGATGCAGTGGTGTTATAATACTAAATATTGAATATTGAACGTTCAATATTAATACGATATGCTTAATACTAAAATATATTGGTTATTGAAAGAGAATATATAAAAATAGCTAGTTTTATAGCTTTTACTAAGTATTAGAGAGATATAGTATATAAAGGTATATAAAGGTTATAGGGACGATGTAAGGTGTCTTAGAATATTAAATTATTGATATATATGACCCAGCTTATGAGCAGTAAGTGGGACAACTAATGCAAATCCTTAGGGGCTTACCCTATATTCATCCTACACAAGGACCATTAATTATGCGCGTTTATTTGATTTAGGACGCCAGTGTTGGTTTAATCTTAGGGCTATAGATGGACTCTAATATATCTAAGTATAAAGAATAGTTTAAAATATAAAATAAGTAGGTAACTTAAAATGAGTTCTGCAAGTTCTAATAAATATAACTATTATACTAAAGAGATTGTTATTTTAGGGTTATAGAAATCCGCCTAGCTAAAGCTTATAAAACCAATTCTTAGTACTAGCCACACTATTAGTTTGATTTATGCTCTCTATTATTTATAGGCAGGCTAAGAAACATAAGAAATTAATATAAAAATCTATTACGGCACTAACTCTTTGTGATGTAGTAGTATTTCTTATTCCTCTTTAATGTTTATTGGCAGACTAAAAAAACGTAAGAAATCAATCTAAGAAGCTCTTTTATGGCACTAACTCTTTATAAGGAGGTGGTACTTGTTCTCCCAGTATTAACGTAGAGCCGCTATCTTTATTTGCCTAAGTAAAGACGTATTTAATAAGTCGCTTCTATTGGAAAGTCCTTAACAATAAGATTATAATACACATTTTTGTCTCTCCTTTTAGTGGCACCTTTATACTTTATAGCTTTAATTGGCGCCTTAAATATTATTTTTAGAAGGGTTCTAATAAGTTTATATTTTATCTAAATTTAATTCTGTTTTAAATGCCTACTAAAAGGGGTTGAACTTACGCGCCCGGTAGCTACCTGGCTAAAAAGCTATATAATTCACGTAGTACTATGTGCATTAAGTAACTATAAAAAATAATATATTAGTTATCGTTAAAACTATTCCTACCCCTTAGTCTATGTAGCTGTTAAGGATTTTTATCCTACCGAAATTATTTTAATATACGCGGGCTGACTATCTCGGACTAATTAGCAAGGGAGTTAGTTACGAAAATGAACTGCTAATTATCCTACGTGCGAAGGATGGATTGGTATAGAGCCAGATTCTAAAGGTTTTTAAAGAAAAGACAGGAAAAACTTTAAAAGAGTGTAGACTTTGGAGCTGGTACTAAAGGCTTCTACAAAAGTATTATGTTCTTAAAAGGTGGATAGTAAGCAAAGATAGAACTAAATCCTTTCTCGTTTATTAATTAACACTTAAAAGTATTCCTCTAGACAGAAGAAGAGTAAAGAGGCAGGGCAGATGTAGTACACTATATATAGTACACTATAGAACAGTAATAAACAACTAGGCATGCCTTATATACTCTAACTAAAACTTAGCAAATTATAAGGTAACCAAATCAATTATATACGTAGAATGTATAGCATATATACTTACAAATCTCTTTTTTATCTTTACAATAAGAGAACCTGCCTCCCTATATAACAATTATATACTTGCTCTCCTTGGCAATAGGGATTAATATATATATTAATTTTTTATCTTTAAACTTGGCTTTTTTTTTATAAATCGCTGCTGGCGAACGTTTATAAGCACCTCCTGCGATTACGTAATAGCAATGTCCTCCACCTTATAGATGTTAGCGACTTAGTCAATTGAGGCATAAGTATGGTAAGAGGGACGCACAAGCCTATATAATTGGATTGTCTATAAACGAGGATCCAAAGCTAGAGAAAGGAAAGGAGAAGAATAGTAGTGCCGCTTAAGGTTTTATGCGGCCCTTAAGTTACGTGACTGCAACTATATAAAACTGTCTGTAACTGTCTGTAACTGTCCGCCACAATCTACCGTTTTCTATTAGCGCCGTAACAATAGATTCCCTTACACTACCGTGATAATTACTAACTAGCATATGACACCGTTAATAGTTTCTTTACAAGATATGGAATAGCTTTAGCCATTCTTAGTATAAGGCATATATCTCTACAATTTTATATTTATATACTTTGTTTAGGGGCTTATACTAATTTAATCTTATACTATAAATAGCTTTATACTTCGTTATCTTTAATATCTATAATACGATACCTTTCAGTAATTATGGCATGCGGTGTAAGATAGGCTGGTCCAGGTGATTTTTAAAGAAAGTCGTCCTACTACTGTCAATTGCGGTAAAGAAAACGTTGCTTGGATACCCTACCCGTAGAAGCTCCGCTGTAGATATAGTTTTCGATTTCTTGAAGAATTTCAAAGCGCTTTTGGTCCATTGGTTTAAATAAATAGGTGTTAAGGAGCCTGCATTTAAAAAACCAGATAAGGGTTTAATAAGCTTAATTAATATTAAACCAATGGCTCTAATATCATCTGCTTTGTCGAGGCTCCGTTATAACATACTGTCGCCAACATTTGCTTCTCTAGGTTTAGTTCAAGCTTTAGAGTATTGTATGGAAACGTACTAAGCCTAACATCTCCTGTTTGTGAGATAAGGACGTTTTTCGTACTTAGAAAACCGTACTAAATACCTAACTTATTGTGAATAAAATAAACTCTGGTTAAAACCTAAGGAACTTATAAGTCAAAGAATATAAAGGGCCTTTGAAACTTACTTCTTTACAAATTATAGCCAGCTCGTAATCTCTAAAGGTAATTAA
>Ga0307507_10012091_pt1 | contig 10735 bp, 11 predicted proteins | sample 7_EM_MG_FD_207223 | JGI IMG/M metagenome (GOLD analysis project Ga0307507, IMG submission 207223) | Populus trichocarpa ectomycorrhiza microbial communities from riparian zone in the Pacific Northwest, United States - 7_EM | ecosystem: Host-associated > Plants > Roots > Unclassified | place... | reverse complement strand
TGACATGACGCACGATTGTGGTCATGTGGTTTATGTATTTCGCACATGACTCATAGTTGCGAGTCATGGGTTTTGCGCATGTGACCCCGTTAGGGCACATGACTTGTTTTATGAGTTTTGATTGGTTGCGAGATAGGGCGCAGCTGACTCGAACGAGTCAGCTGATGGATTTCACACTATGACTCACTATGAGTCATGAGTCGCGTGACGCAAGGGTATGAGTCACGCAGGGTTAGGGTTGAGGGAAGAACCCCTATATAAGGGCACCCTCGGGGCACGAGATTTGGGTTCTTCACGCAACCATCCAAGTTCTTTCATGCTATTTACTTTCAATACAAAGATCTTTATCTATCACGCTTTCGGGAATCAAGACAAGACTGTCTTATAGGAGCCTAGCGATCGACGTTGCTAGATAGGAGTCAACGGACTTAGCTATCGCAACAGCTATTGGGCCAAGAGCAGTGATCGTTAGAAGACTATCGGTTACCTGCTGCAAGTATCACCGGAGAGGAGAGGATTGTAACATTATCCGTATGTGCTATCACTGTATGCCCCCTCCATCTCTGCCCCCAATGCAGTAACACTTGTTCTACAGCACGCACATCTTTTGTATTAATGAGTTCTCTTCGGCGAGACAGGTAACTGGGTAGTTTGATCGCGAATGCTGAGTCTGCTTGTGGGAGTGGTTGGGTCGCACACATATAAAATGCTATGATGCCTTTGGTACTTGAGGCATCAGACCAAGTCGCGATGGTTTCTTGTTCTCGTGTGACTATTGATCTTCGGGGCTGTCCTCTGAGCACATCCTGCCAGCATATAAGATCCTTACAGGGTTCCGTTGACAAGCCGCGCCAGTAGTATCGTCCTCCTACTGGGAACTATAGCTCGATAGTATGAAGTAGAGGGACAAATGTACGGCCAAGGGGAACGACACTGGAGACAAAATTGACATATCCGGTGATTTTTCGTAACTCCAGTAACATTGCAGACCTTCTCGCTATTGCATTTTGTACCAGATCCTGCGCCTTTTGGAGCTTTTTTGTTGACAGAGGTATAACCATGGTGTCGGTATCTATTTCGATTCCTGCAAAACTGGGAATGCTACCTTCCTCATTCTTGGTGACCTTGATCAACAATCCTACTCTCGCAAATAGCTCGCTGAATACATCACTATATCTGTGGAGCTCCCAGCCTAGTGGCAATACGAGAAGGAGATCATCAAGGTAGTTTATTAGGCGAACTGTTAGCCTCATCATCTGGAGTTCGTGGTTCAGCAGCCAGTGACATACTTCGGCAACAAGATTGATAATGTAGGGAGCTCTCTGGAGTCCAAATGGAAGGAACTGCTCGGCATAGTAAGCCCCCTCCCAATGGAAGCCAAGAAGTGGCAAGTTGAGCGCTGAGATAGGAATATGGCGGAAGGCTGACTCAGAGCCGGGCTTGATCAACACAATGTTCGCTCCTAAGTCTTGAATAGCACTTGTTGCCTCATTAATACTACTGTAGGTTATTGTTCTGTATTCCTCGGGTATCCGGTCGTTAATCGCACTCTGGTCTGCCGGGGGGTAGGATAAGGGATGAATCTGTCTCTTTGTCCCGTCGGACTTATCAATCAACCCAAGTGGGGATGCTGTATAGTGCTGAGGAAGGGCAACAATGCTACTGAACTTCTTAAGGCGGTGCTTTCCCAGCTTTATTTGAATCTCAGAGCTTACGACATGTGCCTCATCTTGAGCAGTGGAAGGGTTGACATATATTTTGGGTTTACGGTGTGATCCTTCATAACTGATACGGCACCCAAACTGGCATATACCAAGTAGTGTAGTGATGACAAGGTTGTCAGAGTATTCGTGGGTAAGGAGCTCCCACCCACTTTGATTTAGTGGATATAGAGGCATTTCTAAAGAGTGGGGAGTAAACAGTGCAAAATGTATGGATGTGTTCGGACGGGGGAATTCTTTGCTAACGCTGGAATTAGGGCAATGATCTTGAGATCCGCGGCTTGCATAGCGTTCCGCCTGAACGGTAACTGCCGTGACTTGAGTTCCGGTAAGCCCTACAGGTACTGTAACCAGTACGGGTTCGTGTTTGATTTCGAGTATCGTTTGATACTGAGTATGTTTTATGATTGAGTTTGATACTCATGATGTTTTATGTTTGGTTTCGAGTATTGTGGGATACTCAGTATGTTTTATGTAAAGTTTCTAGGCCACCGTTTGGGAGTCTTTATGGTTATTGTTTACAAGGCTCCGGTTAGCCTGACAAGTGTATTTAAGACCTGCAATTCTCCGAACTTAGAGAGAGCACACTTCGACAGACCGAGTTTTCAATATACTAGGTTGAACGGTTACTTGAACAGTTCTCTTCGAGAATCCAATAAGACCACACATACTTAGCTATTAGGAACTACTTGGTAGTTGCGATATAGTAAGATTTTTGTTTCAACAACTTAGTCTAAACCTCTGGTACTTAGTCTCGTTATATATACCGCACTCTGGTATAGCGATAGTATCGTTACCCTATCCATTCCCGCCACCACCCAGAAGGCGGTTACATTTTTTTAACTTCAACATGTTACCAAGATTGAAGGACAGCAGGAACCCAGCGGGAGCAGACCTCCCAAGAAGAAGGTTCAACAACGAGCTAGAGACGAACAGGGACGATTTGTCAAACCAGCTACAAAGGAAGAGTTCTCAATAGACGAAGCAGCTAGGCAACTAGCAAGAGATAGTGCTCAACGACATCTAGCGGAGTCAGCGACAAAGCTCGCAAAAGCAGCGACAGTCACCCCTGGCTGGTTCCCTGAGTCTCCACAAAAGGGATCATTCAGCAAGGCCTCAGAAGCGGCACCGGAAGGTGACCCAGACAGCTCAAGCAGCGACTCAGAAGACATGTCTGACCATGGTAAATGCGCTAGCGGACCATGTCCTATACCAGTACCAGAGCCTCCACCAAGGCCTAGTATCAAGGTTCCATCACCCAAGAAATTCACAGGTGATGGCGACGACCTCAAACTGCAGGTATTCGATAGATGGTACAACTCAGTGCAACTTTATCTACGACTGCACAATGTATCCCAAAATGCTACAGGATCAGGAAACTACTGGATTCTCTATACAGAAGGACGAGCCCAAGAAGCGGCATTGCAAGCGGCAGAGCTATTTGGAGAAAACCTCACGAGAGATCTACTATTAACCTATCTCAGTGAACGATTCCAATCATCCAAGCAAAAGGATGATACCTATCAGAAGTTCCACAGCATCAGGCAATCCTGGAATTGGCAATTCCAGAAGATATCTATTTTAGCTACAGACATACTCATGCATAGATCACAGCTACCAGAAGACACCATAAGTAATTATGCCTTCATACAACAATTCTTTGCCAGCATGCACCCAAGACTCCGGCAAGACATGGAAACTCAATACACACGAGTCGAGGATATCAACACTGTTATTGCTATGACAGAAAGACCAGACTGTATCCATTGAAGTACAGGAGCGTATGGAAAGGAAGGGTATGATAAACAACCTAAGGAATCCAACCACAAGAAGACAGCACACAAACCAAAGAAGAAGTTCAATAATGATGGCAACTCCGCCAAGAAGAAAGAACAAAGGAACAAAGGAGCCTGCTTTACTTGTGGTGGTGAGGGACATATGGCAAAGGATTGCCCAAGGAAGGACAAAGGAAAGGCGAAGGTCAAGAAGGAAGCATCATCCAATCTAGCCACAGAACTCTGCGAATATGACGAGGTAAACATCAATTCCCTGGAATTCGAGAACTATGCGACTACGAAAATCACTAGTCCTGCTACAACCAAGGCACATCATGCACTTGATGGTACTATATTCATAAATGGAAAGGAAGCAAAAGTCCTATTTGATACAGGTACGATTGGAGCAAACCTTCTTAGTGCTGCCTTTGTCACTACCCACGGTATACCATGCATACAATTGAAGGAGCCAACCAAGATACCCATGGCCATGAAGGGAGCACGATCCGAGAGCAATAAAGAATGCACTCTTAACCTAGCCGTAGGAACACTACAGACGAAAGGAGACAAAATACTAGTAGGAAACCCTGCAAGGTACGACGCCCTTATAGGAGTGCCATTCCTAAACCAACAAGGAGCTATAATCGAATGCGGAGGGTTAGCTATTGACTTCCTCAAGTGTGGAATTATGATGAACTGCACACCTACCAGTGGACATATCAGAGCAGTGGTCGTCACCACAGAAGATGTAATGGACCAATACCCGGAAGTGTTCCCAGAAGCCATACTAGAAGGACTGCCACCACTTACAAAGATAAACGACGAAATCCGCCTAATGCCAGGAAAGCAACTAAAGAATTTACCAACCTACGCAATTCCAGAAAGATGAGCGCAGGACATGAGTTCATGGATCAATGAGAAGGTCAAAAAAGGCATTATCGAACGGAAAGCAGTCCATGGAGCAGCACCTATCTTCGCTCTAGAAAAGAAAGATAAAATCAGAATGAGACCACTGGTCGATCTCACAGCAAGGAATGAGATTACCATCAAAGCCCATGAAACGATCCCAAACCAAACAATGATCCTGCACTCGCTAGGAAGAGCGAGATACCGAAGGAAGATTGACCTCAGCGATGCCTACTTCCGGACCAGGGTAGAGCCCAAGGATGTTGATAAAAACTCTTTCAAATCACCCTTTGGATCCTTTGTTAGCAAAGTGATAGTACAAGGAGATATGAATGCACCAGGAACGTTTATGCGAATATTGCCTGATATATTTACTGACTACCTAGGACAATTCATGTGAGTTTATATTGACGATATTCTCATATATTCCAATACAGAACAAGACCATCTGAAACACATTGCAATGGTGTGCGATAAACTAAAACAAGCCGAGTTTTACGCTAGGAGAAAGAAGTCAGAATTCTTTGCCGCAAGCATGGATGTTTTAGGACATATCATTGAAGAATCAAAGGTTAAGAGCATCAGTTAAGGAGATCGCGAGAATTAAAGCATGGACTACCCCAAAGAACAAGAAACAATTACAGGAATGTCTCGGAGTTGTCAATTACATTAGCCAATTTATCCCACACTTGGCGTCGATCACAGCACCCCTGACTTAGCTTACTGGAACAGAGGAGTTTGTGTGGACTGCAAGACATGATCACGCCATGGATAATGTTAAGCGAGCTGCAGCACCAAACCAGATCATGAAACCGATCGACCATGAATCAGCATTACCAATATGTCTGATAACCGACGCCTCTGATACAGGAGTTTGTGCTTGGGTAGGACAAGGAGAAACAGCTGATAGAGCCAGACCGGCAGCACTCCATAGTGGGAAGTTCTCTAACACTCAGATAAACTATGGCACTACAGACAAGGAAGCACTGGCGATAGTTGACGCCCTTGCAGCATTCTATCACCTCCTGGCAGGAAACGAATTCACGATAGTCACTGATCACCAACCCCTGATGTACCTCAAAACAAGCAGAACACCAACAAAAAAGCACCTTAGGTGGCGAGGATACAGAGGCCAGTTTAGCACAAAAATCATATACCGGCCAGGACAATGGAACTATTCAGCGGACGCTTTATCATGCCTTTACACAGAAGACAAGAGCTATCCTCATACTGTGCAAGACCCTACTCAAGACGATTCAGAAAACAACACTTGTCCACTTACTCACTGAACCGGATCCGATCCAGAAAACATCTCGATTGGAAGCCCTTGAGGTGAATGACAACCATAACCACTCGGACTGCAGTAGCAACTGCAATATCCATCGAGCTGCGCTTGATCCCAGCGATAACACAAATAAGGACCCTATCAAGAATTGGCGGGACTATCGGAGTATGAGCAGCGGCCAGAGTGACATGGAAATCGCACATTCAGCACAACACTGGGCAGATTGTTTTGTGCTAATGTGCCCTGTCTATGAAGATGATAAGATTATGAATAAGGCCTATGCAGGCCAGTTGAGAAGCAGCCCCCCACTCGATAACGTCCAGCAAGGAGCCATGCAAGACGCTATGGATCCAGTGGACGATGAGGAAATGATCCTCTCCCCTCAACCTCGACCTGACCTATCAACGATCAAGAGAAGGCTACATGAACCCCTAGGCTGCACCACTACAAATGTCCCCTGCGAAAGCCCTGAGTGCCCGGTGCACCAGGCCCCCAGACCATCACCTACCAAGCCCCACTATGGAGGACCGCTTGCCTCCCACAACGTTATTCCAGTTATTGAACCACCAAAGCTACCCTACCATGACAGCAACATCTACGAGGTATACAACGATATCGCAGCAGAAGAGGAACGCCAGCTTCTCATGTGGGAAATGATTGTGGATGAGAGAGATGTGGTTCAAGCTATCAACGAGATGGAGACTATATGTTGGGAGCAGATGATCAAAGGGTACAGGAACGACCCTGTGTACCAACTGGGTCAAGATTCTAGCCACACCCCCCGAGGTGGAAAAATGCAAAACTACCGTATCCGGAATGGCCTACTCTATGCCACCAGTCGAGGAGGAGAGGACTACCTCTACATACCAAAGGGACATGGGACCAATGGGGAGACGCTTAGGGAACTAATGATTAGCGAAATCCATACCAAGGGGCAGCAAAGCGCAGATAGGGACCTCCGATATGCATCTGAATATATCTACTGTCCGGAAATGCGAAAGGATTTCAGGGATTTTGTTAGGCAATGCGAGCTATGCCAGGCCAACAAAGAACGCAACACTCTAGCAACCGGTGAAGCCCAAACCCTCCCTTTCTCCTCCGAGATATTTTCAAGCTATGCTATTGATTTTATGGGTCCCTTTACCAAATTGAAGGGCCCGCATTCGGTCCTGGTAGTAGTGGATAGAGCAGAGGGATTCAGCTGGCAGATCCCAACATCGGTTACTGCAATGGCAGTACAAACTACTGAGCTACTCCAGCACTATATTTTTACGCCTCATGGAGTACCTACCTCAATCGTCAATGATGCGGACCCACGATTCACCTCTAAGTTGTGGAAGGACACACTTAAGACCATGGGGATCGAACACATTATGGCTGCGCCAAGCCATCACCAAACCAATGGGCAGGCTGAACGAAAGATCAGGGCGCTCAAAACGCCCCTGAGAAACATCACCAACCTCCGCCAAACCAATTGGCCCACCTTCCTCCCTGAAGTGGCAGCATATTCTAACGCTGGCCACTCTGATAGTATCAACATGTCGCCATACAAAGCGGTGTATGGTCGCGACTACCCCCTCTTAGACACATACCGAGTCAACCTCTCTGCTGTTCCTGCTTCTGACGATTACTACAACAGACACTAGCAAATCAGGAATGCAGCATACCAAGCTCTGAACATAGCAAGAGCCAGATCTACTAAGAGTGCGGCTAAGAGGAGAAACGATGTTAAGCCTGTTAAGATTGGGGAAATGGTAATGATAATTGGTGACCAATTTGCGACAGAATCTGGCATGTCCAGAAAGTTACAACCACAATGGAGAGGTCCTTTTATCGTCATCGAATTTGATGAACATACCCAGAACTACACAGTTAGTATGGATTCGAAGATATATCGAGTGCAGAGAGAAGTATTCCACTGCTCAGTTGTCAAGCCCTACCACCCTAACGATAATGAGCGATTCCCTGGAAGGGCCCACACCAAACCGGCGCCTATCTTGATTGATAACAAGGAGGAACGGGAGGTTGAGACCATTCTTGCCGATAGGACGAGACATGGCAGAGGACAATTCTTGGTGAAATGGAAAGGGTACCCCAATAGCGAGAATAGTTGGGAGCCGGTGGAAGGACTTGAGAACTCGGAGGACCTGGTTCAGGCATGGTGGACTGACTAGATGCCAGGGGCGGAATTTCCTACTGTTTTTTCCTGTTATATCATGGTTTGTTTGACTCCTACTAAGGATGGTTATGAGTAGCACTCTGAGGAGCCGACGGTGGACTTGGGTTTCTGGGAGCCGCATTTGGAAACCGACTATGACAGCGAGGAGATTTAGGTTTCTTTGTTCTATATTTGAAATGATGTTTACATTTTGTTTTCGGGGTGTAACAGGTACGGGTTACTGTTTGATTTCGAGTATCGTTTGATACTCAGTATGTTTTATCATTGAGTGTGATCCTCATGATGTTTCATGTTTGGTTTCGATTATTGTTTGATACTCAGTATGTTTTATGATTGAGTTCAATACTCATGACATTTTATGATTGATTTCGAGTATCGTTTGATACTCAGTATGTTCTATGTAACGTTTCAAGGCTACCCTTTGGGAGTCTTTATGGTTATTGTTTACAAGGCTCCAGTTAGCCTGACAAGTGTATTTAAGACCTGCTATTCTCCGAACTTAGAGAGAGCAGACTTCGACAGACAGAGTTTTCAATATACTTGGTTGAACAGTTACTTCAAGAGTTCGCTTCGAGAATCCAATAAGACCACACATACTTAGCTATTAGGAACTACTTGGTTGTGGTGATATAGTAAGAAGTTGGTTACAACAACTTAGTCTAAGCCTCCAGTACTTACTCTCGTTATATAAACTGCACTCTGGTATAGAGATAGTATCGTTACCCAATCGATTCCCGCCACCACCCAGCAGGCGGTTACTGGTACAAAATAAGAAATTATGTGCAAAGCGAATATTAAAGGGTGATAGTGCGGGAAACTATAGGTACAAGTAGTGGGCAAGGAATTGGAGCAGGAGGGAATTAGGATGCTAACCTCCGTGGAGCCCAGTGCGGGAGCTCAGGAGGGTTCCTTATTGCCGGCAGAACACTGTGCGGCCCGGTGGTTGCCACTGCAGGTTATACAGCTATGTTGGTAGCGGCACTGGGTAGCTCGGCAATCTATGAAGTTCTAGTTGCAGCAGACTGGGGCTGTCTGGTGTTGAAAGCCTCCACTGGGTGGTAACAGAGTAGTTGGAGTGGCCACTGCCTGGTAGTAGGTTGAACTCTGTTCAGTATTGGGGTATGTTGTATTTCCTGTCCGGCTCAGATTCGAGTCAGCTGTGCCCGGAGCTGGATCGCAGAGTGGTAACTCGAATGTTCGCCGCTGCTGACTTGGTGCTGAATTTGCCGTTTGTATCCAAGTGGGACGTGGAACTGGGTGGGCAAAGCACTTTGAGGCTACCAGCCCACTGTCTAGCAGGCGCCAGTCGCTGGGGTTGTAGATACTTTTCCCGCTAGCAACCCGCTTTCGATGAAACTGGAAGTGGTAAGCGTTCACACCCTCTCAGGTATACTTCCCCAGCAGATCGTAAAGATTCATCCTGTAGATACAAAGACTGGTTGCCAGGTCACCTTGCAAGCTATATGGTCCGAGCTTAATAAGGATTGCCGAGTAGACTGCCCATGCCTTGCAAAAGCTACTTATCCTGTATGAACTTTCCCCTCTTTCCGGCTCCGCCTGTTCGAACTCCACTCCTCCGATATTCATTGTCCGATGAGTTTCAGCACGGTCTGTTTGGCTCGCAAACAGGCGATAGATGTTTGTCCGCTTAAATTTGTTTTCCATAATCTGCCCAAGGGTGGCGTGTTCCACCCCCAGAAAGATTGTTTCCCTCAAGTCTAAGACCCCCGATGCGCTCTCGTCCGTCGGTGGTATCATCGATTGGATGGGGTCAATCGTACCAAGTGCTCCTGGTTTGGCCAATTGATGTTATCGCTCCTCCTGTGCTCGGAGGGTAGTCAGCTGGCTTTCTAGTTCCACTATCTTCATGAGGGTTGGGTTTGCGCTTGGTGGCTGATTGCCAGATGATGGGGGAAGGGACCTTCCATCTGATAGGATAGGCTGGCCTAGAGCTGGCATGAATAGGCTTTGGGAATTCAACTGCTGCACGACGCAGTCGACTATCACTTGATCATGTGAACGTAGTAGTTCACACATTGAACTCCCATCAAAGGACCTCTTAGTTGATGATGAAGAGGGCGATCTGGTGTGAGGTACGCTTGCCTGTGTTGGTGTATTAGACACTGGACTCGGCGCGTGTTGTCAGGCAGAGCTTCTGGTACTTTGTCGTGTATCTATTGCCAGGGTAGGGGAATGGCTGTATGTGGGGGTACTTGGTACGTTCTCCTCGATCTCTGTTGTCTGATCATCTGCTGGGTCTTCCGCTATGGTAATAGAACTGTGATCCTCTTGGTGGCCGTAACGAGTTGGGGGCTGCCGGGTACCCGTATTCTTTCTAATTCTACCTCGTGCTCCTTGAGTGTCGGTTTGACCTGAGCGGCTTCTACGCGTGACTCATCTCCTGGGTGCCATATTCTCAGCTTTGGAGATGCAGGAGATAAAACATAAAAAAGGCAAAGTGTGGGAAAGTAGAGGATGCGAGGTGTAGAAAGTATGGTGATCTCGAGAATGGGGGAGTGCGGAGGTGAACTATAAATGGGAGGGGTACACGGACCCGGAGTCTCTGAGCTATGACCCCGCACTGACCCTGCAACCTGGGATATGTTTCTCCGCCACTACCTCCAGCATGACTCCCGTTCCCCAACATCAGCAAAATGCAAAAACCACTCCTTGTCCACCAAGGGGGGTAATGGTCCCCCTGGTTCTCCTAGTCCACCCTGATCCACCCTGATCCAGATTTTCGGTAAAATTTCCAAAAGTGTGGATCAGAGCGGATCGGAGTGGACCAGGTGGACCACTGGGACCACGACCCCCTTGGTGGACCAGGAGCGTTCAGGACCACCTTGGACCACGCTCCGACATTTCCCTG
>Ga0307507_10012090_pt1 | contig 10736 bp, 12 predicted proteins | sample 7_EM_MG_FD_207223 | JGI IMG/M metagenome (GOLD analysis project Ga0307507, IMG submission 207223) | Populus trichocarpa ectomycorrhiza microbial communities from riparian zone in the Pacific Northwest, United States - 7_EM | ecosystem: Host-associated > Plants > Roots > Unclassified | place... | reverse complement strand
ATTGTCCGAGGATAAGGAAAAAATGTGGTTGCATATGTCCATTCAGCTAGCTGTATAGTGATGTGTAGGTATTGTCTTCCTTAAACCATCATCCAGCTTTCTAGTGTCTCCTAAACCCCATTTTTTCCTTATCCTCGGACAATCTTGCTGATCTTTTCTTCATCCCTACTACAAACATGTCTCAAAGTCAGTTAAAATTGGTACTCGTGCATGAACCAGATTCCGAATACGCGATGAGACTACGAGTACACTACTGTACTCGAGTAAACACACAACGTAACCCCACACTAATCAAGGCCACTAACCAACCAGCCAGCTTTTACAACACTTTTCCTAAGGCTCGGGAGAAGAAAGATGATTGGGGAGTGTTAGTTGCGATACTGTATTCTGGTTGGTTGGTATATAAAGTTAGGTGGTCCCGTTTGTTTGTTTGATGGCGCGTATGATATCATACCGGATATCATAACAATGCATGTTTCTCTTGTTAGGGCTTAGCTATTATACTTGTGCAGTACTGTGCCAGTCTTTAAAACTACGGTATCATATCGTACCCCACACATTAGTTTCCACCCTCTGCCATTGGATATTCACCATACTGCTAGTACCCCCCTCATCTAGGAAGGGAAAAGGGCTGAAACATGAGAGACATCCGGTTCATTTGAGCGGGCACCGTTTGACACCCGCTGACATATAATATCGAATGAATTCATTTCGTAAACGACATAAGCCTAATGCAATTGTTTCTATATAGAGCTGGCTTAAGGCGAACTTCTCATTGTTGTGGGCCTACTTTATTTCTGTTAGTTCACCTCATACTTGGTTGTAGTCGGTGTTGAAAATGATGGCATATTCTACTCGTAATCTTTTACTAATTTCTCGCACACAAGAGTGGTGTTCTAGTCGTGGGTTATACATACGTAATGCCCCAGAGTGGTGCCAGCAACCTAGAAGGTGTACCAGTACTTCTGAACTTGGGGTGTGATGCTAGACCCATGGCATTAAATATTTTATGCTGAGTGCGAGAAGGACTTTGGGAACTCCCCAAATTCATCCCGCTAGCGATCCCCGACGATACATCGGCACACACAAGTGACGCCGCATGATTCGCACATCTCACAAACTTATCAAGCACACGACACGAACCCTGATTAACCCCACAATCATACACACAATCTCGCCAGTGAATAACTATACCCAATCCCCCCAGAAAATTAAGATATACCTACCAACTGCAATCTCGAACCCATCCGCAGCCTGAGACGAACAAACGAAACAAAAAATGTCCAGTGGCAATAACAAAAGTAAGGAAAACAATAATCCCCAGATCGAGCCCCAACTCCAGCTCCAATGATTATAACCCTCCCTAGTTCCAATAACGACGGGGCTAAGGAAAATGAAATACAAGTATTAGGAATATAAACGACTGATGAGTGGTGCAAAGGAATATAAATAATGAAGACAACGCAGATGCACAAGAGCAAAAGTCAAATAAGCCTCCTCGTAAAGTCATAGCGTTCGTATATCTAGATGGCAATAGATGGCGCAAGCACCCACTTGCCGGTTTTTTTTTGGCCAGGGAAAGTGAGATGAAGATCGGTCAGTATTTTATAGCACGACAGCTTTGCCTTTTCCCCTTCGGCTATCGGTCCCAGCTTCGAGCACTCTTCTAAGCCTTTCTTGTGCGCCATCGGGTCCGTCGCCGTTATCCATTGACAATAAAGAACTTCGCTTTCCTCCGCCGCCAAAAAGTCCACCCCAACTTCCGGAATGTCTCCATCCTCTGCTTTCGGCGGTTGGGGTGTTGGTTCTTGTCGTTGCCGCCCCTTCCGGGAAAGCCAATGCTGAGGAGCTAGCGCGCCGTCCCCATAATCCCGAATGTCTCCTGTTGGTCTGAGGTGAAACGGGCGCAATGCTATTACCAGTGGGGCTTGTGAGTGATATGGAAGTTGCGGTTCTCGGGGGTATCGGGTAATAAGAGCCCGCATACGCAGATCCTGGGTCGGGGGCAGGTGAAGATGGTGAAGGAAGAACAGTGCGAAGTTGTAGATGTGGTGAGGCTACACCTCGGGAGTGCGAAAAGGTATCTGAGCGGGCTAATGCTGGTGCAATAGTGTTGGGAATAATCTCCGAAGTTGACATTGAGGACATTCGCCTACGCATCCATACCGAATTTTCGTGTTCTCTGGACGATGAAGCTTCCCCAACCTCAGACCGGGAATGTCTGGGCATGGTGGTCGTCTCAGCTGATTTACCAGACCTAAAAAGAACATTGAGTTCATGAGCCTTTTCCGCGAGAAGTCCATGCAGCTTCGGGTAGTGTTTCTTGTGCGCCGAAGTTAAGGGCGACAAGCGCTCTTGTGCCGGAAGCATTTCGTCGATAGCTAGTAAAGTGGTCACGATAGATGTCAATGTAGTATGGGTAGCTTCTGCGGCCTCTGCTAATGCGTCCACAGCACTCCCTGAACGTCCAAAAGAATCATTAGAACCTTGTGTGAGAATCCTGCTGAGATCAAATAATCACCTCCTTTCAAACCAGACGATTCCGAATCTAAACGCTCGGTACGAATTTTAGTGGTCTTTAATGCCTGCGCAGTTAGCTTATCGGCCTCCTTCATTCGCGCGTCGATCTGCGACTGGGCTTCGACAAGCCCGTCAACCTCGGTTTGTAAGGACGATTGATACTCAGAGCAAAGACGGGAAACAGCATTCAGTGTGTTCGTGGCTATATGTTTGGGAGAAAGAAAGAGAAAATGTTAGGGATAATAGCTTGACTCAAAAAAGTGCAATCGAAAGTGTAATCGCCAACCTTCGGGCTCGATTGATTTAAGAATGCCGTCAAAGGAAAAGGAGTCTATGGATGGAAGCACGAGCTTCTCCAGATCATCCTCCTGCGCAAGGAATCAACATTCCATTCCTTCGATGATTCAAGCAAAGACAAAGCAAAATTTGGACGGACCTCGTGGATCGGGGACGCGATGCTAGAAGAAGCTGGCCCAGGGTTATAGCTTTTGACAATGACGGGCTGGTCGACCACCGCACTTCTGGTATGACGATGTCCATACCTGTGTCTATTTCCTCCCACCCCACTTCCATTTCCATTCACTATGCGTGGAGCCCCGTTTAAACTAGGCTGCTGCTGCTGCTGATTGACGTTGTTCTGGTGGTTGTACTGATCGCGGCTGGGTGGAGCAGTAGGATCATTATCGTTGCCCCAGAGTGAGAAGATATTTGAAAAAGTTGTGGATGCAGGGAGCGAATGCCGGCGGGAAATACGCAGGAGAGAGGACTGGGCTTCCGTTGTGATTGCAGGTGCGTCGAAGCTGTCGGGGGAGGAGTCAGGCATACCGAATCAGAACTAGAGGACGAGATAGGGCGGAAGGGGTAGAGGCAGAAGCAGGAGAAGCCGCAGGAGCCTGATTAGAGATTGGGGAGGGTGGGAATGAGGAGGCAGTGGACAGATTGATGTGAGGGGACAGATACAGTAGATAGATGGAGGGGAGGGATGGGCGGGGACAGTTTGATGAATGGGTGGGGGGAAATAATTGATTGATTGATTGATTGATTGATTGATTCAGGTAGGGGGAGGGGGAGGGGGGGGATAGTATGGCCAGCCAAGCGGAGAAGGAAGAGCTGCCTGCCTGTCAGTTCTAGCTTTCGTAGAGGTAGAGACGCGCAAGCAAGCAAACAAACAAACAAGCAAACAAGCAAACAAGCAAACAAACAAACAACTGGGCTCCGTCTCTATCACTTACTCACGGGTTTCTTGGAGACGTTTGAGACTGGAAAAGACAAGCATACCAGTAGACACAAACAATAGAAGTCAATATCTCAAAATCTCAAAATCTCACTCACAAAGTGAGGCGGGCAGATCCAAAGCCCAAGGAGGGAGGGTCAAGACAGTTCAGGAGTGGTAAAAGTGTGAAGCAAGCTCTCCTGCATTCGGGGGTTCCGGGTAACTGGTCGCTTTTCCAAATCGGCAGGAAGGTGAGGGGCCAACAGGAAGATGCCCCCGACAGAGGTGGGGGAGGGGAATAAGGGAAAGAGAAAGGGATGGATGGCTGTGGAGAATCGAAGTGGAGGGGTTGAGCGGTACTGTACCGGTAGTACTGTGCGGGTGCTCAGTGTGGTTACCGGTACCGGTATTGTAACCGTGATGAGGGTGGTCTGCCCCCGAGATGGAGGGTTGACACGCTGGCAATGCATATGATCACGGCCATCGCGTTATTATTATTACGATACCCTATCCCGTTTGCTAGCCAGGATCAAGACTCCCCAGTCCTCGTTTGCTGCCCTGAGCACAAAATACAGTATGGATGAGCACCGCGTCTAGCCTCTCGTCAATTAACGAGGAAATAACTTTACTCGAGTAGTCTATTAACAATAGAATAACGGTACTCGAGTACGGTACTGCACCCAGCATGATGAGCTCAAACAATTCCTGTTTCCCTGCCTGCAATCAAGTTATCGCCACAAGTATCGAGAAGAAACCCCTTCTAAACCCTTACTTTCAAACATGTTATGCGCCTTACATATTTCGGTCAAGCCTCCTACCGCAACACGTTCCTTGATGTTGGAATAACGGTACTGCACTGTATGTTACATTTTCCACAAGCCTACCGTTGCATACTGTAACTTAATTTACTATGATGGCATCGTCTTAGTTCACTCATTCTCACTCGACTCTAGGAAGAAAATCCCTAGAAGCTTTGCCTCCCTATTGCAAAGCCCCACACCACTCTTGAGCTCTAGACTTGAGTGGATGTGGATACGATACATGTGCCAGAAAGCATTGATATTCAAAATCAAACCACCTTACAGCCTTTAGATTGGTCCAAGCACCTTTAGCCGCCTTGTGCGAGATTTTTCTTCACCAAGGTACGGTATGGTACTTGGTTACGGTAATCGAGTATGACAAACCGGCGTTACTTTCACAATCTCTTTTTTCCCTTGGGCCGATTGTTGTTGACCAGTTGTGAATTCAATCACATAAGCCTGCGCCTCATCATGGCACGGGAGTTAACATACTGATTAAATCGCAGGTAATTAAACTCTATTGGTTGTACTGTATCACGCTAGATCAGGAGCGTAAAAAGCTAATGGCCGCAAGAGCAAACGAGAGAGAAAGAGAAAGTACCGCAATGGTATAGTCTCATCAACGCAAACGACAGCAAGGTTTCTATAACAGAAGAGCTCAAAGCAAATATTAACCACTGGAGCTGATGCACTCCCCCGGGTTTAAGCAAGAGTTTACGCATCCACATTTTCGTGGGATTCCATTTCTCCTCCTGGGCCCGCCTTCCACTGCCAGCATACAAACTTCCAGTTGAGCTCGGTCCTCCAGAAAAGACCCATTTGTCTGCCTCCCTCTTCTGCATTGAGTCCTCCGGTCCTAGTCATTCTCGTTCCGAATACCACAGACCCAACGCGGCTGTGAAGAAGCGCCATACTGCACATTACGCATGGTTCGTGGGAGAGGTACACTTGGAGATTATGACACAAATAGCCGTCATCCCTCTTATCGTCAGCCTCTTTTCTGCTCCTTCCATTGGCATCTCCATTCCTATTCTTATTTCTAATGTCGGAATTTCCATCAACCTTCATAACCATCTTGCAGGAAGCTTCCTCATCTTCGAAATATATCCCATCCCAGACCTCAACTTTGCTGTGTGGCCTAACATTCTGAGTTCTCCCCAGCCTCCTCTGGGCCACCATATCGATAGCTCTCATTACTGCATGATCGAGAGGGTTCCCCCACCCCTTCTCATTACAGCGGAGTCTCGCATCACCGGCGACTGCTAAAACTTGTCTTGTCTGAGGGTCAACAATAACAGCACCGAAACCTAGACCTTCTCCAGAGGATGCAGCTTTTGTTGCTATTTGCTTGGCAAGTAGTATGTGCTTCTCCGGATCAAAAAGCCCTCTGAGAGCTTGCGAGACAATAGATGGATGCGGCCCATAAGGGTTTCCGCGCTTATAAACAGCGGGCCAATACTTGGCTGACCATTCGGTTGCTTGAGCGGCTGATATCGGCTGAGAAGAGGGAACGGCTACAGTCATAATTCGGGGAATTGTGCCGGTAGTTGCGAATGTAGGAAGATCCTGGAGAAAGTCGCTCAGGTCCTCCTCAGAAATATCGGTAACTGGACAAACAAGGAGGTATAAAATGCTTTCCTCTGGTGGTGTAGGAGGTACAGCAAGGAAATCTACTAATGGGTCTGGGATATAACACGGTTTGACCAAACGGCGAAGGTGTTGGAGAGAGGTTGGAACTATAGCTCTGAGAGAGGATAGAACCGCATTGGCAGACCTTGAAGGGATTGGAACTGTGAAAACATCGACTGGAAAGGAATCAGCTGCTGGGCGAGCAGTATACAAACACGATTGGTGTAGGGAAACCAGGGGAAATACTTGTTTCAACGGCAGCTCTAATCTCTTGAAGAGTTCTTAGAAGGACAAGATTATGCAGAGGACTATCCTTCTCAAGGGGGACATCTTCTTCCTCATCGAAAAACTGTAGACGTATTTGCATGTTGGCTTGTGCTGTAAAAATATATCACGGCAAAGCTTGTGCGTGGAGAGGGAACGGAAACCATAGGAAGGTAGGGAGGGAGAGCGTGAGCAGCTTTTAGAGGTGGGCGTTATAAGGATGATAGGTGGGGTAAGTTAGGATGAGAAGGGCTTGAGGGTGAGGGTAAGAAGGGAGTAGTTTATGGGAAACGTACCAGCTGGGGCAAGGGGAATGTGCAAACAAAGATGTTCTTCACTTATGTAGTATCGTACCTTTTCGGGTTCCATCGTCGGAGAAGCAAGATTCGTCATACTGTGACGTTCAAAGTCCTGGTTACGGAGGAAATAATTGCTAGAAAATTGTAGTGGTGGGAGCCGCTGTAAGAATAGACGGTGTAGTCGTATATATAAACTCATGAAAACGTATTTAGACTTAAAGACATATTTCTAAATATTGATGGTTGTGGATACTGTGGTTGGCACAGGGATAGTTTGTGAAGGTTTGATTTGACATAGGGCCCTATGACCCTGGGCACGTGATACCCCACACTCCTCCCGTCATATGTGCGGTATCTTTCATACTGCTGCAGTAAACTTTGGCACTAGCCGCCTGTTCCCTGTCACTGGCATTACCGGCATCGACGAGTAACACTACGAGTACCGTACCCGTATGTTAAGAAATTACTTGTGAGACGGTCCGGGTAATTAACATCGGCAAGCCTTGGCAGGGTTAGGGGAGTGAAGCGAGAGTCTTTGGACACCTTTCGTGAAGCTGTTTCTAGCTTTGCACAAGGAGAGCGGAAGAAGAAGAGGTGCATCTAATTCTCTTCCAAACCAGCTACTGGAGTTTCCGGTGTAGTTTTACTGGATTTCAGAAGGTTCAATTGTCTACTATTTTTTCTTTTGAATTTTTTTCTTCTTTAATTGGAATTCCCTTGCCATCAGGATATCAACACAAACACACGACATGCGGTACCAACCGGTGTCGGCGCGGTCAGCGCCAGTCCTATTTCTATCGTTCCTTTCACTACTTCAGCCTGCTCAGATGGTCAAACATGAAAACTTCAAAACTTGTTCGCAATCTGGTTTTTGCAAACGTAATCGTGCGTTAGCAGACCGAGCTCACGCCGCTGGTGCTTCGTGGACGGCGCCGTACGAACTCGACGAAAAGACCCTCCAGCTGAAAGACGGTGTCCTGACAGGCAAAATATGGAAAACAGAGGCTGGGGGAATTGAACTTCCTCTGCAGGTCTCCCTTTTTGAGAACGGTGTTGCAAGAGTGACTATCGACGAGGCTCAACGGAGAACGGGGGAGATCACCCTTAGGCATGACAGTAAAGCTAGGAAGGAACGTTATAATGAGGCTGAGAAGTGGGCATTGGTTGGTGGTCATAAGTTCCAGAAGACTGCGGCAATGGAGACGAAGGAGGGGGTCACAACTATTGCCTACGGCCTAGATAGCTATGAAGCACGGATTACACATAAACCATTTAGTGTTCAGTTTTTGAAGAGGGGGGAGGTTTATGTTGTCTTTAATGACAGGGGTCTCGTTAATGTTGAACATTGGAGATCGAAGGTTGAGAAAGCCGAAGGAGAAGAGCTGACTGAGGATGAGGAGACTTATTGGGAGGAGACATTTGGTGGAAATACTGATTCTAAACCCAGAGGTAATACCTCCACTTGTCATCTTTGATTGTTTTTTTCCTAACAATTTCAAGGCCCTGAATCAGTTGCTTTGGACATTACTTTCCCGGGATACGATCATGTGTATGGTATTCCTGAACATGCTACCAGCCTTTCCCTCAAGGAAACCCGGGGAGGGGAAGGCAACTACAATGAACCGTACCGCCTATATAACGCCGATGTCTTTGAATACGAGACCGACTCCCCGATGACTCTTTATGGCTCTATCCCTTTCATGCAAGCACAAAAGAAGGGATCCACTGTTGGGGTTTTTTGGCTTTCTGCTGCCGAAACATGGGTTGATGTCATTAAAACTAAACAAAACCCCCATGCTTTGACAACCGAGAAAGCGTCTACGCAAACTCACTGGATTTCTGAAAGCGGTCTCCTGGATGTCTTTGTGCTTCCCGGTCCAGATGCGGCCTCGGTTTATAGGCAGTACGGTGAACTCACTGGCTTCACCACTTTGCCCGCAATGTTCTCCATTGCTTATCACCAATGCCGCTGGAACTACGTCTCTCAAGATGATGTTAAGGATGTTGATAGGAAGTTCGATAAATTTGACATTCCTTATGACGTTATCTGGCTAGATATTGAGCATACAGATGGCAAGAAATATTTCACTTGGGATCCATTGACATTCAACAAGCCGGAGTCTATGCAGAAAACATTGGCCAAGAGAGATAGAAAAGTATTTTCACCTCCACTTTTAGCGTGGGGTTCTGTCTAACAGTGAATAGCTCGTTGTTATCGTTGACCCGCATATTAAGAACGACGGAAGCTATGCCGTCAACAAAGAAATGGTTGAAAAAGGGTTTGGCGTCAAGGATAAGGATGGCGACAAGGTGTATGAAGGGTGGTGCTGGCCTGGGTCGTCTCATTGGGTGGACTGCTTTAACCCTGCTGCCGTTAACTGGTGGAAATCACTCTTCAAATTCGACAAATTTGTTGGATCTACCCCTAATCTCTGGATTTGGAATGACATGAACGAGCCTTCTGTTTTCAACGGGCCAGAAACTACCATGCCAAAGGATAACATCCACCATGGTAATTGGGAACATAGGGACGTCCACAACATCAACGGAATGTCTTTCCATAATGCGACATATGAAGGCTTGAGGGTTAGATTAGGAAATGGGAAAGAGAGAAGGCCCTTTGTCCTTACTAGAAGCTTCTTCGCTGGAAGCCAACGGAGCTCTGCTATGTGGACTGGTGATAATCAGGCCGATTGGCCTCATCTGCAACAAGCATTCCCAATGTTGTTAGCCAACGGTATCGCCGGGTTTCCTTTTGCTGGAGCTGATGTCGGAGGTTTCTTTGGCAACCCGTCTAAGGAACTTTTGAGCAGATGGTACCAAGCCGGTGCTTTCTACCCGTTCTTCCGTGGTCATGCCCACATTGACGCTAAGCGAAGAGAGCCGTACCTTGCGGGTGAACCATACGTCTCAATCATCAGAGATGCTATCCGCCTTAGGTACTCTCTCCTTCCCGCCTGGTATACCGTTTTCCACCGAGCGAGCTGGGAAGGCATGCCGATCCTCCGACCTCATTTTGTCATGTTCCCTGACGATGAAGCTGGATTTGCTATCGATGACCAATTCTTCTTGGGTGATACTGGGCTGTTGGCCAAGCCTGTAGTTAAAGAGTCCGCTACTGAGACTACTGTTTACTTCCCCGACGACCAGGTCTACTATGATTACTTTGATTTCACCACATATCACCGAAAGGGGCATCATGAGGTTCCTGCAGCTCTTGAGAAGATCCCACTTTTCATGAGGGGTGGTCACATCATTCCTAGAAAGGATAGGCCGAGGAGAAGTTCGGGCTTGATGAAGTATGACCCATACACATTGGTTATTTCAGTGAGCAGTGAGGTAAGTTCCTAATTTCAGTGAATTACCTAAGCGGGCCTCACTAATAATTGTAGGGCGCTGCTGCTGGTGATCTCTACGTTGACGATGGTGAGACATATGCTCATCAGTCCGGCGCATACATTCATAGAGCCTTCACGTTCAAGGACAATGCCCTCCACTCAACAAACCTCCACCCGGAACCGGCAAAGGCAGCAGCCTACAACAAGAATATGAGGTCCGTGAGGGTGGAGAGGATCGTGGTTGTCGGTGTCGGCAAGGAATGGGCTACGAAGAAGGAAGTAGAGGTCAAGCAGGGTAGCAAGACTTGGAAAGCGAAGGTTATTTACACCGAGGGCAAGGACGGCAAGGCCAATACGGCCGTGGTCAGGGATCCAAAGGCTAGTATTACCAAGGACTGGAGTGTCAGCTTTACGTAAAGTGTTCTTTGTTGTAGCATTGGAGTATCAGCAGAGACTGCTGTTTATCGTTTGTTGTTTGCTATGCGGGATACCATGGTATACAACATATTCAGAATATATGTCACGTTTTGTTTTGTTAAAGAATCCAATTTATCACAGAAAGATCAAACCCGAGGAGTGAAAGACGAAGAATAATTGTAGTTTCCAGTCCACGATATCCCCCCCCCCCTCGATTGCCCTCCCCCCAAATCTATCCCATCCGATTCCATCCAAT
>Ga0307507_10012089_pt1 | contig 10736 bp, 10 predicted proteins | sample 7_EM_MG_FD_207223 | JGI IMG/M metagenome (GOLD analysis project Ga0307507, IMG submission 207223) | Populus trichocarpa ectomycorrhiza microbial communities from riparian zone in the Pacific Northwest, United States - 7_EM | ecosystem: Host-associated > Plants > Roots > Unclassified | place... | reverse complement strand
GCGGACGACGGTTCTTCGGGAATGGAAAGATGAGGTGAATACTCAGAAATGATGGATGCATCAGCATTGTTGAGCATTTCCCTGAGCAATACCAATTGTCTCTGACTGAGATCATGCCTCCCCGTTGATGCCCTCCACGCCAAACTCGGTGGGCTGGCAAAGGGCGGCCCACGTGCCGGATTGGAGAGGTCAGTTGAAGATAGCTGTCCAGGGATTGGGGTTGGAGGCTTTGACTCATCTCCAGCCAGAGTAATTGCTCTCTCTCTTCCCTTCCCAACAGCGTTTCTCTCTGATCCTCCATGCATGACGGGGACAGAAACGCTGCTTGGAGGGCTGGTGCTACCAGCGCTGCCACTCCCAAGATCGATAAGAAGCTCTGCACACTCCCATGAAATACGATACTTGGAGTTAATCGTATAAAATGCGGATGCTAGCTCTTTGTAGGCTAGCTGAGAAAGTGGTGGTCGTGGGGTTGCAGTAGGATTGGTATTGGACCGAGGCCGTGTCTTCTTGGATGAAAAGAAAGTCGGAGATGTGGCTCCCTCTAAGGGTGGAGCAGTGGAACTGGTAGCGTGAAGCTGCACGTGCATATCGAGAATGGATTGCACCTCAAGCACAAGGGTATGGTATGTTTGTTGTAGCTCTTTGAGTTCTGCGGGAATATTGCAATCAGCGTCTCATACAGGAGAAGAAGTTTAGAAGGTAGAAGCGAACGATGACGGAGAAAGAAAGGCAAGGGGAAAAGGCTTACGTTCAATATTTGCTGCAAATTCTCTGACCATACCTAGGTCCCTCCTCAGACCGACCTGCGCCTGACTGATCCTCGCAGGAATTTTTAGGTCACCTAAGGAGTTGCGTCTTGGAACACTACCCGCACCTATACCGTTCCCTAAACTGCTTGGTTCAGTACCACTCGGAAGAACAGCAGTTCGACCTAGAGATGCTGATTGGGGAGATGAAGGCGATTTGTTTGTAGGAGAAGAAGGGGAGGGGCGACGACCAGGAGTAGTGGATGCTTTGAGTACGTTTGAACTTGGGGTTGGAAGGGATTTAAGGGTGGGGAGTTCAGAAACGTGGCTTCTTGTTGGAAGAGACTTGCTGTCTGGTATCGCGGGGGATTTTGTCGCGGCAGAAGTAGGTGAATTTGACGGCTGTATAGGAATCGTTGTTCTCGAAAGCTTGACCATTGGAGGGGAGGGAGGCTGGAGCTCGATTGGCGGGAGGAGTTCGATAGGTGGGCAGCTTGAAGCCTTGGACGTCTTGATTGCGGTTGGGGTAGCATTGGTGTCTGAACTGACGTGAGAGATAGGCTTCGTGTTGCTGTTGACATTCGAACTTGGGCCAGAATTGGCCTGTTTTTTATCCTTCTCACCTGTCACTTGGCCATCCAATACCTTACTTCCATCCAAGCTCCCTCGCCTGGGCCCAGTTGTACCAATTGTTGCCACGACTCCACTGAGCGAAACGCCGCTCTTCGTCCTTTGATGTCTCCTAGCCCCAACGAGACTAATCCGTCTAACGCTTCCCATGAAACTCCTACTGCCCTCTTCCTTCTGCTTCTCCTGTTCTCCTTTTCGTTTCTCTGCCTTCCGCTCCATCTCTTCAGCTTCGGCTTCACGATCACGCACACCCTTGGCATGGGCATATGATACATGCCGCTGACTTTGCTGGTCCGGGTGAGAAGCCGGAGATGGTGAGCTGGTCTGCATTGAAATTGGCCTCTTGCCCAACATTTTCCTCCCTGTTTCTTCAGGCTCGTCTGGGGATGAGGAAGGAGGAACGTGGCCTCGTCGTAGGTGTACGAAGCCCAAGCTCTTCCTCTTCACCAACTTAGCTGTCTCTCGTTCTTTACCCAACTTGTACCCAGAGGGCACTTCGGATTCACGCAGAGAGAGATCAGTCATGCTCCCGCTGCGACTTCCGCCTACCGCCGCACGGCTGTCCGCCACCTCTTCCCGCCCACTAGCCCCATAACCCCGAAAAAACCACAAGTTTGATGTGGGTGGAGGTGGGGTGTGTCTCTGTAATGAGGAAAGCGAGGATTGGGGACGAGGTGTGTGGGTGCCCTGGCCTCGAGAGTTTTGTGATGTTTGACTGAAGTCTAAAAAAAAAAGATAACAATTTTTCATTAATTTCATAATTCGAAGAGCAAGACGAGAGAAAAAGAAAGTTTGGGAGAATTGTAGTCCAATGGATAAGGGACGACGGGAAGGTGTGAGGGGTAAACAATGTGACATGAAAACACAAACCTTGCGCAACTTCGGCAGGTGTTACACTTCCCCCTCTCTTTCTCCCTCCCACACTCCATTTCTTTTTCACACTCCCAATGCGGCTCAGCAATGTACCTGCTCTGATGTGGCCCTGGGGAGTCGCACCGACCGTTGGTCCATTGCCTCCACCACAGGGCGTTGAGGGGATCGAGATCGGAGGTGGGGGAGATGGGGTTCTGGGGCGGTGTACATCCTCTTCGTGTTCAGCGATTTCCAGCTCTCCGTCAGAAAAGGACTTTGGCATTGCATAAGGCTGTGGCCGTACAGCTGTGAGTTCGTATATCTGCGGATTGGGCACATTGTGAGGCCGGCTCTTCTTCCTTAACCTCCTGCGTTCCCTTTCCTTGTGTATTGGAGGTGATGGTGGGAGACCTGCCAAACCACCGGCACCTGAAGATGAACGCGATATTGTCGGTCTGAGATGTGTTGTAGAATTGTAGGAGGAGTGTGTTTGGGTTGTAGCAGGCACGGAAAATACAGAGGAGGTGGGGGAACGTGGAAATGGACGCAGAAAGAGGGGTAGGGAGGGCATAGGTGGAGGTGGCGACGAGTTGGCGAGGGAAGTGGACTGACGGGCAAGGCGGTGTCGCGTTCGCGCGGTCACAGTGCGGTCTTCTTCCTCGTCGGAATCGTGGTGCTTGGGAGCGTGGCCAAATTCTCCAGGGTCATCCTCCTCTTGCTCTTGCTCGCTGTAGAGGTTGTATTGAGGGGAAGGGTAGTGCAATGGTCGTGGAAGTTCGTCCTCTGATTCGGATGATGATGAGTACTCCAGATGGGCAGCACGACCAGTTGCGTTGACCCGACTCCGACTCGGAGAAGATGATGATCGGAATCTTGCAGAAGGCCCTTTAGATGGGGTACCACGCAAAGGTGTCAAAGAAAATTCGTCATCCCAGCTCTCCACTAATTGGGCCTTCTTAGTCGCTCTAGGCTTGACACCCTTCTTAACTGACCACCCGGCAGGTGAATCAGGTTTATCTAGATCAAAGTCATCGTCCCAGTTCTCCGTTTCCCTTATTGCAGCGCAACCAGAGGGGTTAGAGTTGACGGAAGCACGCTTTGATGAGGGTGTAGAAGGGCCAGGTTCGGCCCACGTTTCCAAAGGGGGAGGGGTCTTCAAATTTTTCTTGTCAGTGAGGACACCAACGGCAGTAGGTGGCGGTGGTATATGTTGGCGTTGCTTGCCAGATGGGGTGATTGAAGTTGGGGAAGTCCGGTCCCCAACAGCCAACTGAATGGCAGCTGGGGAGGTATGAAATTCGTCGTCCCAATTCTCGGTATCGTGAGAGCGACGTGTCGGGGATCCAGAGGGTATCTTTCTACTTGAACTCGAAATCACCTTGGTGCTTTGTTGCGGTGATGCCTGCCTAGAGTCGGCATCCCAATCTTCCTGAGTGTATTGAGAACTGACAATACTCATGCGAGACGTGGAGGGTGGTGTGTGGGGGTTAAATTCGTGGTAATGATCGTTTGGTCGTTTATCATTATGCTTGTTCATGTCATGGGGGTTGAATTCGAAGTCGTCGTCCCAATTCTCTGAGGGCACTAGAGCATGGATGGTTGCGCTCAGAGCAGCAGCCATGGTAATGACGCGCTTGTATCAATGCTATAGGTCGTGATAGGTGTGTTATGAACAGTGGTCATCGACACAAACGGCGTCAACGCGTCGTGTTGGTCGTAAAGAGAGAAACGTGGCTTAGGGTTAGGGGCGGGTGCTATTCCGTTCGACATCAATAAAGGTCACACGATTCACCAGTACGAAAAAAAAAACAGATAACATGTATATATTTGAGGGCTCAGAAAGACAATTAGGACGCAGCATCCGTCCATATAGCTCGTTCTTCGTTTAGTCATCCCCAATCTTGGGGGCGAGGTAGTACCGGATATAGCCTTGTCCAAAATCGTATGCCACCTAAAAAAGAATTCGGAAAGTCAGTAGGACCAAACTCAGGCAAGTGCGTGAAAGTAAAGCAGGTTGGTAAAAGAATACAGAACACAACTCACCAACAGTGGCACATCATTACTCATCATCAATTGAACTTTGGGACACAGGCTGGCGCTCTTTGAAAAGTTCACCAGATACTTCAGGGAGAACGTGAGCGAGACATGCTGATTCATTTCAATTGTTATAGCTTGTGCATCCTCGTCATCTTCTTTCTTTCCTTTTTTCAATTTGGATTTTGAGGAAGAGCTGGAGCCCGTTTTAGCTTTCTTTTTGGGTTTGGCGGAACCATTGGCCTGACAAGAATATCAATAAGGGTCCAGTTTCCGGGCAGAAAGATAGGAAAAACCTTTTTCTTCCTCTTCTTTCCTCCCTCCTCATCCTCATCCTCTTCTTCATTCTCATCGTCGTCGCCCTGTTCTTCCTCGCCCTCTTCATCATCTGAGTTGGGCTTGAATTCCTCCTCCCCGTCCTCCTTCTCTTCATCATCAACAACCATATCCACGTCCCCGTCCGTCTTCTCCTTCTTCACCTTTTCCTTCTTCGCCTTCTTGCTACCCCCTTCTTCCTGCTCCTCCTCTTCACCTCCCTCCTGCTCCTCCTCATCGACACCATCTTCCCTCTTAGTTTTGGCCATAATCTTATTCCCTCCAGTTACACTAGCGCCGTCGGTTTGCTTCATCAGCACGCTCCCGTTAGCAGCTTCCCCCTCACTAGCAAACCTCACGCCTTCTTTAGACACTTCGATTCGTACAGATTCGCCTAGCTGTGAAAGATCTCGAACAACGCGAGTAAATTCAGCTGAAGGCATGGTGACCCGCGCGTCGTACTCGGTGTCTGGGATTCCAAGGGTGTCAGAGTCGATATCCATTAGCTTCATATCGTATTCAGCTATGCGATCGGAGTCTGAAGCAGGGGATGAATAAACACGCTAGACGACGCGAAATATAACGTACTCTTGGCCTCATATACAAGATTAAGCACATCGGCCTCGTCTGCAGCCTTGAGGGTGGTAATGTCGTCGTCCTTGGCACACTTGAGAACCTTTGTGAGGGATGTCAGGTTCACGCCCAAGGGCATAGGGCGGTCACAACGGTAACGCTTAAATCCCGCAGCTTCCAAATGGACTGCTACGAGAGCAACATGAGAGTTGTCCATAGCTTGGAGGTTGATGCCTTCCTCATTGCACTCGAAGTTGGCATCGGTTACCAGTTCTTTGATAGCTGGACGCGACGATGAGCAAGAAAGAAATTCAAGAAGGAGAAAAGGTGTATACCATCGAGCAATTTCTTGAGGGTGCCAGCTTCCGCTAATTTTGCTTCGAGCATGATGGAGTGAGAGTAACAATGGTCTAAAAGGACGCGTCAAAAGATCCAGCAAACGACACGTCTGTCACGTCACATGGGTCACACTCAATCACGGGATCACATCCTCAACTCCTAAACTTGCTCTTAACTAATACATAACATGGCTAGATCCTATACAAACCTTACTCGCGCGGAACAGCGGAGGCACCGTCTTCTAGAGATGGAGAATGAACAACGCCTAGAGGACTTTGAGGCTCTCAAGATGACTGATGTGAGTTGTTCTTTTATGCCACAACTCGCAGACATTGACTATTTTGTATAGGAGCAACGCCGAACTCTGCTTCGCCCATTCGCCTCTGTGAAGTTCGAATTTAGCGACCTAGACGGTCTTCGCTGGACCAGCTCAACCCTGAATAGGCGTCAGGTACATCAACCTCAGTGTGCTGATGCTCCCCAGAAGAGATTGCTCCGAGTGACGACGTCGACAGAGTTCGTAGTCCTCACCAATGCAGACCTTGCCTCTTTCTCCGGAGAAGATACTATCCGCGCCTCCGTGACCTCCATGGACCACAGGAACGGAAAGCGTTCTAGGTCGCCTTTGAAAGGTCTGTTCCCAGTACACACCTCGGAGAAGAATACGCCTGCATCGAGCTTTGCTGGCTTTCCCGCATGGTACACCGCAGGAAAGAAGCCTTACAATGAGGGGCATGATAATGAAGAGGGCGTACATCCGGATGACGACGAGGACATAGACGATGAACTGGATCTAGATGATTCAGATAAAGGCGATTTGACATTCGTCGCGGAATCTGTCGACCTTGACCTCGAATTCGACGAAGATCACTCGGACGGAGTACAACAATACCCTCACTCCTTTGTCGAATCTCACACCCCTTTCCCGCTGATGTCTTCCTCCGACATAAACGCTGCTGGACAGCAACACACCTTCACGGATCTCTACCCAAAACGACCTCCCTCGCGCTTGGACCTTTACTACGACCAATAGTTTTTCCTTTGTCATCATCCACTGTATTTCTAGGGCATCCTGTTCTTCATCGCTCTCCTTGCTATCTTCCGTTGCGCTTTCTTCATTGGTTTGCTGTATTTGATCATATCTATTATAGATGTATCTCTGGACTTTTTAATTCATTGGGGGTATTTTATTGTAGTGTGCGCTTATGTGTGGCCTACATTCGCAGCCTTCAGAAGGTCTGCAACCTCGACATCTGCGTTCATGAATCGACATTACATAAATTAATTATACAATGTGACGAAACGCACTTACGATCTTCGGTATGTTGCATGCGCGATGCAAAGGAACACACAGTTCCTGGAGAATAGTCAATGAGCTCCTCAGATCTCTACAAACGATGCATACCCGGTCCAAAGATAAATTCGCCTCCCAGTTGCGCAAAATTGCCCTGCTTGCCGATATGCGACGGATGTCTGAGGGCTTTCTACCGCCATACAACGATAAGCCTCAAGTCGATAAAACGGGGGAAAGCTTCCTACCCAAATACTCTGTGTAGCATTCGCAAAGGCACTCACTACAAGATAACTCCTTCTCTCTTGGCCGGCCGGGGTCCTTTCCAAACTCTCAATGTCCATCCCAAGTTCACGGTAAAGAGTTCGGGTAGGATCGGCGAAGACTCTTCCTTTGAATCCTGTCGTTTCTTGAGGTAATTGAATTGACGTCAACTTCGAGTCGCTGGCATTTGGGCAAGTCGATACGCTCACCAGCGTAAGATTGAATAGGGTTCCACTCTCCACATCCAATAACAACTATACTGGTGACAGCAGCGTCCAGGGCTTCTTGAGATACCTTGGCAAGTTGTTCGACATACGCCTAAGCAGCATAACATTGTCAGAGAAGCTGATCATTTATGTGCACGCAGATCAAAACTCAGGACCTGACAAGACTACAAAAATAAAGTGCGTGAGCAGGAGGATGTGTTGAGCAAATACTGCGTACCCCACAGAAGAAATGGCCTGTCCGCGCGCATCATCAAGCGACTCTTGACGAGTGCGATCTCAAAACAACGCACGAATGAATACGACAATTGTTTTCCGTTCAATTATCAGCCCAAACTTCACATTCTCGCCCTTGACGTTGAGAACGTCGAGGTTCGCAGCTCTGGAGAGCGTTTCGTTATCGGGGATAGCTCTCGCTTCGACCATCATTCGCTGGAAGCTTTTTCAAGTTGGAATTCAAAATTGTTGTTGTGAAGTTCGTTAAGAATTCATTACGGCCATATACGCTCGTTTTGGCAACAGGAGGCTGTTTGTGCTATATAACTCGCGATGGTAGGGGAAACATGTGGTATGTACAGACAGGTATCAAGTCTAGTAATGTAAAACAGTAAAAACGGAATAAAAGAAAGGTCCACCTGACTATGCGTGACACCCGAGATTTTCCAATTTTACATGATGATACACTCCTTCTCCTGCGCTTGGGCACTATGGAAACCCATCTCTGCGAATGTAGCAGGCTTCTTTCCTGTTAAACTCGTAGGCTTGGGAGTTGGAGCAGCAACGGCTGCAGGGGCTGGTGGGGCTGGTGAAGCTGACGGCTTCCAAGATGCATCGTCAAGTTTCCCTGGCATTCTCCCCGGCCTTCCTCCCACAGGACTTGGTGCGATTTGGCCAGGGCTCTCCGTCCGTAAGCCAGGACTGCCGCCAACGGCGGGTGGAGGAATAGATGAATCAGAGAGTTGGTAACGATGTTGTCCGGCTGGATAAGGCTGCAGCTGTGAAGCCTGAGTGTTTTGCGGTTTGGGCTGTTGCTGCGCCCTTAACTGTGCCAATTTCGACATGGGAGGCTCCATTGCCGAGTTTTTTCTAATAACTTCAACGACCGTCCGACCGTCGTCTTTCCTCCTCTCCTGGCCCTGCTGCTGCTGTTCGTGCAAGGTAGGGAAAGTACGTCCCTCCCAGGGTGGACTGAGTGGTTGTGCCTCTGAACGTTGTTGAGCTTGAGTACGTTTCCGGACGAGTTTGGTTTCAGTGATGGTGTCGTGTTCTTGGCGCGAGAGAGGCGCGGGTGACGAGGCGGAGAGGGCTTGGAGACGAGCGATGGCATCTGCGTTTCCATGGTCGCGGGCCTATATTAATAGGGGAGGAATGGTGAGAAAATGGGGAAAACGGGGGGGAAAAATACCTTTTCATACCACGCCCTTGCTTCTACTAGATCCTTCGGTCTGCCTACCCCTACCTCCGCATAGTACCCCATTGCAAACTCTGCGGAAGGTAGTCCTCTTCTTGCAGCCTTTGAGGCAAATGTGAGCGCCAGTGACTCATCTTTATCAAAGTGACCGGAAGAACCAGCGGTTTCTATTCAAATGTAAGGACACAAAAGGTAGAATTGATGAGAAGAAACGCACCCGCACCACTGCCACACAAGAACCACTTGCTGAGCGCCATATCTGCCTCCACCTCGCCTGCTTGACTGGCAAGACTATAATATTGCACGCTGAGGAGCGGATCAAACCCAAAGGGAGGTTCGGCAAACTCATAAGCATGTCCCAATTTGTACTGGGCAGCAGGGAAGTGCAGGTATGCTGCCCGCTCCAAATGTTTTCGTGCCTCCAATGTTGGTGAGGAGCCCGGGGGTATGTAAGGTGCAAATAGGGAGGGAGCGAGGGGTGCAATAGAGGCGAATTCGGAGAGGAGCAAGAGGGCGTAGACGTAGGCTGGTTGTGGTGTTTCAAGGGATGAAAGCAGAGCCGCACGATGGAGGAGGGGCAGAGCAAGCTGGGGATTTGCAGGGAGGCCAAGTTGACCTAGCAGGTGGGCCATCCCCATTCGCTGTTTGAAATGAATTAGAATGAGATGATAAAAAGCCAAACAAGGGGAGGTTGCAAAAAAGTGGGATGGAATGGCAAAGATTCACTTACATACAAGCAACTCTCCACCCCGGCCCTAATCCCTCTTTCAAAACAATCCTTTGCTCTCGTTGCATCACCAAAATTCTCATAATCCCTCCCAATACGGAACCAAGCGCCTGGATATCCACCCCTCGCGGCAGCCTCGAAATCGCGGAAAGCGACTCTCGGATTTTGTGGTACATGAGCTGGATAGGCACCCGTAGCAGCGAACTTGGCGCGAAGGTACAGTGCCTCAGCTACATGGCTTGGTAGTGGTGTTATACCTGCACTGGAGCTAGCTAGTTGTAATACCAGTGGGACGGCAATTTGGGATAGGGAGAGTAGTGCTGGGTCGGTGATAATTATTGGGCCTACGAGAGAATCGGAAGGGGGCGTAGAGAAGAGATCGGAGCTCGCTGGGTTGGTTGTCGCGATGTTGAAGGCATTCGCTTTGTCAATGAGGAAGAAGACATCACGGCACCATGCGATTCGAAGTTTGGGGTCATGGGTGGGTGATTGGACTACGTTTGCAGCGGACGAGAGCTGGGTGAGGGTGGGTAACGGGGAGGTCAATGAGGGAATGCTGCTACTGTTTGAGGCAGCTGGGGGTGGGGGTTGAGGGACGTTAGGGTTGTTTGAGGTAGGTGGTGGCAATGAGGGGATGCTAGTGTTGTTCGAGGTAGATGGGGGCAACGGAGCTAAGGTAAGTGATAGGTTTGCAAGAGACTGGGCGACTTCAGCTTGGGTTGGAGGCGGTGGGTAAACTACACCAGGGCTGAGTTGACCAGGAGCTAGTGCATTGGGAGTCATTGCTGCCCTGGCTAGGCTGCTTGTCCTGGCCATTTGGTTGCTTGGTGCTGCACCGCTGCTTGGTGGTACACCGCCTGGAATCCCATTCCAAGGCGGCTGTTGGTACGAATCATAGCGGATCTGATCATCCAGCGTCCTTGCCATCTGGTACATGTCAGATAGTCGCAAAAAATCAATTACGCGGTCTTACATTGGCAGGGATAGAAGGATCCAGGCGATGAGGCCTTGGTGCAACGAGTGGCCTTTCAAAGTGGGGTGGAGACTCTTCATACGGACTTGGGGTTGCATAACGAATCGCTTCGTTCCTCACAGCGGCAGGCAAAGGGGGAACTGGAGGCGGTAGGGAATTGTCCCTTCCCTGTGTATATTCATAGGGACGAGGAGGAACAGGAGGAGCAGACATCGATGAAGATAAAAATTTAATTGATGAAAATTATATGCCTTGTATTAAATGCGTATTCCATGTACAGCCATGCGCAGTTTATTAAGGGTATCATCCAAAGAAAAATCACAAATCTGAACCCACAGCATCCACAACGTAGAG
>Ga0307507_10012088_pt1 | contig 10737 bp, 7 predicted proteins | sample 7_EM_MG_FD_207223 | JGI IMG/M metagenome (GOLD analysis project Ga0307507, IMG submission 207223) | Populus trichocarpa ectomycorrhiza microbial communities from riparian zone in the Pacific Northwest, United States - 7_EM | ecosystem: Host-associated > Plants > Roots > Unclassified | place... | reverse complement strand
GGATACACAATATATATATATATATATATATATATATATATATATATATATATATATATATATTTCTCAAAAGTCTTAACCCAAGGTAAAACAATATGTCAAGTGACTCCACATAAAATTTCAGCCCGATCCGACTATCGGTTTAAAAATTATGTTTGCCAGTATAAAACTAGTTAGTACGTGATTTTACGTTAGAAATCTGAATTTTTTTATTCAATCCATCTTGGAATCATATAGTTTATTTTACTAAGTCCTTGTGCTATCTCCTTACTTCAATATATATATATATAGATATTTCTAAAAATAAAAAATATTTTAAAAGACAATCTATATTGTACTTCTAAAAATAGAGAGATAAAGAATATCTTCCTTCCAGGTTTCAGCAAAGCATGAAGCCCAACTAGACAAAAGAAGATACTCACGCGCCAGGTAGGGGTCGAACCTACGACTTTCTGCTTAGGAAACAGACGCTCTATCCACTGAGCTACAGGCGCTTGATGCTGTAACTCGGCTTACTTAATTGCCTTATTTAATCCCACCGAGGATATCTTAAAATATTGCCGGATTACCTTCCTCGGAGATGAAAGTGAAACTGATTGCGATTGCAAATCACAAGGGTAAAAGTTCATGTCTTCGTAACTCATCAGAGCATTGGGAAAAAGCAAATTGGCAGATTGTTAAACAGTTTGCCTTTTGATTGTGAAACCAAATACCTTAAAACAACTAGCTGTGACAGTGAAGCCATATTGTTTTTTTTTTATTATTATTATTATTCTTGTTGCCTGGTGGGCATTCGCCATTTTCACTGTGAGTATTCGCTGGTTGTTTAGTGCATACAAACTGTACGAAATTAAAATCAATGTTGAAAAAAAGAATAATGATTTGAAATAATTCTTAAAAAAACAATATCTCTTATTAATTTAAAAGAAGAATGTTCGTATTGTAAATTGCTTTTTTTGCATAAAAAAATTAATGGATAATTGAAAAGTTATTTCATGTGTTTAATGAAATAAAGTAAAAATTATAAGATGAAAAGTGGGATGTTCTTTAAAATTTTCTTTTATTTAATTATATGACTGTAAGAATGGAGTTTCAAAACATATGTAATAATTTAAATGTTGTTGAAAAAAATATAATTTTCCTTGTTAATGTATTTTTTTTAAAAAAAGTATAATTCCCATTAACTGTGTGTTGTTTATTACATATATCCAAAAAATTCTAGCAATTTAAAATTAGGATAAAAACACATATCTTTTTAATCAATGCCTCTTTCTCTTATCTTATTAATATGTTATGTTTTTTTTTAAATATTTCTTATTGGAATCTAAAAAAAAAAACATATAATAATCTTCTAAGCAAGTTTTAATTAGACAAAACTACAAAATAATTAATTCATAATTTTGACATGAATATATTAAAAAATAATAATGTTGATAAGAATCATATAAAAAAATTACAATAAAAACTGTAAGAATAGATATTTCATTTGCTTCTATAAAACTATGCATATTGAATTCATATATAATTATTAAAAAAATAAATCTCTAATATCACCACAGAAAACGATAATATTATTTAAAAATAAAAAAATATTTCAATAATTATTTAAATCATTTAAATAAATTTATTTAACACTTATTCAAATATAAAATGTGAAAAATGAAAAGTGAGAAAAATATGATTAAAAACATTGATGGGTCAGGCATACATGGGCGGACATGCGCGCCTAACCCATCTCAAGACCTAGGCACCTCTTTTTTTTTATTTTAAAAGGTGGATGACATGTTGTCTGTCCCATTTTTATTTTTAAAAAAATTATGAACAACACGTCACTAACCAACAAAGATGATGTAACGTTCATCTGTTATCTTTTTTTAGTTACCAAAGACAATTTTGGTGACCAGAAAATCAAGGTCCAAGTTTTCAGACCACAATAACCTACATTTCAACTATTTCTTCATCTAAAAAATGAAAAACAAAACATCCCATGAACTTATATAACCCCTTTTCAACTATAAAACACATGTTAATCACCCCAAAAACTCAAAATCCAACTATTTTGTTTTTAAAAAAATTATTGAGTTCTAGTCTACTTTTTGACATCATTCAAGGTGCAAACCTCCTCCATTAAGTTCTTCTCTCAAAGACAAATTTATAGATACCGAGATCAAAGTCATTAGTTTCTAAAATCTGACCACTCAAAGCTTTCTCTCTGAATAATTTTTCCAGTGACTCTCTCCCTTCCCTAAAGATCATAAAATCAAAGACTTTAACCATCGAATAATTTTCACATCATAGAATCAGAGAGGGAGGAATTGAAATATGAAGATTAATCAGCATAGATTTTAGCCATTGAATTTTTACAATAGTGTTAGCGAGAGCTTTGTATTTTTTCTTTGTGCTACGTCAAACAATTGTGTGTTGTTGTTTTCAACTTTAAGAAATCAAGTTAGAGCCTAGATGGACATAGTAAGCTCCAATGGATCATCTGTTGTCACGATCTACTGCCGAATCGACATCACTAAAAGTCTGAAGCTGAAGCTAAAGAGTAAATGATGGTTAAATCAACAAAGTATGATGTATAATGTGCTTTAAATAATGCATGATTCATTTGAATGTGGCCCAATGCACCTTCATAAGATGATGCATATGTTTGCTCACTTTATGGATAGCAAATGTAAGATCAAGTCAGGTAAGTGATAAATATTGTAGGCCATGAACAACACTACAATACTACTGCAGGTCATGAAAATAAACTACGAGTAGAATTGATGTCAGACTGTGATGAGGATATTGGGGTAATGCATGGCTTTGCCTTGTCCATTTTGTTGCGGACAAAAAGATCCAATATATAATATTATTGAGATAAGAACATGTCATGATCCTCTTGTATGGCTTCAATGTCTAGGAAGAAACCTAGGACACCTATATCTTTAACAACAAAATTTTTCTATAATAAAAGAATAACACTGCTAATAGAATGAACACTTGAGTCAGTTAAGATTATGCCATAAACATAGATTAATAAATAGATGGTGATAGATCCATAATGATAAACATAAAGTAAATGATCAGTCTTGCTGCCGATAAAGCCAATGGCTTGTAGTTTGTTAGTCAACGTAGAGAACCAAACCCTTGGGGCCTGACAAAGTCCATATAGAGACTTATTTAATTTGCAAACATGATTAGGTAGCTAATGGTGAATGAAACCTAGAGGCTGAGCCATGTAGACAAGTTTATTGAGAATACCATGTAAGAGGCATTTTGCACATCAATTTGTATTATATGCCAACCACGTGAGACTACCAAGGAAAGAATCAATCAGATTGTTGTTGTTTTGACAACAAGACTGAAATTCTCCCCCAAATCAATGCCCTTTTATTGATGAAACTCTTTAGCAACCAACCCGGTCTTGTACCTGTCAATCGTTCCATCAATTTTGCGTTTAATTTTGTATACTCACTTACAGCCAATGATAGTGGTAGTATATGGTTCAAGAACTAAAATCCAAGTGTCATTAGATAATAAGACATCAAAATCCTTATTCATGGCCTCCGGTCAATATGGATGTTTAATAGCTTCAGAATGGCAGGAAGGTTCTAAGTCATTAGACTGAAATGTAGACATGAGAACTTTGAGAATAAGATAGCGAATGTGGGAGATAGAAATCAATTTAGGTTAGTGAATGTTGTTTTTGCTGCGAGTGATCATAAGATGGACATTGTGAGTCATTTAAAGTAGGGCGATGGATAATGAAAGTGAATGTTGGTCTTCGGATTGTGTAGCAGCAACAACATCTCTGATAGGGGAAAACATAGTAACATGAATAGAATTGTTTAGACATGACGATGAATTCATAGATAGAGGGCATATAGATGTTGAGGAAGGTGTAGTACCTGTAGAAGGTGCAACACCAAACCAAGACATATTTAACTGATGAAGGAGATTAATAAAAGGAGTGTGAAAAGGATATTGGACTAGTGTAGGAGTTTGGTAAGGAAAAACATATTCATCAAAGATGACATGATAAGAGACATACATTTTACCAATAGAAACATCAAGACATTTGTAACAACAATGGGTAATGCTATAACTAATACATATGCAACTTTTTGAACAAAAATCCATTTTGTGTTGATTATAAGGACACAAATAAAGCTAGTAGGCACATCTAGAAGCTCTTAAAAAATTGTAATATAGTTTTCGATGATGAACCATTTCAAAAGGGGATTTATTATGAAGCATTGGGGTTGGTAGTTTGTTAATGATAAAAACAGCAAAGTGAAATGTATCTTCTCAAAAAATTTAGGGTAGATGAGAATGAGCAAGTAATGCTAGATCTATCTCAACAATTTGCTTGTGACGTCTTTCAATAACATCAGCATGTTAGTGCGTATAAGGATAAGTGATTCTATTTTTTTTTTTAGTTTAACGTGGGTGTCCGGGCCAGCTTGCGCGCACCTCGACTAATCTCACGGGCCCTGAAGTTAACGACCATGTAAGCCTCCAATGACCATCATATGAGCAACCACAGGGCTTGAACCTGAGACCACAGAGGGAGCAAACCTCTTGGTCCCAAGCTCTTACCACTGGGCCACCACCTAGATGGTTTAAGTGATTCTATTTTGAATGCCTTAATGGTGTAAGTATGTGTTAAGGCTGCGAAACTCATAACCCCAATCAAATTAAAGTGCTTTAATTTTGCTATTAAATTGATGTTCCATAGTTTCTTGAAAAAGAATAAATATCTGATGGGCACCAGACTTGAGTTTTAAATGAAACAACCATAGAAACTTAGTAGCAACATCTAAAAAGCTAATGTAATAACTTGCACCATAAGTAGACAAGAGAGGGGTTGGTCCCGAGACTTCAGAATAAATTAACTTCAAGGGTTTTGAAATAAACACATGCATAAGTTTAAAAGGCAAAGTATGACTCTTGGCCAATTGACAATAAGAACAAATGGAAGAACTGTTAGTTTTTATAGATAAATAAATAGCTTTATTAATGACATGAAGAGAGGCATGACCAAGATGACGAAGCTAAAGAGAAGCAGACACGCGAACACCAGAGAAATCTTGTGGCTGAAGATATGTAATGAATGTAGCAAAGCTATAAAGACCATTACTGAGTGGTTTATGATGCCGGATGTTCCTTAAGTAATCCTTCACAAGGAAGAAAGAAACATGAAATTAAAAAAATAATTATTTTCAAGATAAAAATGATGAACAAAAAGAATATTTTTATGAATTTCAGGCATAAGAAGTAGTTGCTTAAAAACAAAAGATTTGAAAGGATAAGAAAGAATGGAAGTGCCACTCCTTACTATTTTTAGATCTGCACTATTGGACACCTGGATATAATCCTGGCCATCATAGTTGTTCATGGAAATATAAAGATTGTTACCATCATTGGTAAGGTGATTGGTGGCTCCTATGTCGGGATACCAATCATTCTCATTGGATGGAAATTGAGCAGCAATCATGGCTTCAAGCTGAGGCTGACGAGGTTACTGATCTTGATAGAAGACATTAAAACGATGATAACATTTACTGGCAATATGGCCTTGTTTAAAACATACCTAATAGATAACAAAAATGGATTGAGAGGTATCTCTGTAGGAAAGTCGAGCACCTCATCCTCAACCACGAGTGTGCATACCAAGAGATGATCAAAATTGAGATGGAGAATGCACTAGAGGTTGTCTAGAAGCAAGATGGACTGAGGCAACAAGTGTTACAAGTTGATTGTTGTGAGTGACGCGGGACTCGTAAAAAAGAAGTAAGGAATAGAATTCCTCCAGTGTAATGGGATCAGGACAAGAGGAGACTGTTGAAGCTAAGGAATCATATTCCTGACTAAGGCTAGCAAGGAAATAAGTGAAGATATCATCACAGGTTAAAGGTTGTCCGACGAGAGCAAGTTCATCCAACAGACGTTTGATGTGAAGGAAATAAGAGTGAACATACATTACACCTTTCTTTGTATTGGCAAGTTGTATATGAACTTGGATGGTTTTTGCACGAGAAAAAGAAGAGAAACTACGTTTAAGGGCAAGCCATACCTCACGAGAAGTTGTGTAGGATAAGACTTTGGTGAGAACATCTTTAGTGAGAGAAGAGTTAATGGTAGCTAGAATCAAAGAATCTTGCCGCAACCATTGATCATAAAAAGGGTTATGAGTGGTAGTGATAATATTGTCAGTGGGAGAAGAGATAATAGGTTCAGAAGGCAGTGGTGATATAATACTATCAAGGTAGCCAAAAACATTTTAGCCTTTGAAATAGGGTAGAACCTGTGATTTCCAGACAAGATAATTTGAAGAATTACGTTTGACATTGATGGTCGTGAGAAGATTGGAAAATTTTGGAGTAATAGGAGTGTTGAAGGTGACACTAGAAGTAGAAGAGGATGGAGAGGCTATTGTGGATCAAAAAGAAAAGAAAAGAAAAAGGATAGTGGTCTTATGAGTGACTCTAATACCATGTTATGTTTTGAAGTCTTTACTAGAAATAATGGTTTAGTACAATATATTATTATCTATTATAGAGTCTTTGTTAAAAAAAAAAATATAGACTAGTTGCATATATCTTATCATCATCATGTAATTTGAATATTTGAAAGACTAGTAGTTATCCTTCTAAAGCATTGAAATCTATTGTTGAGGTTCTTGCAAAGTTCTGTTGTTTGAGAAGTCGACTGCAAGTATAAGAAGTTTGAGGGGTCATGGGTTAATTCTTTCACAAATCGCAATTCCAAAACACATTTAAGTGGCCATTTGGTATTGTGGCTGTGGGTGAGGTTCACCTGCAGCCACATATAATGTTGTTTGGTTAAGCAAAAAACACAATTTTTTACTAGTAGGACCCACCATAAGCTGTGGCTGTGCCGCAGGTTTAAGAGAGCAGCTCTTTGCTGCTTCTTGCGCGGAGGAATCACATGAACATTGTACCATGCTCCACTGTTCAGTGAACAGTGGAGACATTCTTCACTGTTCCGGCCAGATCGGGTCCGGTCCAAAGCTAAAAATGTATTGAACCGGGTCCGACCCAGTAAAATAAAAAAAATTATTTTTTATTTTTAATTGTGTTTTATTCGAAAAACTAGTGTTAAACATTATTCGATGACGCTATATAAATTAGACGGAGATCGCTTGATGACTTAGCATTTTTAGAATTTGATCGCAATCCCAATTTTGTTTCTGATTATATTTTACCTGATGTTGTTGCGCTCTTAAAAAACCAAGAAAACTGTAGTCCTTGTCGGATGTATTTCATACGTGATAGAATTGTAAATAGTTTAATGAAACAATAAAAAATATTTTATATAAATTATTATTTATTTCATAATGTAATAGCAATAATTAAATCTACAATATTTAAATTAAAAACCATCAATATTAATATATATATTTTTTAAATTATTTTATAACCTCAATTTCAAAAGTATTCGTAACCAAACACATCAAACTATTTTTTGTTCAACCTCAATTTCAACCACAGTTTTAACCAAACATACATAAATACCAAATCAACCTCAACTAAAAGTACTTTTTATAAAATAATTTTTTTTCAAATCACTATCACAAAAGCTACCACAATATCAAATCTTTTTATGACATGAGGTTGATATTGCTTTTTTAAATTTTTTTCGTTTTAAAATGTATTAAAATAATATTTTTTTAATTATTTATTTATTTTTGATATTACTCAATCAAAATAATCCAAAAAAAACTAAAAATAATTTTATTTTTTAAAAAAATCAAAATTTAAAGAAAAACTACTTGATCTGCTGCAAAGGGGCCTAAAGTCGCTAGGCTGGGCCATAACCGGTGTGATAGTCCCTCCTCTCCCTCTGTTTATTGAATTTATATTTATTTATTACACTAATGAATCCCCCAAATCTCTCTTTTCTCAGAATCTAGGGTTTTCAAATTCAGAGCACCTGGATCCAAATCCAGTAAAACTCTAGTACCCCTTACAAAATTTAGGGTTCTAAGAGTTGCGGTTTCCTTTGATATTCCACGAATTTGCTTTTGGTTCGCAGACTAGGGCTTTCGCTAGTTCTGTTTGACTCTCAATTTCTTAATTCGGAAGTTTTTTTTTCTCTGGAAAGATTTTCTGTTTTCTTTGCGGCGTTTAGGGATTTGATTCGACTGAGAGTATCTTTTGTTGTCGTGGTTTTGATTGACGGACTACATCGTGAAAATTTGAAATTTTAGTTTTTTGTAATAATGACTAAGGTTGGCGAGGAGGAAATTGTATATGAGAGTGATCCCGAGGAAGAGAAGCGATTGCTTGTAAGGAGAAGAAGAGAAGCTGCGAGCGACGACGAGGAAGGTGAAGGAGAAGAGAAGCCTAGAAATAATCGGAGGGCTCCAATTCACTCCGATGAATCTGACGGTCAGGGTGGCGCTGCAGACTATGACGACGACGAAGAAGAGGCATTAAATGAAGAGGAAGATGAAGAAGATGGTGTTTTTGAAGATGAAGAGGAAGAAGAGGTTTATGAAGAAGAGGAAGGGAAAGAAGGGAATAAGGAGGGAGTAGGAGGCAGCGGCAATGCTGGGGTTGAGGTTAGGGAGAAGGAAATCGAGGGGAGGAAGGAGCAGGTGGGAGGAGAGGAGAAAGTGGAGGGGGAGGAAGGGGAAGAGGGGAAGAAGGGGAACCAGCCTTTTGCGGTGCCTACTGCTGGGGCTTTTTACATGCACGATGACAGGTTTAGGGACAGTGCTGGTGGTCGGCACAGGTATGACTGACATTGGTGTAGTTTTACGGTACAAGATATTTGTTTTGTTTAAACACCTTTTTTTTCTTCTTTTATTCAGCTGTAGTTGATTAATGGTAGCTTTGCTCAATTTCTAGTGTAGAGCTTGTTCAGAGTAGTATTATGCTGACATGCAAAAGCCTCTAAACTTTAATAGTCAGTTCCTTTTCTTCTTTGTGGTTTTGTATTGTATGCTTAAACACGTATCTATATTTCCTTTAACTAGGGATCCATTGTTCTGATATCCTTGTGTGCAATTCCCTTTGCTTTATAATTCTAGACCATTGTTCAGGTAGATGAGTCTTACCTGGTTTATACAGAAAAACCAGGACGAATGTTGGATAAGGAGTTGTTTTTCACATCTAGCTTTCTGTACCTTTTCTTTTTGCTTTTTATATTCATATGGAAGCATTTCCAACACGTCATGTTACTGTGAATTTCTGAATGAAAGTGTGCCACCTCCTTTCACTTGTTAAAATAAGTAATTCTAAGATTATCCTGTACTTGGTTTAGGCGAACCTTTGGTGGAAGGAATTTGTGGGAGTCCAAAGATGATAAGAAATGGGGGCATGACAAGTTTGAGGAGATGACATCGCAGGAAAGGCATTATGAACAGGTGATCATTTTATACAAAAATATATTTTATGAGAGTGTCTGTTTTCTTCTTTTTTCTCTGTTGTTTCTTACTGAAACTATACTCATAATAATTCAGGGAAGGAGGACTGCTAAAGGTAATTTTCGGGCCCGTGGTGGTAAAAGTCGAGGTCCAGAATGGGGATATGCCAGACGGAACAGGTCTAACTCATTCAGCGATGGTAACAATCAGAACCAGGCACCAAAAGTTGTGAGAGGGAGAGGACCCAGAAAGTTTGAATCTACTTTCAAGAGTCGCAGAGAGACGCCTCCAGTGCAAAACAAACAGCCTGGGAAACCCCTTGAGAAACGTTCACATGGTAGTTCAGGGAGAATTTTGACATCTTTGTCAAATACAGAATCTGATGAATTGCCCACTAGAAAACATTCAAGCTTGAGCTCTGCTTCTCCTCCCTTCTATCCTTCCGGATCTTCAAATAAAGACATCACTTCAAGTCAAAAAAGGGATATACACGGTGCAAGCACAAGCAAGAATCTTCGCACTCCTGTTATAGATGAGAATTTTCCTATGCAACAACACAGTGCATTGGTGCGGGGGAAGAATATATCTGACTCTGTTTCAATTGACAAGCTTTATATTGATGATTCCATCACTCCGGCAGCAGGAAAGCCTTTGAGCAATATGCAAATGCCACCTTCTGGATCTTCTGTGGTCAATTCTATTACATCTTCACAATCCAGGGCTCAAGGAAGGAGTGCAGCCATGTCAAGCCAGATGACTTACCAGGGAGCTCCGCAGCAGAACCAAATCAACAAAACCTCTCCCACTGCGCCGATCCACTCTCTTCAGCGAATTCCTGCTCAAAACCGTATTCAACCTTCTGCCCAGCAGTTAGTCCAACATCCTAGTAGCGATTCTCCAGCCTCTTCTCCACCAAAAACTGCTTTGTCACAAAATTCTTATGAAGCTGTTGAAGCAGAGGCTGCTGTGGAATCAAGTAAATCCAGAAATGCATTGGTTGGAAAGGGAAAAGGCATAATTCAAGGAAATGGAAGAGGATCTTTTCTTTATGGTGGGACACAGGTTGTGGGAGCCACAGGGAATATTGGTGTTGGGCATGGTGATCAGAACTTCTCTGGAACACCAACCTTTTTGCCAGGTACATTTTTTTTTTTTTGGTTCACCTTTTTTTCCTCTAAAAGGTAACAAAGAAGAAAAAACAATTTCAATGCCAGGAGCTTTCATCATGCTAGTGAGAGAGACGCCAATGTCAATGCTTTAGCCTTGCACTTTTTCTTAAATCATATATATGGTTTTCGTATTGTTTTTTCTTCTTTTCCATGTGTTTGGTATCTTAAGGTATCCCTTGTAGCTAT
>Ga0307507_10012087_pt1 | contig 10737 bp, 14 predicted proteins | sample 7_EM_MG_FD_207223 | JGI IMG/M metagenome (GOLD analysis project Ga0307507, IMG submission 207223) | Populus trichocarpa ectomycorrhiza microbial communities from riparian zone in the Pacific Northwest, United States - 7_EM | ecosystem: Host-associated > Plants > Roots > Unclassified | place... | reverse complement strand
TACAAGTACGAGTACTTCGCTTAATTTTAATTTATCTTGATGGGTTGTCTATCGTTACCCTTCCTGTCCTTTCTATCCATTAGTGCAACGCTAAAAGGTTCTGAAATTCGGGCACGAACGAAGGGATGGCGCTAACTCCGGTACGTAGGAATGCGCAACCAATCTTGTTGATCGCTTAGCCCGTTTTTTAGGACTACCGTTCCCCTTTCTTTCGACCTACTCGAGTACTTGTATCACCTCCAAGAGGAGTCTACGAGTAGTAATGGTGCCAGCACTCGTAGTCTAGAAACGGTAGTTTATCATTAACTTAGCGAAGCTTATTCGCTGATCCGCTAAGTCAACCTTCTGTAGGTGAGCCCGTTCCTTTTATGTGTCCAAACACTAACCCCCGCGCTTCTCCTTTCTTGCCAGCCTAGAATATTGCCGTACGAGTAGAACTCCTGAAATAAGGCGTGTACCTTATCCAACATTTTCCTTGGGAGATAAGTTAGGGTTTTCTAATTAGACCAAAAATCTGTGCAGGTTGCTATAGGTGCGCCTAACCTCAGGATGGGCCTTATTTCAGGAATTCTACGGCGTGCATATTCATATAAAATCTGTATCTCTTACCTAGCACGTACTTAATAAACAAGACAGAGTCGATAGTGTTGAAGAGTGATTTTTGTGCAGTTCTATGGAGAGTTTTCCTCATTCACCAGGTCGATTTCAGATACCTGACACGACACAACCTTAAATAACGCCAGAGAGGCTCCCAACTAGCTACCCCACAGTCACGGATCATGAAATATACCCTACAGAGCAAATTTCATTTCCAATATGGCTTGTCTTTCGCTAGGAGAGACGATGAGGGTGTTCTCTAACGCTAACGTAAATCCAATTATTATGATAACTACCGAATTGCAGGCAAAAAAAAAAGAGTTCAGCAACTGGGATTCCCACATGGTCACCCACTGTAGTACTAACCAGTCGATACGATGCTTGTTTACCGCAGAGCGGACGGGATGCGAAATTTTCATCGTTCTATGGCCGAACACAAAAGCTACTAAATTTTTCAAATTATAATAACACCTTGAACAATTTCCCATGACTAGACACTTCAGACAGTTTTTCGCCACAATATTATAAAGGAGTCTTACACCATATTACTAGAGAGTAGAAGTATAGTGCACGCGGTCCACAACGTCAACCAGTAGTGTCCAATTATCACAATTTTTACTGTATTATCCTCGGTGAGAGACGAAAAAAATGTCAAAGACCAGGAAGATCCCATGGCGCTGAGCAGATAGTATAAATGGAAAATAATAAGTTCTAGCACAAACAACTCTGAGTGAAACCAACCATATTATCCCATCAATTGCGGGATGTCCCGAACGAATAACTAAAAAATTAGCCTCAGTAAAAACCGCCCATCCAGATTACAAAACACCCATAACCCCCCAGCTCTAAAATTCGCGCTTTATGGCAGCCAAAAGCAGACACAAATTTAATTAGTCTAATTTCCTAATCTCTACAATCCTGTCCTCTTTCCATAATTTCTATTTATTGATCAAGACAATTGCCACATTACCACCACAAGTCTCCCAATTTTTTTCATCTCTGCCCGAGTAAATTAATTCTATCGTATCCCAATTCCCTTTCACTCAAGCAGTTCGGTACTATATTAAGCATCCATCCTTTTCCCACCCATTCCCACCTACTCGCTAAGCCATTTCTAGGCAGCACCCGAGACTCACGAGTTGGCGTCGACCGCAACGAGTGATTACCCGTGGATACTGGAGCAACACCACCAGAAAAAGAGTCAGTTTCGACTACAACAGTGCGCTCCTGGGCTATCATTCTCCAGGACACCATTAATCCTCACCGGCGGAGTTGTGCGACCGTAGCAGGGGCCATAATTTCCACCACTTCCTATATTTTCCCCGGGAACGCCCCTGATCTCACAATTATCGGTATGCAACAACAAAGAAATCGTCATCCCTCCCACAAAGATTCCTATTGCGCTCTTCACTCACGGCCATTTCGCACAAAATACCCCCCCTCCGGGACCAGGAAACCCTCCGGCAAAGACTGCTCCGACAGCCGGACACCGGCCCAACTCCCGGCACCATCCGGCCTTCTCTAGAATAAGGCATTCCAACCTCTTGCCACTCCAACAATCCCACATATACCCTTTCCAATCCACACTTCCCCGTCCGATAACATGATACCGCATTATCTGGGCATATCCGGAATGACGCTAAGGTGTTGAGAACACACAGCCTGCTGTCGAAGCATGTAGCAAACTCGCCTATTTCACCTTTTCTGCTCTTAGGTCTCCCTAGCGGCGTTCCGGATATGCCCAATAATGCGTTATCCCACACCCCCCACCACTCCTCTCCTTGGGGTCAGGATAAACAATTAGCATTCCCCTCTCATCGTTCTCCTAAAACACTTTGCCCGTCCTTCCGTCTCACGAAACTCCACTCCTCTCACCTCCACCACAACCTACACTCAGCAAACCCCCCCCCACGGTACGGCAACTTTAACTTAAACCCCACTCTACGAAGACTACCTAACCTCCGACGAGCATGTCCTCACAATAACCCCACTACACTCTCCACCTCTGGTTATCCGGTCACTATACCAGATCTAGGGCCTAGCTCCACCGGCGGCGCAAGGGCCGATCCAAGGGATAACCTGTCATAACTAGTCCCCGAAAGCGCGAGAATGAGAAAACGGGTGAATGTGTGGGAGTGAATTACAGACTAGCAGGGTGGGAGTTTCGGCGAGGCAGGATGCGAGTAATGCCATCGTCGCAGACCAGAGAATGAGCATGGACCGGGTTGCGCTGGAGATTCGGAGGTCCGGAGAGAGGATTACGGGGGTTTGCGGTTTATGGGAGAGTGCCGGGGCTTATTCTACTAGCTCTAGTCGACTGAGTGAGGCGTAGAGAGGGGGGAGAGGGGAAGAGGAGGTTGTTCCCCGGGAGCATATATTGCAAGCTTGTGTTTGATATATCACTCGGCCGGGAGTGAGGTAGCTGATGTTCGGAACATAACAGGATGGCTCGAATCTTGGTTCAGAATTTTTAAGTCCCCGAGATCCCCCAATCAAGCAAAACGACTATTTACGGTATGGCTGCAGGCCCAAACTGCGCCGGCACCAGAGACATCTATGATGCCTACGCGAAGCGCCATATGACCCCCTCTACACCATAGTTAGCACACAAATGCTGACGCTGGTAATCGAGAACAGCCTAATCCCACAATGGCCCTCAACAATAATGACCGAAAATACCTTCGTTAAGGCTCCTATCCTCCTAGGCGCAACTGCCCTACCTTCCTCCCCTCTCCGCGCACTTTCAATCCACATATATCCAACCTCCCAAAGGCGAAATATTATTATAGCAGCAACACTCTTCACCCCCCACCCCCTAAACACCACTCCCACCACTACCAATCACTCTCAAAAACAGCGGAAGTATCAAGGGCGAATAAGGAATCAATGATATTATAACTGAAAACAACAAAGAAACCCCACACCCCACTACAGTAATTAATTTACCTCACCAAACATACGCCCAATCTCACTACCTAATGGATCCGACATAAGCGGAGACATCCGCTCCGGGAACTTGAACAAACCCCGACAAACTCAACCATACAGAGGGAAGATATGGCAAAGAAAGGGGACTTGAGAATCCTCCGTTCATACAAGTATCTTATAACGAAGGAGGAAGAAGCGTGAGGGCAAAATTCCTTTTCCCGTGGGAATTTGAGGTGCCGAAGGTGTAAGCCACTGTTTACGATATAAAACCTAAATAGCGATAGTTTCTAGGAGAATGAGGTGTCTGGTAGCTGTCTTCCCTATCTGACTATTGTTTTTAGGACGGGTCATGGCCGTGCACTCGTTCAAAGCTGACTCTTATAATCAATTTTTGAGGAAGGCTCCCTTGGTATTTACAAGCGTGAATATGTATCCCCTCCCCTCAGTACTCTCACTCTCTTCCACAGTCCGGCTGAAAGAACACCATCAGGAAATTCACAACAAAATTTAATATACATCTCATATCTCATGATCCCCCCTAAACCCTCTCTATAGCCTTCGCTCCCTTCTCCTTCTCCTCCCACTCCTCAGCCGGTTCCCCTTCAGTAGGGCTATCGCTCATATCCCTCCCCAACTTTTCCGGTCCAATAAATACCAAAACGATGACATACGCAAACACACATCCCAAGAAGATCGCCATGACCTTTCCGTAATCATAGCGCAAGACGCCTTCCGGTCCGTTTAGAAGGGGGAACTTCTCGCCCATCTTGGCTTCGATTGTGGATGATGCGGAGGAGGCAAGGTTTCCAAGTTGGTAGGCTGTTCCGACGATGGTGGTACGCGCTCCTGCAGGGGAGAGCTCGACAAGGTGGATTGGGACGACACCCCATGCCTACAGTAATTAGCACTACCTCGCGGAGAGAGAGAGAAACAGAGGAGAGGCGCTCACCCCCTGCACGCAAAATTGCTCCCAGAATGCCGCGGCTATCACTGAAGTGCTCCTGGTGAAGCAGTATGGGTATACGAGCGCACCACCCGCGATGCAGACGACGATTATGCTCAACCTTCGGCCGAACATTTGCGAGAAGTAACCTACTATAGTTCCACCCAGCATTGCCCCGAGGTTTGCGACCACTTGGGTAACGGTGATCTTGTTTTTTGAGAATTCAAGTTGGTTTTCCAACATTGTTGGGTAAAGGTCTTGAGAGCCATGGGACTAAGGCGTGTAAGCCTTGGATTCAATCGGAGGTGAGAGAGATAGGATACCATAAAGTTGAAACCAGCCATCATTAGGACAAGATAGATCAAAAGGAGCCAATGCTTCTTGAGCCCTACTTTGGCTTCCTTCCAGACAACCCTTTCGATATCTTCTACCCCTTCGTGACGTTCTTTCCTCAGTGCCTGTCGTTCAAGAAAGGTATTTGTCTCCGGGAGATATAACCGGAAAAGGATAATCAGAAGTGGAGGGCATGCTCCAAACCAGAACAAGGGCCTCCACCCATGAGACGTTGTGTCGACAAGGCCACGGGAGAAGACTGTTGCGAGTAGATAACCGAAGGCATAGCCCTGTTGTAGCATACCGGAGAGTATACCACGAGCTTCATGGGGTGCGTCCTCGAGAGCGGTTGCAGCGCAATTACCATATATTCCTCCCATGGCAATACCGAATAGCGCACGAACCCCTAGAAACTGCTCATAGCTAAGAAATCGTAAGCTTAACCTAGGCCACTAAACGAGAGGCCGGGCAACGGACGTATTACAGAAACCAGTTCCCAATTCCAAAATAATAAACAAAATATTATTGATAATAAACGGCCATTTCCTCCCCCACTTGTCGGCAGCAATACCGAAGGTGATGGCACCGACACTTCGCAACATCAATACCAGAGTTATACCCCATGTGATGTCGGCCTTGGACTTATCGAATGCCTTCGCAAGTGATGTGACAGTCAAAGACACTGTGAAAAAGTCGAACGCGTCCCTAATACATCCGTTAATTCCATATGTTAAAGAAATGTATGGGTGACATACCATGTCCATCCCGCGAAAGCAACTAGGAAAAACTGCCACTGTCTCCAGTTCAACTGGCGAAGGACAGTAATCGGATTGGGGGGTATTTTTCCCGGTGGCTTGAGAGTGCTGATGCGGGTGGCTGCATATTGCCCTGCACTCATTCGAGGCATAGCTTTTATTTATCCTTTGGCCGCTTGGTGGAGGGACAACAGAGAAGGAAGCTTGAAGATGAAAAAACAGCACCGGGGAAGGTTCATATTTATATGATTTCTCCCCCCCGGGTATTTCCCAATTTGTGGAGTCTTGACAGTTGCGGTAGCACAGGAGGTGATATCTGAATACTGTACTTCAAGGGTCAAATACTATAACAGGTTCAGGGTGATAGTGGTCTCCTCTTACCCCCTCCAAGGCCACCCCATTATCCGGTTGCCAGTGCGTTATGCGGGGTAAGCTCACACAACCCTCCGGACCTTAAATCCTTGATCGAGGCAAATCATGTTGCTCCTAGGGATCCAAGCAAATCCTGTATGGAGCGACGTATTAGTGAACAAGATGCGCTACCCGTCCCATAATTTACCCACCTACGATGCCAGTTTCTAACAAGGACCAAAATGCCTCCCACGTAGAACTGAGAAAAAGGTTGTGGGTCCGCGGTGATACAGAGATGACGGTGCATCCCTCCACTGCGGAGCGATACCGAATGAGTTAAATTGGCCCTTAAATTTGACCAAACACCTGACAAGCTGCACAGACATCCATGAGTACCGTACCAGTACTCGAGCACATCCGGAGAGTAAGCCGAGTTGTAGAAGCAGATCTTTGCCGCTCCATTCTTATTTATTCTCGTACGGGGAGTTGCGGAGAAGAGGGACAATCTTGCCGTACTTCACAACTAACGGCGGAAGGATCTAGGGAAGGGTGAGCGTTTTCTCCACCAGTCTCGACCGCAGGAGGTTTGATACAAACGGAGTGTGTACCGGACTTGGCTAAAAGTCTGGGCTGAAGCTTGTTCTTCTGCCAAGTGGTTGGCAGGCCTAACCGATCGAAATTCCGGCTGTAGCGTACAGATACCGGATTATAGGAAAAGCTTGCCTAACTTGGCGATTGAAGGAGTCCTTTAGGCTAGCAGGGCTCTGGGATCTACTATATACCCCAGTATTAGTGCCTCCTCCTAGGCATAATCCCGTGAGAAGCCACCTCCCAGTTCAGTTCGGCGGCGTCTCTCTTACCTGTAGTTAGCTATGAATAAAATCCTTATTGAATGTTAGTCCTAAATTTCTTTGCACAAAAGCCTAACCTGTTTCCTCGGATCACCTCTGTACCGGACAGGTTCTTTAGACCTTAGCCGTGCAAGGTAGCGGGGTGCGACTGTGTCAGTAAGTGACAACGCTTGAAGATGATGCAGTCTACCGGAAAAAAACTTGAATAACAATCGAGAATGATGCCAGGCGTCCAGAATCCTCCCCTTTTGGTTAAGAGGAGAAAAAGCAGATTCCCTCTCAGCCCTCGGTTGAGATGAATAAAAAGAAAAACCCCAACAGACCTTACTAGGAGAGGCAACTCCGACGTCCTAGCAAGATTCTCAGTAACTTATTCGTACAAGTCCTAGGGGAAATGTTCTCGCACAAGACAGGGATTATTTTTCTAATCAACCTAAATTGACCACGCGAGATCTTTATCCACAATACCAGGAAAGTACCAACCCTTCCCCAGGACTTTTTATCTCTAAACCCGGAGATCTGAGGCTTCCCAGAGGTAGCGAATCGAAGGTTTTTAGGATACGGTAATTCCAATCGTTTAATCGTTTAAGCCCCCTCCTGATATCCCCATTTCCTGCTCCTGCTAGGATACAAAACCCGGACACCGATGGACGACACAAGGAAACCCACCATCTCTCAAAAATGCCTTATTAATTTGAGAAACAACCCTCGGAGTAACTGAGACACCGCAAACAAATCTATGACCTCAGATTTTTGATAAATTCTTCTTGTTTCGTTAGATATCTCATGCTTACCAGAGCTCCGGGGGTACCCAGGTTACCGGTATTATCTTCGCCAAGAGCATTGTTGATCACGGGGGAAAGCTAGTCTCACCCGTTTGAGGACACTCCCGTACTGTATCGAGGACAATGAGTTCTGTGGTGAGGAGGCAAACTATGCCCCCGCAGCACCTACCCTATTTTCACTTGACCGCGATGTCTGCCCCTCTCATGAGAGTCCAAGAATGGAAGGCGGCTTGAGAAGGTTCGAGGAAGATCTCATATTTGCCACCTGTTTCCTTGCATGCAGGCCAAGAATCCCCTCCATTCCCCTCCCCCGTCTTCAACCGTCATTTTCCATCCTAACTTTGAATACCTGTACAGCAGACGAGTGACTCTCCATGATAGCTATCACAGCTCCCACGAAAGGTATGATAATACTGTCCAACAGATGATGTGAGCAAGCGCGCCATGTGTAATACTAAAGGCCAATATCTACCAAAATCTCTGTGAAACAACCCTGTCAGCTTCCCATAATCCGGTCAGTTCTTGCAGAAGCCATTATCTAAATTTAATAGATTCGTTTCAGTGAGGAAGACGTTCGCACACTCCGCATCATAGGTTGACCCCGATTACTAGAGAGAAGAAAGAAAAAAAAGGTCGCTTAGCAGCCTCGCGTAGATAAGATCTTTTTTCAATTTCGCAAACCAGACTGCTGCATAAACTAAGTTAAGTCTTAGTCTCATGATACGTTGTAGCACCCAGACTGCACCCCTGTCCGTGAGGTCCTTACCGGAAGAAAAGCACTGTGATGGGTCTGGTGACAGCGAAGGTGCTTGTGCGAGAAACTACAGGCTCCTATTCGCCTATGCTACGAACTATCTAAGTTGACGCAAGATGTCTGAATTAACTCTAAATGCGAAGTTAACTGGATGAGAGTGACCAAGGCTGGGAGAAAACATATCCCAAACACTATATTTAGGGTTTTGATACCAGCGATTGGTCAAGACATGCATTGGTTTTGATGTCAGGTACTATATGTGCAGGTGCTCAGTTCCCACTTTTCAAGGTTTCGCAACGTGAACCGCTCGGTTCGCCACTAACTTACCGGACAAAGAGGCGAATATTGATCAACCAAACTTGAATCTCTCAAGTGCAATCCTTGAAATACGGTAAGCGGAGGGTAGGAAAGACATCAACCAATTGCATTGTCTCAAGCGCTTAGGCCTTCAACCTCACCGGATGATTGCTCTTCACTCCCGATCACTCGAAATCACAAATAAGTCATTATTCAACTACGGTAACAAAACATCTACTTTCAAGAAGCTTCATGACGTACAATAAATACGGTGAAAGCTATCGTATCTTCCAATCCAATCCACCAGCTCAACACAAGCCAGCCAGCCAGCCAAAAATCCCCACCAATCCACTCACTCGCTCAGCTAAGGAACAAAAATGGCCACCAGACGGCGGGACCACTTCACCTCCATCCACTTCACCCATTATCCCCCACTAATAGTAACTCACGACCGCCTCGACCCCTCCCCCTTCCCAATCGCGGAGGCCGAATTAGACCACTACTACTCCCTAACCCGCAAAGCCTTCACTCCCCTCCTAAAGCATATGACGATGCCCGCACATGTAACAGAGATCCTTGCATCTTTCTCCCCTCCAGACACCGGATCCCCTGTCCACCAACACCGAACTATGGCGTTACTAATCACGAAAATGACAACGCTCTTCCCAGAGCTGATATTCCCGCAGATATCCTACCTGATTAGCGTCACGCGGGAGTTGACAGACGAGGGCGTCAAGCGGAGGAATAAGTGGCTTAGGGGGAAGGTTACCAAGGATCTTGGGAAGACCAGGAAAAGGTTGGAGGGGTTGAGGGATGTGATTGTCCACAGGATCGTCGGGAGCGAGAGGGCTGAGAGGCACCGGGAACTGTTGATGATGGATTGGGTGTTGGGGAATTTGCTGGAGTCGAGGGGTGGGAAGAGTATTGCGGCTTTGGAGGAGAGGTTGGTTACTGAGAGGGATTGAAGATGGTAGGTTGTATTAAGTTGGGATTTACGCTGATGAGGCGTGCAGGCCGAGCGGGGGTGGTGTGGTCTTTTCTTCTTCCTGATAGTGCTAATTTGGCTGGTGGATCGAGCGTGTGATAAATGCTCTCCCTCCCTCCCTTTTTCAATTTCCGTCTCTTGTAATAGCGTTTTCCTCGGCTCTATACTATGAGCCGCCAAAAATATGCAGGATCTTTAATATGCAGAGCGAGTAATACTACAAAAAGAAGAAAAAATGCCGGAGCCTATTAACCTGAAAAGACCGGAATATATTGGGAATCGCGTTAACCTCCAAACCTCCCAGCTTCCACTCCAAGTGGTCTATACGTACAGCTTTGCGAGAATGTAGCAGTGCTACGATCCTCCCATGGCCATGCTTAGTAGCGCGCGAGAGCGGTGTTCGGCCGAAATTATCTGGCTGTCTGGGTTGACCTCTTCCCGCCCGAGTAGTACACGTGTATATTCACTATTCCCTCGTATCCACCCGAAGCGGCACACGAGAGCGGTGTAATGCCGTAATTATCTAGCTTGTCAGGGTTGACTTCTTCTCGCTCGAGTAGCATTTTCACCACTCCCTCAAGTGCACCCTCAGCAGCATACAAGAACGGTGTTCAGCCGTACTTATCTGGCTTGTCGACGTTTACCTCTTCCCGCCCGAGTAGCATTTCCACTACTCCCTCATGTCTATCCTGGGCGGCATGCGAGAACGGTGTTTGGCTAAAATTATCTGGCTTGTCGGCGTTGACTTCGTTCCATCCAAGTAGTATTTTCACTACTACCTCATGTCTATAGTCGGCGGCATACGAGAGCGGTGTTCGGCCGCCCTTATTTGGTTTGTCGGCATTGACTTTTCCCTGCATGAGTAGAATTTTCACCGCCTCCTCATGTCCATTACGAGCAGCCCATGAAAGTGGTGTACAGCCAGAAAAATCTTCCTCGTCGATACCATAACATCCCGCCCTATCAAAGCAGCTGCAATTTCAACAATTCCGAAGAACGATGCGCAGTGCAGTCTACTGAAAGGAAAGCAAGGATTGATATCCCAAAGACGGAAATGCTTTACTTGAGGTAAAAGTAATTTAGTCGATATCTGGCCATAGTGCCCTTTCAATAGCTCTAGGGCAAGTGATCTTGCGCAGTCCTCAGCTGAGTAGAGAT
>Ga0307507_10012086_pt1 | contig 10737 bp, 7 predicted proteins | sample 7_EM_MG_FD_207223 | JGI IMG/M metagenome (GOLD analysis project Ga0307507, IMG submission 207223) | Populus trichocarpa ectomycorrhiza microbial communities from riparian zone in the Pacific Northwest, United States - 7_EM | ecosystem: Host-associated > Plants > Roots > Unclassified | place... | reverse complement strand
TCCATTGGGCAAAATTACCTAGACAAAGTTACTTTTGACGTAGTTGAAATGGACGCATGTCATATAATTCTAGGCAGACCGTGGCAGTTTGATGTGGATGCTATATACAAGGGGCGTGATAATGTGTATATCTTCATGAATAAAGGGCAGAAAGTCGTTTTGGGTCCAATAAAAGAAGAATTTTCTGTAGTCGAACCGAAAACTAAAGGGAAGCTAGTGCTTTTGGTCGATGGGGAAAAATTTATGGACGGAGCCAAGAAGATAGGAGAGCTTTTTGCAGTAGTAATTGGGGGAGGAATCAGAACCGAACTTCCCAACATTCCACATGACCTACAACCCTTACTAGCAGAGTTTCAGGAAATCATACCATCAGAGCTACCAGATGGAATACGGGTGCGCGATATTCAGCACCAGATTGATTTAACTCCAGGGGCTAGTCTGCCAAATCGACCCTATTATCGGATGAGTCCGAAAGAGAGTCAGATCCTACAAGAGCAGGTAGAAGAACTGATCAGTTCTACCCGCTCAGAAAGGGACTGGTTCAGGAGAGTATTAGTCCTTGCGCGGTGCCAGCCTTGCTAGTACCAAAGAAAGATGGCAGTTGGCGCATGTGCATAGACAGCCGAGCCATTAACAAAATTACAATTAAGTACTGATTTCCAATTCCTCGCCTGGAAGATATGCTAGACATGCTGTCAGGGTCTAAATTTTTCTCAAAAATTGATTTACGAAGTGGGTATATTCTTTTCCGTACAATATAGCAAAGTAAAAATTAATTTACTTTGCTAGAATAATATTCTTTTCCGTACAATATTTTCTTGTTGCAAAATCATTATAATACTAAATTTTTACATCGTATGCTCTTTTTTACAACCTTAAGATTTTGGTTGCTTATTACATTTTTCTCTTTTATTTCTAAAATGTCTACTAACCTCAAGATACATGCTCCATAATGAATCTTTTGAAATTTTAATTTTAATTTTAATTGATATTTTAAATTTATTTAGAATTTTATTTTCATATAAGGAATTATGATTTATAATAATTTCTTTTAGAATAGGGATAAAGATAATGTTTTTCTGTTTATTGAGTAACATAATATTAAGGAAATAATCAAGGTAAATATTCTTAATTATTTTCTAATAAATAAAAAGAAGAAATCAAGGAATTGAATAACTCAAACAAATCAAAAAATTTATTTCAATCACTTGATTAAAGGAGATGATCGGGCATCTTGTATAATTTATTTTGTTTTGTCTTTTTTATGTCTTATTATATGATTATATAAACTCTACATGAGTTATATGTAAAATATATATATCAAATTATTAAAAGATAGCATTCTTTTCTATTTTAAATTTCTACACATAAAATAACAACATGCTATTTTAATATATATTATATAAAAATGGATACAAGGTGGGTTAACATAACAAAAACATTAACCTTAAATAAAAGAAAAAAGTAATTATAATGTCAAGGTTATAGCACCATTGTTCTGAGTAATTCTTACCTTAATAATGTGTGTGTCAAGGTTATTCAATTATTGTGTCTTTAGTATTCTAAAAACCAATAAACAAGCAGTGTAGCGTGTGTGTCTAACAAAATCATTCAAACCAGAGCCATTTATATCATTTCCCCCATGAATGTGCACACGCCTCATGCTTCAAGAATAGTGTTCTTGTTTGACCTGATCATGAAATATTAGATGACCAAATCAATGTTCCAAAACCATTTACCAATTTTTTTTTAGTTGTCATGATTAGGGTATTAATTCTTCAACGGGCAACATGCAAGAAACAAGCCTATCAATGTATAGCATTGTAGTGAACTTGATTAATTTTATAATCCCTTTCGTTATCAATTAATCAACTCATACTATAATCTTAAAATCATTTTTTTCTGATAAAATACTATTAAAACCATTGAAGTATGATGAGTGAAAATTTAAAAAGATATCATTGGACAGCAGGTCATTTGAGTACAAAACCTACGAATTTTATAATACAAAACCTTACACACAACTTCTCTTTTTGGCCAATCATTGTTCACTGACCAACTTGTTTGTGTCCAATGAACTGTACATGGAAGTCAAAGTTATCATCCCCGCCTTCTCCACGTTTAGCCCTCCTCCACGAGCCGCTCTCCTTCCAAACCTCTTACCAACTTTGCCTTATATCATCAGCATTAAATTAATCATACTATTGCCAATAATCCCTTCTCAAACTTTTTTGAGTTCTGACATTTCTGCGTCTCTCAGAGACACTAACCAGCATGTACATGTTAGTCAACTGTTCAAACTGCCACACCCTTTTGCAGCATCCACCAGGAGCCAACTCCATCTGCTGTGCCATCTGCCATGCCATCACCTACATAGCTGATCCTCGCTCTGCCCCACCACCGCCTGCTCGATCTTACTCATCCTCGAGCCACTACCAACATTACCCTCCTCCACCTCATCCTTTTCAGGTGGTTCCATCACCATTCACTCATGCGCCTCATGGACCACCACCTGCTGTCCATGGCACAAAGCGTGCTGTGATTTGTGCGGTATCTTATAAGAATACTAAGAATGAACTCAAAGGGTGCATCAATGATGCCGTGTGCATTAAGTATTTGTTGGTTAATAGGTACAACTTCCCTGAATCCTCCATCATCATGCTCACTGGTAAGAATTTTCAAACATTTATTTCCGTTCTTGTGTTTCTTGAAAGATTCTTTATAGTTTGATTTATACCGTCTTTAATCCGCATATATAATGTTTTGGTAATTGATTAATTAATGACTTATACCCTCATAATTTAGGTTTTTTTGTTGGATATAAGTTCTCTTTACAAAGTCATTTCATTGACTCTGTTTGGTTGAATCAAGTACAAATTTTAATGTCTTAGCTTTCATAATCAGGGGAATGCTCTCATGTTTTTAAGTTTGGTTGATTTTGGAATGAATGATATGCTTGTTAGTGTATTGTTATCCCGAATTTCAATTTGATACATTCCTATACTAAGATCTAATCAGCCGAGTAGAAGTTTGTGAGTGTTGTTGCGATTGTTTTTTAAAGTGTTTTTCACTCGTAAATATATTAAAATAATATTTTTATTTTATTTTTTCAAAATTATTTTTGATATCAGCATATTAAAATGATCTAAAAATATTAAAATATATATTAATTTGAAGTAAAGAAAAAAATAAATAAAAATATAATTTTTTTCTAAAACTCTTTTGAAACACAAAAACAAACAAGATGTTATAGGCACAAACAGAGTTATTTCAAGTTTAACTTTGACCATTGTGTTCGATGCTCAAGGCACATGGAGTCACTATTCATGCTGATTAATAATCAATTTGCAGAGGAAGAAACTGAGCCTTATAGGCAGCCAACGAAATTCAACATGAGATTGGCATTGTCATGGCTCGTGCAAGGATGTCAGCCTGGAGATTCATTAGTGTTTCATTTTTCCGGTCATGGTTCGCAGCAGAAGGATTACAATGGAGATGAGTTGGATGGATATGATGAAACACTTTGTCCAACAGATTTTGAAACTCAAGGAATGATTGTTGATGATGAGATCAATGCAGTAATTGTCAAGCCATTTCCCATGGTGTTAAGCTTCTTGCCATCATTGATGCTTGCCATAGTGGCACTGTGCTGGATTTACCGTTTCTCTGCAGAATGGATAGGTTTGTCCTTTCCCATTCTTTTCTTACTAAAAACGTAGCATAACCTTGCAGTGGAGAAATACAAGGATAAACCCGTGTTCATAGCCTTTGGCACCTTGCAGCAAATGCTGGCTATGAATGCAAATCGATTATATTTGCATCCTCTCTATCCAAATATTGTAATTTTCTTGCTCATAAATGCTTACATTGATGAAAATAGGAGCGGGAAGTATGTCTGGGAAGATCATCGCCCTCGATCAGGAGTATGGAAAGGGACTAGTGGTGGGGAAGTGATCTCCTTCAGTGGCTGCGATGATGATCAAACCTCTGCAGACACTTCGGTACTTCCATAATTAAGCATACATGTCAAACTTTATAATCTAGAAATCAAGAATGGATTTTCTCATTCACAGCAGCAATGCACTTATTCAATCTGAATCTATATGGACAGGCTCTATCGAAGATCACTTCAACAGGTGTAATGACTTATTCGTTCATCCAAGCAATCGAGCGCGGACATGGAACTACATATGGCAGCGTGCTGAATGCAATGCGGGCTACCATCCGTAAGACGACCAATGAGCATGGTGGTGGTATTGTAACAACACTTATCTCAATGCTATTAGCAGGGGGGAATTTCAGCGGAGGGATCACACAGGTATGTTTTTTCATCATTAACTTTTTGCTGTTTGTATTCCGCACATACCACCATTGCAAAAGCTGTGGTGACATAAATTTTCTAATCATGTTTGTTTGTATGTGCTCTTACATCACATTCATTACTTCTGCTCTCATTTTTTGATCTCCATTTGCTTATGCTGATTGGTGATGTTAAAATCTTTCTGCAGGAACCACAGTTAACTGCTAGCGAACCATTTGATGTGTATTCAAAACCTTTCTCCTTGTAGCCAGAGAAGAAATTGTCATGAAACTATATTGATATGTTCGAGGGAGTCATATGTAGAGTTCCTGAGCAAACACCACTTTCAATCATTAATTATAATTAATTATCAAATTAAAAAGCATGGGTTTTTCAATCTCATTGTTCATCCTCTTACACCTTAATATGGATGAATTGTACAATTTCTTTTTATTATTTGGTTGTAAACTTTTTTTCCAGTGATTTAGTCATAATTGAAAATCAATTAATTTTGATTTCTTATGAAAGGTCGGATTGAAAGAAAATGGACATAAATGAAAAAGGTGCTAAAAAAGGGTAGTGTGCAATAAGTTTCGAAAAAGATGCATTTTGATCCCCAACTTAAAAATTATCGTAAATTATACAATTTTGACACCTCAATATTTTTTAAATTCAGTTTTGGTACAACAATTTATTTTTGTTATTTTTAATTCCTGGTTGAGAGAAGAGAGAGAGAGGTCGTCGGATTTCGGCGGTAGAGAGAAAAACATGTTGTTGATACAAATTTAGGCTACCAAAACAGACGATATTTATGTTAAATAGTTTCTTTTGATGAGAGGAGTTCATATTAGGTGCTTTCTTTACCTTTAAAATTCGTGAAAAAATAGATCTGAGTTCGGGTTGATTTTTGGTTCGGGTTGATTTTGGTTTTTGGGATGGTAATTTGGTTTTTTTGAGGCCATGGATAAATTTAACATGGTTATTGAGGTGTTTTAGGTCAAAATAAGTTGAAAAAAAGGTTTTTTGGTAAAAAAAAACTTTCAGCCACCACAATGGCCAAAATCTAGGCAATATCAGACGATACAACATCTAATTTTTTTTCAAAAAGAAAAACTAGGTGTAGCAAAAAACAAATTAAAGGCCTAATCACGTGGCCCTTAATGAAATAGGCAAAGCAAGGTGGCTAGCCTAGTAGCACCTATTCTTTTTTCAATTAATGCTTCTTTTTATATTTTTTTTTCAAAAAAAATATTTATATCAATACTCTTTCTCTCTTTTATTTTGTTTAAAGAGCTTTTTTTAAATGATGGTTATTTTTTTGTTATGCGTTTAATACTCAAAAATAATGTTTCTCATTCATATATAATTTTTGTTTATTTTTTGTATAGATGAACTATATTTTTTAAAATAAAAAATGTTTATTTTCAGATAATATTTCTAATATGTGTAATCTTGCATAATTATTTTTCATTTTCTTTTATTCAATCAATTTAATGTGTTTGTCTATTTTTATTATCATTTGATTGAATAAAAAAATATTATAATAAATAGGATTGATCAAACATAATTGGGTAAATATCCCATCTTGCAAGATTAAATATCTTGATCTACATCCGTCTCTTGATTTTTCAAGTTTTACTTTTAGGTATCATTAATGACTTTGTATTTATTTATTAGCACGCATAGTTCTCGGTTTATTTGATTACATGTATGTATAAACTTTTTAATTTGCGCTTAGATTTTTTGAACTATAAAAAAAACATTGAAAAAACCTATATATATAATTTTTTATAAAAAGTAAAAATATTTGACCTGCTACGAAGTGCGAATCACATAACTAGTAAACATTAAAAGGTATAGCTGAATTACTATAGAGAATTGCATTCTGGAACCTCTGACACATAATTTCTAAACCCAATCCAATGGTTGACCTTGGCTAAAACATAGATCCTGGATCGAGAAAGTTAACTTGGATTAATTCAATTTTTTAAAATAAAAACATGACAATTTTAATTTTATTTGTTAAAAATTAATTTTTTCCAAGTCAAATACACATCATAATTTTCAAGAAGCTTTCCGATCAAATACTTACACAAGCCCCCCTTTTCAAGGAACTTTTTTGTCAAACCTATGTCGGGTTTGGAGTTGATCGGCAGGTCACAAAGTTTAACCGGATCAATTACAACTCTGTTTTTTTGCTTTGTATAACCCGATCAAGTTTATAGGTTGCTTTTGTCCAAGGTTAACCTGCTAGGCTAGATCGAGTTTTACATATTATATGTTTAAAATATATTTATAACTTCGTTAAAGCATTTTTATTTTAATTTATCAAAACATTTTTATAACGTATGCTCTTTTTTACAACCTTAAGATTTTGGTTGCTTATTACAATTTTCTCTTTTATTTCTAAAATGTCTAATTACCTCAAGATAAATGCACCATAATGAATCTTTTGAAATTTTAATTTTAATTGATATTTTAAATTTATTTAGAATTTTATTTTCATATAAGGAATTATGATTTATAATAATTAAAAATATAGGATATTGAAATTTAATTCTTTTAGAATAGGGATAAAGATAATGTTTTTCTATTTATTGAGTAATATAATATTAAGAAAATAATCAAGGTAAATATTCTTAATTATTTTCTAATAAATAAAAAGAATAAATCAAGGAATTGAATAACTCAAACAAATGAAAAAAATTATTTAAATCACCTAGTTAAAGGAGGTGATCGGGTATCTTGTATAATTTATTTTATTTTGTTTTTTATATATATATCTTGTGTGTATGATTATATAAACTCTACATATGAGACTATAAATTTTAAAATCAAAAGTTTTCGAACACTATAAATTTTAAAATCAATCGGTGAAAAGTATATATCATGGTTAAAATGAGAGTTTCCTATGCCATTAGCCCTTCATAAGTTCATATTGCCAATGATATTGTAAACTCTTCATTGTCCTGTTCTTCTCTATTATACATGCGATGAACACAAAGAACTTGAACGTTTTGAAATTAGCAGAATTTTCTTCTTTTTTCTTACAAATACATGGAGCAAGTTGACCATTATCTATCTTTATCAATGTTCTTAACTTAGATTTCACTCTATATATATCGTCTTCTTCTAATTCTTTTTCTGGATTCAACGGAGAGCTAATTAAGATCTGATTAAATCTAACAAAACCTTGGTGTTACAACACTATATATGTCTTCTAATAATAGATTAACACACCCAAAGGGAGCTTCAGAAAAATAAGAAATTCCTAGGAGCAATGGGCAAGCATAAGCTGCAAGCCAATCACCGCTCCCGTTTGCTTCCCTGTAAATATGACACGACAGGACCTCCCATGGTCGACTTTGTCATAGCTGATGTATGGCTGAAACTACTTGTTTATGACTACCATGAAGATTGCTTGCAGAAGATAACAGTTGCACTGCTGTAGCTGAATCTACCTCAAGCAAAAGCTTTCTGTAACCTTCATTGCATGCCATTTCCAATCCAATCAAAATACCCCACAGTTCAGTACAAAGCACCGAAAAAACACCAATATGATAAGAGAATCAATGAATGCAGGACCTAGAATCGTCCCTTAGCAGCCCTCCAGCAGTAGAAGTTCCTCGAGTTTGTTGAAAAACAGTACCATCCGTATTCAATCCTTTTGGTGGCCCGTGGCCTCATCCACCCAATTAGCTTCCCGTGCCGGATTGCAGTTGGAGTAGTAACAGCCTTTTATTTCACCAAGTCCATACATGCCAAGAACAAGAACCAAACCAATCATTATGATCAAATTGGAAGAAATTAGAGCACAACAAACAATTCAAGAGTTATATTATAAAACCAAGTCAGGTATTTTTACCTTTTCATCTTCCAAAACGCGAAAAATAATGATAAAAAAAAATCCAGGACATTAATTAAACGTTTTCCTGCGGGCCTAAATATGCCAAAGAATATTATTTTATAGAAACAAAAAATTCTCATTATTTATTTTTCGCAGTGGAACCCGATCTTAAAAATTTTGGGTAATTTTTAATTTTAAACAAAATTTAAAATAATTTTTTATTTAAACAAATTTTGTTTAAATGTACTTTTTTTTTTTTTGAAAAAATCGATATATCAAAAAATAAGATACACAGAAGTAAAAAAAAAAAAATGAAAAGAGAATCAATCCATTAAACCAAGTTTTATTTTACTTTATTTTATTGAGAAAGCACTAAATCATGTTACAAATCGAAACTGAAAGAATTATATACTAAAGCTTTTATCATTAATGGAAAAACCGTACATCAAAAGAGAATCAATTCATTCTTTCTTCTATTTATTTTTGTTACTTGATTTTTCAATTACTACACATTCTATCTCTCGTCTCCTTACTTAACCCCTTACATGTGTGAGACTCGCTACTCAATTAGCTTCCTATATATTATTATATGTCCTCTATGCTCTAATAATTAGAATAATGAACAATTTTCCACCTTATTTCGGAGGAGGAAGCAGGCATTTGGAACCCTAAATATATGCAAGAGAAATTAAAGGGTTCACTTGCTGAGGGGTCAGCTGCTTGCTGAGTTTAACACGGCCAGTACTAGGGTTAGAGTATTGTAAGGGAGAGTTCACCACTCACTAAAGTTAATTATTTAACATTCCTCGAAAAACTATTTCATGGAGCCATTTTTAAAATGAATAGTGCTAATTTAGTCCAAACTTTTTCATGTCCTTTCGAATTTGGATTTTTCATCAATATCCAAGTCAAAAAAAGTCACAAATTTAATTCTTAGATGTTATTTCCTTGTCAAAAATTAATTACTAGCACTTAGATTGCAAACTTTTAGAGTGGCTTGGACTTGAATGCAATTGCCAAATAAGACATCGAAAGCCATGCACGGCGGCGGCGGCGGCTCCTTATTAACCATATTTTCCATATATAGTTGCTAGTTTTTCTTAACAATTACCTACCATGTATGACCTCACATAGATTACTTAATCCATCAAAAATTAGTGAGATCGATTAATACTTAGATTAAGAACAATTCTAATCCTAGGCAAAAGAGTTTCCCAATTCACTTTACAAAAAAAATTTAACCATTAAAATTTATTAATAGACCGTATCTATTTTCAATTGATGAATTTAAAAAAAAATGAATTGAGGAGAGATATTTAAAAAAAAAAAAAAAAAACCTTAATTAATTATGAAATCAAATTGATTTAAAAGAAATCAAGATCAATCAATTACCGGTCTCGTTCAGGGTGGAGATTATCCAGCAGGATCGACCACACTGCTCATCTCTGTGTAAGCAAACACCACCCGAGGGCTTTCCCAATTCCGTTTACTTTGCAATGCACAAAACAAAATCCAGTATCATCTTCCTTGTGTCTTGCTTGCGCAGTTATCTCGGCTAATCCTTGGTCTGCTAGCACATTTATCTTCGTTCCCTGCATTAATAAATTTCACGCCAGCTTTAAATGTTCAAGAATTTTAATGCTTTTAAGAGTTAATATTGGAGGTTACCAAATACAAGGACTTCCCACTTCCGAAAATGAAATCAACAGTGCCTTCGATTTAACAATTCTTGAAAAAAAGCCGTTCCTTGTCATCACATAAGGTGTCTTGAAATCCAATCAGTCTGCAATTGTAGAAAGCAGCCTTGTCCCCGCCGATTCTCAAAGCAACGGCCTGCTCTTCTTTCAATCTCCCACTCGACCTTAATTGGAGCAGAATTCTAATCCAACAATTCCATGAGAAAAAATAGTAGAAAATATTTATAACATAACAAAAACATTAACCTTAAATAAAAGAAAAAAGCAAGCACCATTGTTCTGAGTAATTCTTACCTTAATAATGATATTAGAAGATACAAAATAAGCAGAATCAACTTGCAAGGTGGCACTATAAACAGTTCCATATACCCTAGCCGTACCAGCAAATGTCAAGGTTGGCATGTTACTAGCCGATCCTTTAAACGTAATGAAAGGCTTATCTTTCTCAATTTCGATTTTTTCGTGTAGACTCCGGCACCGATATCGACGATTACACAATGAGTATTCCCCGAGGGAATACTTTTAACGGCATCGGTCAAGGTTTTGTAATCACCCTTCCATTTTGTCAAACCGTTCTTGGTTTAGCCTAGGCAGGTTCTGTTGTAAACAATAAATACCATTTAAAAAGATTTTTATGTAATGTTTATCTAGTGAACTCTAATATATATCTGGTATTTCAATAGACACAAGATTTTTGGGGTTTAATAATTATACCAGACTCTAACAAATGTATCAGATCCAAAATACTTGAGTTTAGTAATCAACGCAACTCAAGATAATATAGGTCTGGTGAACATCTCAAATCTAAAATATTTGACCTACTAATTTAATCCAATGACCTGTCAACTTGAAGTGTAATCCATGTCGGTTTATTTTGAGCGGATTTTCTTTTT
>Ga0307507_10012085_pt1 | contig 10738 bp, 12 predicted proteins | sample 7_EM_MG_FD_207223 | JGI IMG/M metagenome (GOLD analysis project Ga0307507, IMG submission 207223) | Populus trichocarpa ectomycorrhiza microbial communities from riparian zone in the Pacific Northwest, United States - 7_EM | ecosystem: Host-associated > Plants > Roots > Unclassified | place... | reverse complement strand
CCATCAGCTGACTCGTCCGAGTCAGCTGCGCCCTATCTCGCAACCAATCAAAACTCATAAAACAAGTCATGTGCCCTAACGGGGTCACATGCGCAAAACCCATGACTCATAACTATGAGTCATGTGCAAAATACATAAACCACATGACCACAATCGTGCGTCATGTCAAATATCAACCAATAACAATAAACCAATGACACGCTATTGCGTCGTCATGTGAGAACCTATGAGTCAACTGATCTCATAGTATAAAAGATAACAAACCGATGATTAATAACTCTTAATCATGTGAGAGTCTGCCTTGCTTAGTCACCGTTTGTGACAAGTTTCCAGACTTCCTTAAGGAAGGTATCCGCAACGCCTTTTGCAGTCGCGTTTGTCGCTAAGCCGATAAAATCTGCCATTTTTGTCAAACCTTCCACCAGTACCACGATCTGGGTTTGTCCTTTGCACAAGGGTAACTGGCTAATGAAATCCACAGAGATAGAGGTCCATGCTGCAAAGGGTACTTCTAATCGTTAGAGTAATCCATACTTCGAGTGTCGTGCAGATTTGTTATCTTGACATTCGTCGCACCACGAGACATAGTCGTTTATAACTTCAGTGAGTTTTTCCCAGTGGAAGTTTCTCATGACCAATTCAAGCGTTTTTTCTTGTCCGAAGTGTCCTGCTATCTTAGAGTTGTGACATCCTTTGGCTATCTCCGTTAAAAGTTCTTACTTTGAAGGAATGAATAGTCTATTTTTGTTGTAGAGTAGTCTATATTCTAATTCCCAGTGCTTCGGTCGTGCTTCCCGTCTTTGTTTTATCTGGCTTAGCTCCCGTTTTCGTGCCATCCAGGTGTCATCTTCTTTTCCTGTTGCTCTTATTTTGTCGAGGAATGTGTCGTCCATGGTTTGCATTTTTATTGTGGCAATGATGGTACTGGACAGCATACTTATTTCGGCTAGTAGGCTGCTGTGTGTGTCAATATCTTCTTCGTCAAAATATGAGTTGTCCTATGAACCTGGGTTTAGGAAACACATTTTGACTTTGACTTCTTCAAACATAATTAACCATTTGGGACCGATGTCGCTTGAGCCGAATCCCTGAGTTCCCCTTTCAGTGCCCTCCAGACTATCGTTTTCCATGGCATTGTGTGTTAGTATTTTTTCCACCATCAGCTGTGAGATACGATCGCCGGCCATGAATTCATAATAGGTATTCCCTTGGTTGCGTAATATTACTTGAATTTCGCCAGTGTAATCTGCATTTATAACTCCGCCACCCACCCTAATCCATGTTTACTTGCCATGCCACTTCTTGCCGCCAGCCTGCCGTATGTTCTTCTGGGCAGTCCAATTCCAATTCCGGTATCTAGTAACATCTGGCATTGGGCTAGTATGGTGTCATCCATTAAGGCGTAAATGTCATGTCCTGCTGCCATCCTGTAACCTTTTGTTGGAATTATCGCATTTTGTTGCAGACTTGACTCGCGGCCCTTGTTATTCGGAGCCTCTATGTTGTTCGCTGTTTTCCTTCCACCAGAGTGACCTGGATTCGGTCCTTTCTGTGGCAGTGTGAAACTTCAAAGTGTTCCGCCTTCAAAGTTTTCTGTTCGCGATGCGTAGGTCCTTCCTCGAGGGTGTCATTGGGGTAGTAATATTCTAAGAACAAGCGAATATACAAAGCGCGATCGTTGATAATTGAGAGAATACAATGGGGGAGACGGAAGTGGAATCGTAAGGTAGATAAAGCGATAAAGATTCGTTGTTAACGTGTATAGATTGTTATGGTCACTTCTCCGTTGCTTGATAGATGATAGCAGCTACGAAGACAGCTCGATATTTATATTCCGCGTCTGGGTGTTCGCGGGCTACATATTCTCTTCCTATAGCTAAGTGTCTTTCTTTCACCTAGCGGGTCTCCTTTGAAGTGGGAGCCCGACTTGACCCTGAATATCCATTATCTTTCTGCTCTCGTGTGCGCAAGATATTACCACATATACCGCTCTCAGGGGAGGGTGTGGTGCCCATCCACCTAGATGGCTATACGAACATGTATCCGCTTCTCAATAGACTTACGAATAATCTCCATGTGTTCGCATGTCAGACAATTATTCGGTGGGATAGAAGATGGCCAATCCTCATATCGTTGGCTCCGTTTAGACATGGTCTGCAGGAAGCATTCACTAGTCTTATCCGGCATTACAGGACTCTTTCCTATCGATCGAACCTATGAGTACGAGTATAGTTATCGGTCTCCTGCCAACAATCCCTGTGGTAGTTCCCCGACTCCCTTTCCGAGCATAGTGCATTCTTACTGGTGACTGGGCGTTCTTCCAGACCGAAGAAGCCTAACTAAGGTAGATACGTCCCGTGAGTTTGTATCCACTTTTCAATACCCAATCTTGTAGTGGTTCAAACTCTGAGCGATGTTGTCCGATCGGGATTGTTAGGCACAGAGCTCCCAGAAGGATGAGGGGGTCAAATTACCCTACATTTGCGCACGAACCTCTGGAAAAGTGTTAGCAACACGCCCCTAGGGCCCTGACTTTGGGACAGTAGGTCGCGATAGGTCTCCTGGGAAATTGCGTCCCCTGACCAAAGACATCAGTAAAGAAGACCCTACTTGCAACACCGTATACGTGGCGGCCGTCCTCCGACCGGTTCCTGTTCGCAGGATATATGAGAGGAGACCTCAGAGCACCTGATGCAAGAGAAAGCATCCAAATCGGACGACATCGCAGAGGGCTACGACAACTACAAGATTGGGTTTCGAAAAGTGGCAACAAACTCAGGGGACGTATCTACCTTAGTGTCACAAACAGTGACTAAGCAAGGCAGACTCTCACATGACTAATAGTTATTAGTCATCGGTTTGTTATCTTTCACACTATGAGATCAGTTGACTCATAGGTTTTCGGATGACGACGCAGTACCGTGTCATTGGGTTATTGTTATCGGTTGATATTTGACATGACGCACGATTGTTGTCATCTGGTTTTGACCTGACGCACGATTGTGATCTTGTGGTTTATGTATTTCGCACATGACTCATAGTTATGAGTCATGGGTTTTACGCATGTGACCCAGTTAGGGCACATGACTTGTTTTATGAGTTTTGATTGGTTGCGACATAGGGCGCAGCTGACTCGAACGAGTCAGCTGATGGATTTCACACGATGACTCATTACGAGTCATGAGTCGCGTGACGCGAGGGCACGAGTCACGCAGGTTTAGGGTTGAGGGAAGAACCCCGATATAAGGGCACACTCGGGGCATGGGATTTGGGTTCCTCACGCAACCATCTAAGTTCTTTCAAATACTAGACTTTCAATACAAAGATCTTTATCTACCACGCTTCTGGGAACCAAGACACGACTGTCTTATATGAGCCTAGCGATCGACGTTGCTAGATAGGAGTCAACGGACTTGGCTATGGCAACAGCTATTGGACAAAGAAGAAGTGATCCTTAGGAGACTATCGGTTACCTGCTGCGAGTATCACCCGGAGAGAAGAGGATTGTAACATTTGGTTGCGTCTACCAGCAGCACCTAATAAACAGACAAAACGGAGACCAACAACGAAAACGAAATCGACCCCCTAGCAGAAAATCTCGACCTTGCATCACTAGGAGAAGGACTTGAAAGGGCCTTAACAGAGGAGAGCGCATCAAGCCCTACAACACCTGAGCCACCATCACCAATCTGATCAGAATAAACAGAAGAACAAGGAAGGACCTGACCAAACACGTTGGCGGCTACGGCAGAACAAGGGGGAGCCACCTCCTCAGAGGCAACCCCGATCCTGAATCCTGAACAGATGAGACAAATCATTGCATCCTTAAGGGGAGGAACCAGGAAGCCCAAGGCCAAGGAACCCGAGGTTTATTGAGGAGAACGACACAAATTACGAGGATGGCTAGCCCAACTCAGAGTGTACTCCAGGACGGTAGGATGGCAAAACAGACATGATGAGGAAAAAAATCCTCTATGCAACAAGCCTCCTAAGGGACGAGGCGGGAACCTGGATCACACCTTACGCAGAAGAAAGAATCACCCCAACATGGGACAATTGGGCGGGATTCAAGTTTAAATTACAAAGCCAATTTGGCGTGATCGACCCCAAGGGAGAAGCAAGGATCAGACTGAAAACATGAAACAAGGCAAATGATCAGTCACTGAATACTGGAACGAATTCCGCCTCGTGGCTAGGGAAGCCGAGTTGGACCATTCCACCGTAGGAGAACTGCTTCAAGGAGAAATGATCGCAAAATTACAGAACGCCTCGGGAACTAGCAGCGAGGAATACGAGGACCTCGAAGCCCTAGCCCAATGGGCAATCCGGAAGGAAACGAAACTGGCGATGGTCAGACATATCCAAGGATCGCCATCAGCAAAAAACAGTCAACGGGAGACCGATATACCACGAAACCCAGGTGGGACCTATCGACCCGCAAATAATGGCAATCAGAAGTACGGCGACCCCATAGAACTAGACGCCCCTAGGAGACGACCAAGATTCAACATCTCGAGGGAAGAATTCCAAAAAAGGATACAAGAACAACTATGTCTCAAGTGGGTACAACCCAGACACCTAGCCCGAGGCTGCCCGAAAAAAGATGGACCTAAACCATTCAACGCACAAGCCAGGAGCTGGCAACTCGCGAAGAAAACCGCGCCCTGGCAAACCAGACCAAAGATTAGGGAAATCGAAGTCGAGCAGGAACCCGAACAGTCGGGAAACGACGACTGTCCCCAGTAAGAGATGGTCTAAGGGATAGACCTGAGCGAAAACCCATCATCATGGAAAACTACTACGGGGCACTCAACTACACAGAAACACTCGATAACGACAAAGACCATATTATGGTCCAGATACAACTGCACGGCGAAAAGGAGTCAGTCCCTATCAACGCCATGATTGACTCAGGAGCAACAGAAGACTTCATCGACCGAGAAGTCTGCAACCAACACGGGATCAAGATGATGAAAGCAAAAAACCCCAGGGAGATTTACCTTGCGGACGGAAAACCAAGCCCCATGGGTCCTGTTACCCATATGACAAAAGTACCTATGGACATTATTAGCCATAGGGAATTGGCAACCTCCCAAGGGGCAAATCTCCAAAACCACGAGGTCATCCTCGGGATGCCATGGTTAAGAGAACACAATCCAACAATAGATTGGAACGACAAAAGGATCACATTCAACAGCGAAGGATGTACTACGACTTGTTGTCTCAAAAGTTCGCCCCTTGCATATGCAGTACCCGAAGAAAAAGCCCTGGAAGGGAATCTGATCACCAGAGTCTCCAAGATCCAGGCCCAGAATGGCCCAACAGCCAAGAATGGCCCGACGGCCAAGAGTGACCCGACGGCCAATGACCAGCGTGTCAGAGTTAAGAAGCTATCTGCTGAGGCCAGAGTGCCTAAAAAGGGATCGGCAAGAGCGGCAGGACACGACCCCTACACAAACGAAGGAACCGACGTTCCTGCTAGAGGGCAAGCAATGGTTGGGACGGGTATAGCTATTGGATTCCCTCATAACACATCTGGACGAATTGCACCACGAAGCAGTCTAGCAGTCTAATACCGACTCATGACAAATGCAGGTGTCATAGACTCCGACTACAGAGGAGAAGTGAAGGTGGTCCTAGCCAACCTTGGAGACCCACCATACCGAGTGGAGAAAGGAGACCGAATAGCACGACTGATCATCCAAAAATTCGACAACAGAGAACTACAAGAAGTAACTCAGTTGGATGATATCGACAGGGAAGATCCGGGGTTCTGGAGCTCAGACACCACCCTGGACCAAGAGGTCAAGGACCAGAGTGTCAAATCAACGATAGAAATCAAGGAGATATCGGCAAGAGCCTTCGGACAGTTCTACCGAAGAGGTGAAACAACCGGCATCCTAAGATGGGATGAAGTCGACAACGAAATTCACCTAGATGCTAGAAACATTAGCGGAGTGCTGGCGATGAAAACAAAAAAAACAAGCAAGACCAAGACGTTAGAGACATGGTTCCAAGGGAATACCATCACTTGCTGGATGTATTTGAAAAAGGGGAAAAGACGACAGTACCGCCCCACCGACTAGTCATCCATATGGGAATCGACCTAGAAGAAGGAAAAACGGTACCCATCAAGAAGATATACGCCATCAGGTACGACCAACTGCAGGAGCTCCATCGATACATCAAACAGAACCAGAACTGAGGATGGATTCGAAAGGTGAAATCAGGAAGGGCATCCCCGATCATGTTTGTCAAGAAAAAAGATGGCAAACTCAGAGAATGTACCGATTATCGGGCACTCAACGAAGTCACCAAGAAGGATCGTCACCCGCTACCGCTTATTAGCGAGGCATTAGACAGACTGGGAGGAGCCAAATACTTCACCAAGCTGGATATCAAGGATGCCTACCACAACATTCGAATCAGAGAAGGAGACGAATGGAAGACAACCGTTTCAACAAAACTGGGAACCTACGAATATCTAGTCATGCCATTTGGACTATGCAACGCACCGGCGGTGTTCCAACGATGGATCAATGAGGTCCTTATGGAACACATCGACATGTGTTGCATCATCTATCTGCATGACGTGCTGATATATGTAAAGACCCTGCAACAACGCCCAAAAGACGTCAGCAATATCCTCGAAGCAATCTGAAAATCAGGGATGAAGGTCGAACCATCCAAGTGCGAATTCCACCAAAGCGAGACAGAGTACCTAGGATTCATCATTGGACAAGAAGAGGTCAAGACAGACCCAGTCAAGACACAAGCCATATGGGACTGGACAACACCCAAGAAAATCAAAGAAATCCAATGCTTCCTGGGGTTTTGCAACTTCTACCGACGATTTATAGAAGGATTCAGCAGAACATCCAAACCACTATATGCAAAAACAAAGAAGGAATGCATTGGCAACTGGGAATGGGGAGACAAAGAAGAGCAAGCGTTCGACGAACTAAGGGCCAAACTCACCACGCCGCCTGTACTGGTCTACTTCGACCCCCTTGCACCGACGAAGATCGAAACAGAGGCCTCGAAATACGTCTGCTCCGGTATCCTGTCACAACCATGCCAGGACAGAAAGTGGAGACCAGTGGCGTACCGATCCAAGACAATGTCGGACGCCGAATGCAACCACGACATACACGATAAGGAACTACTGGCGATTGTGCAGGCATTGCACAAATGGAAAAGATACACCAGAGGAAATCCGAAACCGATACGGGTCCTCACAGACCACAAGAACTTAGTTACCTTCATGACAACGAAGGAACTAAACGAACGACAAGCACGATGGATGCAAGAATTAAGTCAATACAACTTCAAAATTGAATACCGACCAGGAAAGAAAGGAGGCAAGCCAGAGGCCCTCACAAGAAGAGAAGTAGACCTACCCACGGCAGGAGATAAGAGACTCACTCGAAATGTGGGAATCTTACTACCCAAAGAACGATACTGGAATATCCCAGAAACTGAAGAAATCAGACTCGACATACTGGAAACAACGGAATTCCAAGACAAGGACGAGGGAGAAACACAGAAGGCAAGCAACGTCGACAACGAGATCCAAGACATGAAGAAAAACTTGGACGAAGGAAGAAAAGAAATGAAGGGAATAGCGCTGGGGCTATGCCAATGGAAGGACTGCCTCTTATGGTATCAAGGAAAGATGTGGATACCAAAGGACGAAGGGATACGAACCACTCTTATCGCTAAACATCACGAACCCGCACAGGTGGGACATGGCGTAACGGCAAAAACTACCGAACTCATCAGCCGACGATACTATTGGCCGAAGATAAGAGAAGATATCAAACGATTGATAAAGAATTGCGACACATGTCAAAGGACCAAAGTGGTCCGACATGCACCCTACGGATTGCTGCAGTCAAACGAAGCCCCCGATCGACCATGGAAATCAATAGCTATGGACTTCATTACAGACATGCCGAAATCAGAAGGATATGACACCAAACTGGTGGTCATCGATCGGCTGACCAAAATGAGCCATTTCATTCAATGCTCAAAGGATCTGGACGCACGGCAGTTCGCCAATCTCTTCATAAAGGAGATAGTCAGGCTAGACGGACTACCACATGATAGCATCACCGATAGGGGGACCCTATTCACCTCAGACCTATGGAAAGAAACGACAGGGAAATTAGGAATCGAACGAAGACTCAGCACGGCATTCCACCCACAAACAGAGGGACAGACCGAAAGGACCAATGCCATATTGGAACAATATCTGCGGGCATACATCAACTACCAACAGGACGATAGATGTGGTTACCTACCACTAGCAGAGTTTGCATAAAACAACGGATATCAGGAAACCATCAAAAACAGACCCTTCTTTGCAAATTACGGAATCAACCCCGAATACGAGATGATCGGTCATCTGATACAAGGAAAACAGACCAACCCGGAAGAAATGACTCAGTTACATGAGTCATTGAGGAAAGGGATAGTGGCCGCACAATTACGACAAAAAGAATACTACGATCTACACAGAAAAGCCGGTCCGAACCTACAATCAGGAGATATGGTGTGGGTGTTGCCACGGAACATCAGGACCACAAGACCATCGAAGAAACTGGACTACAAGAAAATCGGACCATTTAAGATCTTGGCAAGGATTGGAACAAGCGCATATAAGCTGGCCTTACCACCCTCAATGGCCACACAGAACACATTCCATATCTCCCTCCTCGAACCTCACCAAGACAACCAATTCCCCTCGCAGATCAAAGAACCCCCTCCCCCTATTCAGATAGACGGAAAAGACGAATACGAACTCGACGAAATCAGCGACTCTCGACTCCACGAAAACAAGCTCCAATACCGAGCTAAGTGGAAAGGCTACTCACCAGAACACGATAAAGTCAGGTACCCCGCAGAAAACTTGAACAATGCAGAACACGCAGTCCAACGATTCCACAGGCGCTACCCAAGAAAGCCTGGAATGGATACATGGCACGATCAACAGGTCGTCCTCCGCACCTCCCCCGGTCGTCAAACAAGAACGACGCTCATGCACACCAGAGAGCGACGCCCAGCGCATCGCTCGCCACGCTTCCCGCACTAGCCCAGCATACTCGGGCTCACCAAAGAGGGAGGTAGGGCACCCCTCCATGAACTGGACGGACTGCGCTGATGATGTATGCCAAATCCATCTCGGCGAAAAACAAGGGTTAAGGCTGGTACCCACACTTCGTCAGGAGAGCGAGAAAACCAAGTGTCGCCCACGACCACCACTGGCGACAGCAGATGGAAGCGAACCTAGGGGAGAACTGGGCCCCACAACAACCTCGCCGGAGAAGAGCAAGAAGGGCTCATCATGAAATCACGAGCAGGGAGCATTTTTTCAACGACAATTGCAACGAACACCGATGGGAAAAGCTGGACGCCGGCTATTACCCCCGACAAGTGGGAGAAAAAGGCGAACTGTCAAAGAATGACCGAAGGGAACAGAAGAAGAGACGAGCCGTGAGGACACGGCAGGGAGGAGAGGGGAGCGAAACAACCATTGGGGACGTGGAAGCCTTGGAAGGACAAATCTCGGACCTCCGAAGCCAGCTCGATCGCGCTGCCCAAATCATTGTGGCAAATGATAACGACCTCGAACGGCTCGATAATGAAAAGGAAAAACTCCAACAAGCCTATAATAGATGCAATCAGAGGATGCGCCAAATCGGGGGTATGCTGTGGAAGCAAGGAGTTTAACATTGCAGGACCGATGCAAGAGAGGGAAGGGAGCTAATGTCACAAACAGTGACTAAGCACGGCAGACTCTCACATGACTAATAGTTATTAGTCATCGGTTTGTTATCTTTCACACTATGAGATCAGTTGACTCATAGGTTTTCGCAGGACGACGCAGTAGCGTGTCATTGGGTTATTGTTATCGGTTGATATTTGACATGACGCACGATTGTGCACATGTGGTTTTGACATGACACACGATTGTGGTCATGTGGTTTATGTATTTCGCGCATGACTCATAGTTAGGGGTCATGGGTTTCACGCACATGACCCCGTTAGGGCACATGACTTGTTTTATGAGTGTTGATTGGTTGCGAGAAAGGGCGCAGCTGACTCGACCGAGTCAGCTGATGGATTTCACACTATGACTGATTACGAGCCATGAGTCGCGTGACGCGAGGGCCCGAGTCCTGCTGGGTTAGGGTTGAGGGAAGAACCCCGATATAAGAGCACCCTCGGGGCATGGGATTTGGGTTCTTCACGCACCCATCTAAGTTCTTTCATATACTAGACTTTCAATACAAAGATCATTATCTACCACGCTTCTGGGAACCAAGACACAATTGTCTTATATGAGCCTAGCGATCGACGTTGCTAGATAGGAGTCAACGGACTTAGCTATGGCAACAGCTATTGGACAAAGAAGAAGTGATTGTTAGGAGACTATCGGTTACCTGTTGCAAGTATCACCCGGCGAGAAGAGGATTGTAACACTTAGTTAGGCTTCCATGGTCTGGAAAGGAGCCCAGTAACTAGTAGGAATGCACTATGCTCGGAAAGGGAGTCGGGGAACTCCCAAAGGGATTGTTGGCAAGAGACCGATAACTATAGTCGTAACTATCGGTTCGATCGATAAGAAAAAGTCGTGTAATGCCGGATAAGACTAGTGAATGCTTCCTGCAGGCAAGGTCTAAACGGAGTCAACAATATGAGGATTGGCCATCTTCTATCCCAGCGAATCATTGTG
>Ga0307507_10012084_pt1 | contig 10738 bp, 7 predicted proteins | sample 7_EM_MG_FD_207223 | JGI IMG/M metagenome (GOLD analysis project Ga0307507, IMG submission 207223) | Populus trichocarpa ectomycorrhiza microbial communities from riparian zone in the Pacific Northwest, United States - 7_EM | ecosystem: Host-associated > Plants > Roots > Unclassified | place... | reverse complement strand
GCCCTTGCGTTCAGCCATAGGCGTTCGCTACAATTACTATGTACAGTTGGTGGCGATCAAGCGAAATTAAATGGCGTACAAAAATCGCAGCTCGCCTTGAGGGGGGGTGGAAGCTGGTCGTAAACATAGCTGTAGAATCAACTTTTTGACAAAAAAGTTTAGCGATATCCGCTTGCGGATATACGTATGTCCGCTAATTGATTCTATGGTCTGAGCTTGCTGAGGTAAAGGAAACCAGCTACGCGCACGGCGTAGCGCTTGTAACGGGAGTCCCGTTACAGTGGGCATGTCTAGCTTTATACATTTCTTAGGGACTTGGAACGCTAGATATGTCCCATATAATAGGCAAAGTACCAACTATAATTTAGTAGGATAATAGATGGCCCGCTCTCAGAATTAGGAATACGGGGCCGTACCGGTAATGGGTGATCGAATATGGAAATGCGCTAGATTGAAAGTTTTGATGGGGGGGATATAACTATCGCTTAGGGCTTGGCGCATGGGATAAGCGCTGCTTAAAACAGCGAGCAAACCACCCGAAAATGGATACCAGTGTCCCAGGACACAGAGTTACTGTAGTAACAGTGCACGGTATGGTACTTATTAACCTAGCAACCAAGTTAACAAGATATACCCCTTTCTTCTTATTTCTTACCTTCTTTATATAATATTTTAACTTAGAGCCGCTACAGCAGCAGAATACGCCCGCCAATCACCTAATAAAGAAATAACCACCCCCAATCAAGCCTACGGCATCTTATTCCCTAGAACCAAGGCATGCAGCACAACCGGAAAGCCTGCGCGACATAGGAGGGTCGCTGCAGACTCGAAGGGTGGACGCCGCACAGAAAATCGCGACACCACAACAAACCTAACGGGTGATAGGCAACTAGAATAGGGATAGGGTAATCCAAAATCCGACCTGGATCGACAATTCTATTGCGAAGAGGGCCTAGTAACAAAAGTCAGGAAAGTATAAGTGGAAAGGTCGGGAACGAGTCACTTACAGATACTCCGATGTTGGATGATGGGGGTTTGGTGGAGAAGAGGGGATTGGTGACGATTGTGGCTCTTCTGGGTAGTATTCGTCCAAATTTGCATATTCCTCTTCTTCGTCTTCGCTGGTGTCGGTCCCCCACTGTGCCCATAGCGACAAGCCAAACAAGGCCACATCAGCCGTCATAACTTCGCCGTCTCCTCCTGAGTTGTCCGTCCATGCGATTGGGAAAGGCTCGGATAAGCTCAGCCAACCATTGTAGCCCGGTACGCGATATATGGCGGTGCATTCGACTTCATTAATGGCGATCGCGTATCTACATTTCCGCTTGCGCATATAATAATTGATTTGAGCCAAAACTTGCCGGAAGTCCATACGGTCTTCTAGAGACGAGGACTTCCAACGATCATGAGACCATTTTGCAAAAAGTTTGATATCGCCGACGGCAATTGGATGAAGTTGACCGTGATCGGTGTAGAGATGGAAAGTGAGATCTGGTTTACCAGCCCCGTATTGCAGGCCCGGAGAGATGACTTGACGGTCTGAAACTTTGCCGAAAGCACCGAGTAGATGAGGTCTTTGATTTAGGTGTATGTTGACAGATTGCAAAGCGATATTAACTCTTGTGAATATAGTCATGTGAAAAAGAATTTCCAATTGATCCTCTGAGCGAATATTGAGGTAATTGTCCGGTATAACTTCTACTAGGGAGGCGCTTAGAATTTTTAGGTCAAAAAGCGGACCAAATCGATCCCTGAGTGTTTCTAAACAGAATAAGTGTCGACCCGAATCAGGTCCTTACTGCCCCGACTCAGCTACCTACCCGTTGACTCAGTCATTGAGTCAGTCGTTGAGTCAGTCGTTGAGTCAGTCATTGACTCGGTCACCTACTCCTTGTTTCCATTGCCACCCCCTACCCTCCTTCTCTTTCCTTTCCTACACCTTTCCTTGTGTATATATAGAGGTCTTAGAACCATGTTTTAATAGATAGAGTCCTTATTTAATTCCTATAACCAGTACACGGATATCTGGTTGATAGTTATAAGCCCGGGTTGCTTGCTATATTGCCCCTATTTAACTAATTAATTTAACTAATCTATTTAATTAATTATACCCCTTATTAAATTGCTACTTATTTATTAAATTCTTTATCCTTTCTACAAGCACCTTTTAATATAACTTCTTAACCACCTACCCAGACTATCACTATGACGGTAATATTATTGAGTTAAGCTAACTGGGACGAATGGATCGACCTTATTAGACTTCAAGCTTAAACAGGAGATGTATGGGAATATGTTAACCCCTTAACCAAATAGGATCAGTTGCCCTAACTAATTAAACCAGCCTTTCCTAAGCCTTTAGATATGAAGATAGGAACAACCTCCTATACAACTCTCTCTGAGGACAAGAAGGACGAGCTTTGAATTCTCCGTAAGAGATACAAGACGGCAGAGAAGGAATATAAGAGGAAGAAGATAGCTTTAACCTCTCTGCAAAGCTATATTACTAGTATAGTAACCAGGAACCTTAACACCTATATACTAGGTATTGACTCAGTATATAACACCCTGGTGGCTCTTAAGGAGAGAGTTGCCCCTACTAATATAGCATATTAGCTTTACCTATCTACTTAATACGCTAAGGTTAAAAAGGGCCTAAAGAACCAGAACTTTAAGGCCTGGCTATAGCAGTAGGAGAAGACGTATAACGACTATAAAAAGATCAAGCTGCCGGATGTATAAGGCAATTGAGCAATTAGAGACTTTCTAATAGCGGTAGAGCTAGTATCACCAAATTAGGCCTTAATGTGGAGGGTTGAATTTAATAAACACAACTAGGCCAAAGACCACGTGTTATCCATATATTAAATAGTCAATATATATCGGGACTATTAAAGATTAGAGACTGCCTAGTAGAAGAATAGAGATTAGTTCAGTGCTAATATAGTAAGCTTTTAGGGCAAGTTAATTAATAAGGCTCCTAAGGACAAGGCTCCTAAGGATAAGGCTTCTACCCCTTCCAAGTCGGCATGGAAGAAGGATACCCCGACGTGCTACTGCGGAGCTGTTCTTACCTCAGCAAGCTCAGACCATAGAATCAGTTAGCGGACATACGTATATCCGCAAGCGGATATCGCTAACCTTTTTTGTTAAAAAGCTAATTCTATAGTCTGAGAGACTTTTCTAACGTTTCTTAAGCAATCCGACTTTGTTTGTATGTGGAGCAGTCACCTTCTTAAACGAAATTGATCTACCCCCCCACAACAGCTATTATCTTAGAAATACCGTTAAATTAATCCGCAGAAGCAGCTCTATAATCGATTAATATATCTACCCTATTAGCCCCCGCGATGTTAAACAGAAAGCGCCGCTGAACGGGTAATATGTTAACAATTAAATTGCCTACCCCCTCTATAAACATAATATTAGTTAACCAGTGGACGCCTATTTAAATACTAACTAGAGTATCTGCTGAGCGGATATCGCGCCTGGTAACAAAGAAAGAGAAGGTTAGAGTCATTTTAGAGCATTTATAGGACTGGCGATGTTCCTTTAGTAACCTTTCTTTAGCGTAGCTACAGTTTAATACTGATAAAAGAAAAGGCGTAATAACAAATAAGGTGCAAAAAAAGAAGGTAAAAAAGAAGAAGGTAAAGAGGCTTATTACTACCCTTCTAAGAGACGAAGAAATCTGTAATACGATTATAGAGACTGCGGATATCCATTCGGAACTAGTTAATGCGATTATAAATATCCTTTATAAAGAGCTTTATAATCTTTAGCAAAAGATGGTTATCTTTAGCCTATAGAAGTTAGATCTAGAGTTTAAAGACATTTAACTCTTATAGGGCTATAAGGCAGTTAGTTAATATGCCCCTCTACTCTACTAACTAATAGAAGGATTATTGGTATAGTTAAGAACTAATAAATTACGAAATCCGCACCTAGGGCGGGTTGTTCTTCTTACATCCATTCTTTTATTGGGCCGCGCTTGAAGCTCCATTAACTATTTTACTTAGCTCCTTGGTCTTTATCTTTAAGGTATAGGTATAAAGCGTTAGGTTCTATTACTGCTTTATAGACTAGGACTTATTAACGGATATACAACGCTTAACTACTAAAAGATAGAATTGGCCGAACGCTCTAAGGAAGGTTATAATACTAGCGGCAGATATACTGGTACTAATGTTGTTAAAGACTTACCTCCAATTAATATCCGCTCTTGATAATATCTATATTATATATAATAATTTCGACTACCTTAAGCGAACGCGATATTAGTTAATTGGGACACTAGTATTTTCCATTTCTATACTACTAGAAAGCTTGTCCGCGGATCTTATATTCCCCCTAGTGGCCTTCTTTAAAGTATGCTACATAACCGGGTGCAGCTTTAGATTAAGGATATTGCCGAGGCGCTAGGTAATATATATAATAGCATTTAAAATCGGATATCTATTTTTGTAATTACAGATACTCTCTAAAGCACGTATCTAACTGCTATAAATAGTATTTTTAAATTTAACACCAAGCTTAAATATCCGCGTATACCGGAGATTGATATTCTGCTATTTATAAAGACAATGCATATAAACCTAGGCCCTATTATGGAGAGCGAGGCTTCTATAAATGGCAACTACTATATACTTAAGACAATCTTCCTAGAGCAACTACAGCTTAATCACGACAACGATTTCCAGGACCGATTATATCTGGCATATAGTAACTAGAAAACCGCAAAGCTTATCCACGCCTATAAGCGGGAGTAGGCGGAGGCTGCGCTCTTATATAATAGCTACTGTTAGGTACTACCTGTTCTAGGTCTCTGGCACCTCCGGTTAAACTTCCTATATATAATTATAAGGACTTTCTTTAGTAGTAAGCAATATGCGCAGTAGTACTCTACGCTCTATACTTATATAAATCACCTTGGGCGACGAAATATTCCTATAGAGCGCCCTCTATTCCACCATCTTAAAGAGCTAGTACTGCATAGTTTTAATACGCGCATTATTGCGCTCTTCTTAACACATATCCGCGATAGGCTTAACATCCACAAAGAAGGCGCGGTTAAAAGATATATTAGGTCCTTAACGCCTAAGCAGTTTCTATAGCATATTAAGGATATCCGCGCAGCAGGTTTCAGCTCTAAAGTTAGCCACAAGGCTAATAAATTAGTTCCTCCGCAGACCTCCGCCCGTAGAGGTTCTCGGATTATAGATCAATTGCTTATAGAACCCAGCTCCGCTACTATAAGCTAGCCCACTTAGATTGTTAATATAGAGTTCTTTAATCATATTCGGTATCTATAGGTAGTTAAAACATATAAAGTGTTAAAATACGCTATTAAGCATGCGGATATCGGCCTTTTAAAGCGTACAATTACCCGTCTTTGCCTTTACTTTGCCGGATCAAGGAGTAATAACTATATATCTAAAATAATATACTTCTGGAGGTTAATTGCAACAGAGGCGTGTAATCCAGTACTTTAGCAGGCTATACTTGCGAACGGGTTAATCAATAATCGCGGAGAGCCGAATAGCTTTTTTAAAGCCGATTGACTTAATGAACTACTAAATCTTTAGCTAAAGGAGCTACTCCAATTACGCGGAAACTTAACCTTTGGAATAGACTCTCTATTTAGGTAGAGTGTTCTTACTACAAGCTATACTAGACCTCTTTATACTAAGTTTAAGAGCGTATTTAGTAAGCGGACAATATCCAATTATATAATTAAGTCTCCTGCGGTTAATATCCAGTCCCTTACGGATATAATTACTAAGGACTTAATTATACGTCAGCGTATACAGGACGTTGGGTTTAAAGCACCTGCTATTCTTTAACTTAGATTAGAGCGGCTCTTATAGGGCGGCATTACTGATTTTAATATACGGATATCTTATATTAGCGGTTTACTATACGACCCTTATAAGGACGGATTTGATAAGGCTATAGATAATATGCTAGAGGACTTTTAAATACTTAGGCTTATGGTACGTTTCTATCTTTATATTAAGCGAGTTCTTTTATTAATATTAATTTTAGCCAGCGTATGATCTTCTTAGTGCATAGTATATAACATAGCAGTTAGCTGTTTTGTGGTGCGGATATATAAATATCTTTATCTTAGCTTATGCGGATATCTTTTATTTTAGCTTATATAGATATCTTTACCTTAGCTTATACGGATATTATAATATTAATTAAGTATATCTATTAAATGCAAGGCGGAGACTTGATTCCTACATATATAGTAGCAAAAAGGTAAGGGCTACTATTTTATTATTATAAACCTGTAATAATAGCCAACCTGCAGTAATAGCTAACTTATATCCACTCATTCAATATCCAATAGCCCAGTATTGCGTATAAGTACAGTAACACCACGCCTTAGGAACTCAAGCTCATTCTTTATCTTGCTTAAAGAATCTCCAAACTCATTTAACCGGCAGTTTATAGCTCGAACATCTTTCGCTATATTAGTTACCCATTTACAAACTATATTAACGCGCGCAGAAACAGCGATCGCTAAATACACCCTAACAGATTCCGTGCCAGTGGAAGTGGTAGTAGCAATAGCAGCACCCGGCGTGCCAGTAATTGGTAAAAGAGTTAAAGGAGCAGCGGTAGAGCGGGTGCCTCTATAGCCGCGCGTACTACTGCGAGTGGGAGTCTTAATAGGGGGGGAGGTCTTGGTGGGGGGGGGAGGCATAATAGTACGGGCGGGGATGGTACGAGAACAAAGCTATGCGGATATCAGCTATATCTATATTATTAACACATGGATACTATACCTTCTTAGTAGGCGTTTTAGCTGGATTATTGGTAGAAGTTAATTTCGCACGTTTTCTGCCCTAAGGTATAACCGGCTCTGGATTTAGTAAACTTTCCTATACGCGTATTAGCTAATAGAATAATAGTATACTATTAGCATGTACCTTTCCGCACAACCTGCTACCTATATAACATCTTAAGCACGTACCCCTAAAATAAGGCCTAGAGTCCTTCTTATAAACGCGATATTTATAGCCATACTTCTCGCATAGAGTATATAGCGGATTGCGTAGCTTACTAAAGCTACCCTCAATATTCTGGACGTGTGTCAATATCCGCCGGCGACTTTCCTTTATATTCTCCTAAACACTAGCTTTTAGAGTGTACCATTTATTCGCTAATGGCACTTAGATAGGAAGGCGCTTGTTTATATTCATGGTGCTATAGAGATTGCGAGGGCTACGGAGATTGTAAAAGGATAGAGAAGGGCTTTTAAGAGAGTTGGCGTTATTAAGATTGCTCTCTTTATTGTTATCTAAAATCTCTAACATTTCTATTGGATTACTATAAGAGGTAAATTAGTAAACAAGATATTAAAACAGTATAACTAATATATATAATTTAATGGCTATCTTAGCCTTTAGATTTATATTAGCAGCCTTTTTAGCCTGCTTTCTAAGAAAAGAAGATAAATGGGCCTTATTAAGCCTCTTTTTAGAAGCATTAGGTGGCGGTAGCAGAGAGGCGGACGGCAAAGAAGCAGACAGCAAAGTGGTCCACGGCAAAGATATAGGCAACAGAAAGGCAGGTAGCGAAGAAGTGCGTGGATTTTTAGTGGATTTCGCTCTATCTATATTTTTGTCGTCTACTAAATCCTATAAAGAGCGCTTTGGTACATATTTTCTAAAATCACATTAATTATAGGTATAATTTAGTATTAGAAAGCTTACTCTTTAGGAACAGAGTCTAAAGGCTTAGTAAGAGCAGCTATAGCGTGCTTAACAGCATCCTTATTTATTTCGCGCATATTAAGTTCCTCAACTGCCTGGCTGCTGTTGTTCGCATCGACATCGTTTACAGGTGTAAATAAAGGCATTATAGACAGTAGAATGCTAAGGGACAGTAGATAAAACAACAATAATAAAGTTTACGGTGCGGTGTTATGAGGTAGAAGGTTGGTAGAGAAAGAAGACGTGCAGAGGTTAATTTAAGGTAAATATCCAATCTACAAATTTTATTAAAATAGCGCACTAACAAATAATCGCTGCTATAGTAACTTACCTTAGTAAATATCAGTAGTGCGAATATATAAATACCTTTATTTTAGCTTGTATGGATATCTTTATCCTAGCTTATGCGGACATCTTTATTCTAGCTTATACAGATATTATAATATTAATTAAGTATATCTATTAAATGCAAGGCAGAGACTTAATTTATACATAGTAGCAGAAAGGTAAGAACTACTATTTTATTGCTCTAAACCCATAATAATAGCCAACCCGCAGCAACAGCTAACCTGCATCTACTTAAATTCTATATCCGGCAACCTAGCGTTGCGTATAAGTGCAGTAACACTATATCTTAGGAACGCAAGCTTATCCTTTACCTTACTTAGAGAATCTCCAAACTTATTTAACCGGCGGTCTATAGCTTAAACATCTTTCGTTATATTAGTTACCCGTTCACCAACTATATTAACGCGCGCGGAAACAGCAATTGCTAAATACACCCTAACAGATTCTATGCGAGCGGGAGTACTAGAAGCAGCACCAGACGTACCAGGAATTAGTGAAAGAGTAAGAGTCTTTAAGGGAGGGGAGGTCTCCAGAGGGGGGATAGTGTGGGTATAAAGCTATGTGGATATTAGCAATATCCGTATTATTAAAATGCGGATATTATACCTTCTTACTAGGTGTTCCAGCTGGATTACTAGCAGAAGCTAATTACGCACGTTTTTTATACTAAGGTATAACCAGCTCTAGTCTTAGCGAACTATCCTATATACGTATTAGCTGATAGAATAATAGTATACTATTAGCATATACAGCATATACCTTTTCGCACGACCTGCCACCTAAGCGATATCTTGAGTATATACCTCTAAAATAAGGTCTAGAGTCCTGCTTATAAACGCGATATTTATGGTCTTGCTTAATATATAGAGCGCATAGCAAATCGCGCAGTATACTAGAGCTACCCTCAATATTCTAGATGTGGGTATATATCCGCTGGCGAGCTTCCTTTATATTCTCCCAAGTACTAGCTTTTGGGGTATACCATTTATTTGCTAACGGCACTTAAATAGGAAGGCGCTCGTTTATATTAATATTAGATGTTACAGCTTGGGCTATCTGCGTACTACAGAGCTTGCGAGGGCTGCGGGGATTGTAAGAGGATAGAGGAGGGCTTTTAGGAGAGTTAGTGTTATTAAGATTGCTCTCTTCATCGTTATCTAAAATCTCCAATATTTCTATTAGGTTACTATAAGAGGTAAATTAGTAGACAAGATACCAAAATAGTATAGTTAACATATACGATTCAAAGGCTATCTTGTACTAAATATTTTATGTAGCAATTCTATTAGCCTGCCTCTTAAGAGAAGTAGAAGCACAACGATAATTAAACTTTTTAGAAGCAGCAGGCGGCGAAGAGGCAGGCGGTAAAGAAGTAGGCGGCAAAGAGCTAGGCAGCGAAGAGGTAAGCGGATTTCTAGCGGTTTTTGCAATAGCCTTATTATGGTGCTCTGCTAGATCTGATAAAGAGTGTTTTAGTATATATTTCCTAAAATTATATTAGCTATAGGCATAATTTGGTATTAGAAAGCTAACTCTCTAGGTAGAGACCCTAAAGGATTAGTAAAAGAAAGGGCGTCCTTAAAAGCGTCCTTAATTATTTTATTATTAACGTCGCGTATATTAAATTCGTTAACTAAATAGCTGTTAAACGTGTTTAGAGGTGTGAAAGAAGGTATCATAGATAGTAGTATGCTAATGGACAGTAGATAAAACAATAATAATAAAGTTTACGGTACGATCCTGTGAGGTAGAAGGTGTGGAGGTTAATTAAAGGTAAATATCCGCGCTGCCGATTTTATTAAATTAGCTTACTAACAAGTAATTACTATAATAACTCACCTTAGTAAACATTAACCGCCTTGTAAACGCTTATTTGTAGCGCGCAAATCCTTTATAGTTAAGTTACTACTAATTAAGGTAAGTAGGCGCCGTCTAGTTGACTTGCGAAGTGACATTGATATAGAATTACCACTTAATTAAGGTGCTGAAGAATAGTTATAAGCGGGTATTGGGTTTACTTAGTGAGCGGATTTCTTACTTTTAAAGTACGCAGATACGTCCTTTTGTTTTCTCTTACCGCGAGGCGGATCTAATATTGGCTGAGAGTCTTAAGGCATAGTAGCCTAAGAAGAACGGATGATATCTAGTTACGAGAATTATAAAACACTTAAACTAAATGGCTAATATAATATAGGTTCTGCAGGTTTTAGGAGCTTTAGGTATAAACCTTAGTATCTCTTTAGATAAGAATTTAATGGACTATTTAAATACGCATGTGGAGATCAACACTTAACACCTAGATATTGATTAAAGCTCTGCCCTAGTCCTAGTTAAGTCAACGAATGAGTAAAACGCTGAGGAATATTAAATACCAACCTGCTAAAGCTGCGTTATATCCAAAACCGAGGGCGGAGATTAAGCACTAGGCTGCAGGTTCTGAGCTATACTTAGTTTAGAGAGCGGAGATTGAATATTAGACTATAAATTCTAAGCTACACCTAATTTAGAAGGCGGGGATTGAGCATTAGTATATAAATTTTAAACTGCGCCCAGTTTAGAGGGCGGAGATTAAGTATTAGCCTATAAACCCTAAGCCTTAGAGTTTCCTAGGAGCGGAGATCTAGTATCGCAACTTAAATCCTAAGCCTTAGGATTTTCTAGGAGCG
>Ga0307507_10012083_pt1 | contig 10738 bp, 14 predicted proteins | sample 7_EM_MG_FD_207223 | JGI IMG/M metagenome (GOLD analysis project Ga0307507, IMG submission 207223) | Populus trichocarpa ectomycorrhiza microbial communities from riparian zone in the Pacific Northwest, United States - 7_EM | ecosystem: Host-associated > Plants > Roots > Unclassified | place... | reverse complement strand
TGTCACAAACGGTGACTAAGCAAGGCAGACTTTCACATGACTAATAGTTATTAGTCACCGGTTTGTTATCTTTCACACTATGAGATCAGTTGACTCATAGGTTTTCACATGACGACGCAATAGCGTGTCATTGGTTTATTGTTATTGGTTGATAGTTGACATGACGCACGATTGTGGTCATGTGGTTTATGTATTTCGCACATGACTCATAGTTATGAGTCATGGGTTTCGCGCATGTGACCCCGTTAGGGCACATGACTTGTTTTATGACTTTTGATTGGTTGCGAGATAAGGCGCAGCTGACTTGGACGAGTCAGCTGATGGATTTCACACTATGACTCACTATGAGTCATGAGTCTTGTGACGCGAAGGGATGAGCCGCGCAGGGCTAGGGTTGAGGGAAGAACCCCTATATAAGGGCACCCTCGGAGCAGGAGATTTGGGTTCTTCACGCAACCATCTAAGTTCTTTCATACTAGTTACTTTCAATACAACGATGTTTATCTATCACGCTTTCGGGAATCAAGACACGACTGTCTTATAGGAGCCTAGCGATCGCCGTTGCTAGATAGGAGTCAACGGACTTAGCTATCGCAACAGCTATTGGGCCAAGAGGAGTGATCGTTAGAAGACTATCGGTTACCTGCTGCAAGTATCACCCGGAGAGGAGAGGATTGTAACATTACCCTAAAAAAGAATGCATTCCTTCAAAGGTCTAATATTTTTCAATTCACTAGAAGGAGTACTGCCTGTAGTTTTCCCAATATAAACAGGTTCCACAGATTAACTCCCTTGTTCAAGTACTCCCAACTATTCTAGAATCTTATTTGGGTGTAGTAAGTAGTAAGTTGATGTTCTTACTACCCTCTAGTTGACTTAGTTGCTTTAATTTCACTTTAGCGCATCCTGCCATACTTGGGCCAAATAGCAACACTAAACCCTAGCGGTTCTGTACTGACATCGACCAAAAATAAGCCTGGCTTAGACTACTGGCATTTATGAGAGGTATGAGAAAATAGTAGTTATTGGTGATACTTGCTCTAGCTTTTATTAGCTCTAATATTGTGCTGGGGTCATCAAAGGGCAGTCCATCACCTCATCCTATGAGGTTAGAGACTTGATCCCTTTGGAGAAGTTCAAACAGGAAGACTGTTACCTATTTGTATGTCCCATTTGGAAACTCCCTAGTTCAAGGCATATAATACATATACTGGGCTTAGGCATTGGTGGTATCTAGGCGCAATATTTCAAGACCAGAGCAATCTCTAACCCGATCATTACCTTTATCGCTGAAATGAACAAAGAGTACGGTTGTCCTATCGCATCCAAGAAATTGCTCTCAGGATGGACCAAGAGTGCTATATAGCTTGAATGAAGATTGGCAGGGAGCCCAACCAGTTGCGAGATACATGTACTGTACGTACATCGAGTTAGAACTGCGGTGGTGCAAGTGCTGTGGTTTGCAATGAATTATAAGTGCGATAAATTTAATGCGCTCCCTTGGTATATTTTTTGAGGAAATCCGCCGCATACTCTCGGTAACCAACAATAGACGTCTGAGCTAGTCACATTCCACCGGACTTAGTAAGACCCTAAGCCCAAGGAAGGTCTAAGGGGACTCGGATGTTTGCTTCTCGCATTTCGGACTCGGCACTCTGTGGAGGGTTCTGTTAGTTTGTTTAAGGGGGTGTGGATGTTATAGGAGGAGGAGAGGTTACCCTGGCATAGATTCTGTCCAAGCTTAGAGAGCATGTCCACGATTGATTAACGGGGAGGTTTTGAATTAAAGCTGTTTTCAAAGAACGACAATGGAAGTAGGGGAGTGGAAAAATAGCCCTAGATTATCTGCCGTATCAAGCGTTAGAAGGGTACGGTTGATTCTGGAAGTTATGGGAGTATTATATATCGTTAGAGAGTGTTGCAGACTATTCGGGGGTGTGATAGATTGATCTAGTGTTTTAGTGGTTTACGGAGCGGATTTTGCCAACATGTATTTCCTTTGTTATTATACCACGGGAGTGTGAGGAGGAATCTCGATATGTGGAGAGATGAAGAGATAGGTGTGGTGATCTGTGAAAGGATTAGGATGAGTTAATTTTGTTACTTATATACAAGCCTTTACCGTGAGTTTAATTTTGGTGGAGTGCATAAGAAGTGGGGAAACTGCCTCTCCTGACCTTCCTACATGGTGCCCAAATTCTAAGCAAACCTTCTCACTCTACCACCCACCACCACGCTATCTATTTCCTCGTTTGGATAATCTCAAGGGATTTATTTACTCAGATGCCCTGGATGCATCTGATCCCGTAACACACCTCATATCGCACGTGCTGCTGGTCACAGCTCTTGGATTTTCTCAAGTTGGGAGATCCTACAATTCTTCTATTAGGTCGTTTGATTTTCTGGTTCCGGGTCGCTCATTGGGGTCGTACCCATCATCGAGTAGTGGGTTGAATGGGGAGATTTTGGTAAGGTGTTACATCATTTTCCCTGCTGCTAGGATTTGTGGTGGGGATCAGGAGGACTTTTTCCTTTTTAGTAGCTTCTAGTGGGCGATGATTGTAGTTCACTGCCTGAGAAGATAATTATAGTGTTACAAGTTGTGCTATTTAAGCCACTTCAAGGCATTTCGCACTATGTATGATATTTTAGTAGATTTAGGAGATCACCAATTCGAGTGATCAACAATGTTTCAAATGTGTGAGTGTACTTAAAGGAGAATTCGGGCATTCAGGATTTGCAAAGGAAGCAAGACAACTCTTTTTTTAAAAAAGAAAGGCGATTGAGAAAAGAAATTGTTTCATTAAATTTTTGTTCTGCGGCGCCGCCGATCGCAGACCTTATCCTGGTGGGGAACTTACGGTCTACAGTCGGATTCTACTCGTACCACCTTGCGGCAGGTCTGATTTTCCCTACAGCCTTGCTGAGAAAGGCTAAGCTCCTCAGTCTCCCAGTCCTTGTGGGGCAGGAGTTCTTAAATCCCCTACTCTACGTGACGGATTGTTTAATAATAACTCAATTTGAGCGGAATCGAAAGCCTTAGGCTCCTGGTAACTGCACAGGGGTTAATTGTTTCTTGATAGGTTAACTACTGAGCCAGCTAGGTATCTTCACGTCATATTATTGCGCGAACGGGTACTTATCCCAATGTCTTTGAAAAAAATATCGCTGGAGGATAAGCCGAGGACGGCGGTGTTGTGGTGTCTGTTAAATATTTAATGCATTGCAGGAAAAGATACGTCCTTAAAAGAAGAGAAATCATAAGCATTAATCACTATAGTCAATAGTAGGGTTTCTTCATGTGCAAAATAAAAATAACGCCAGAAATATCATTGATGAAAAGAAGGTGGTTTTAGCTGTGGGAAAAATAGGTGGGTAAGCTTTTGATAACGGGGGTGTGCTTTACTTCTTTTGTAATTCCATCTCAATTTCTTTCCACTGGGATCGTAGTACTACTCCTCATTCCAAAATCCCATGGCACCAATGGAGTGAGGGGGTATCCTGAACGACTGCGATGACCTCGAGACACTCCTCTGATATATAGTTAATATATCACCGAAATAGTGGCCTTGGCATCCTCGCTGCTTTCAGGGTGTTTGCAGTGGGTAAGAACCAGGAGTTTATTGTGTGATATTATAGCAAGAGCTCTATCATTGGGATGTTCCAGGGTCGACACAGCAGCTTACTAGTAAATGTTGTGCCTATAGAACTCAGATCTTTATCTCACACTGTCAACTAGTCTATCAAGGGTAGGTTGCAATGTGTCACTCCAAGCCAAGACCATGCTTCCGGGCCTTCTCTTGCGGCCAAGCAGGCAGATATCTGAATGTTATGATTTTTCTAAAGGAGGAGGGATCTGTAAGTTAATCGGCATTGGACTCAGGTCTCGTCCTGTTGACCCATACGGAGGCGCATCGTCTAGGTCCCCTTCCTGTGCCGTTACACCAGTAGTACTATATTAGGGATCCATTCTTAGCTTAGCATCTAGCCTAAAGACACTTGTAGGGGTTTGTGGAGGTTCACAGGTTATGTGTTACGGGACTTCCTTTCTGTGGAGGTGCTTCAGCCTTGATTGGCTAGCAGGATAGGAAATACACAGGTATCGTAGTTGCAAGCTCGGAGGTATTTAGAGGAATGTTCGGGGTTTCTAGTAACTTGTAAACTGGATTTAGCGCAATGGGTATTGACAAATGATGGTGATAGGGTTCGACACATTACCGGCAAGTGTTTACCAACCACTCTTCCTGTCGGGCTGGATCTAGAGCGTCCGGGTAGCAAGGTAATGGGCAATAGTGGCATGGTGAGGACTTCTGCGGTGGGCAAAGTCTTGATGCTGGGGTGTGGGGTCGGGCGCCGGATTCGAGACCTAAATATCGAGAAATAGAAATGGATTGTCTAGTATTTTTCTCCAGGGAAAATGTGGTAGAATCCTGGTGTCGTCTGGGGGGTTCTACCGGTAGTTGGGCTCAGCACCATACCCTGATGGGGGGTTTAATCCAGTGTCTATCACTCTGGGTAGCAACGGTGAATTGAAGGCAAAAGCACCCGTCAAGCCGCCTTTGTGCATGCCTGGAGACTTGGTATGACGGAATATCTTTCCGTCTTGCGTGGCACATACAGTGCTTAGTCTGGGAAGCTTTTTTCTCATGTGTATGTTTGTCTGTAACCTCTGGGATGTTGGCCTCATCGTGTGTTGTCCCCTCCAATGTGCTGCAATACCTTCCACATAAACCTTCCCTCCTCTCCTTTCTCCACTCCAATCGTTTCTCTTCGATTACTCAAAACCCGCTCAGCAGAGAAGCTTTCGAAATCACCGACCGGTTCTCTAATTGGATTTTAGTTCTTATAACCCGACCGTTTTCTCCGACAAACATGCCTTGCTTCAAATCCGCTCTCACTGTTATTCTCACACTGGCCGCTTGTTCTAAGGCTAAGTCCATCGGTGAGCTCTTTTCGAGTACGCCTGAGCTTAGCAATTTTACCTCTATCGCCTCGATGTATCCTGATTTCGTTGCAACTCTCTCTGGTGCTTCGAATATCACTGTTCTTGTCCCTAATAACAAGGCTGTTTCTAAGAACATGAAAATGATGCCTGCTGGAACCAGAAACAACGCCGAACATATCAAGAGTTTATTGGTCTATCATGTCCTCAATGGAACATATAGAGTTGGAGACTTTGGTAATGAGCCAGAGCTTTTGCCCACTCTTTTGACTGCTAGGAAGTACGACAACATCACTGCTGGCGAACCACAAGTGGTCAAGGCAATTCTAATGGACGATCATGCTGCGGTCTATTCCGGTCTCAACAAAGTCTCTATGGTTTCTCGGGCTGTAAGTCCTTCCTTTACCTTTCCTCTTTTTCTTCTTTTTCTTCTAGTTCCTCTTTGTTTTAACCTCTTTCGTAAACGCGAATCGTTCCTATGCCTCCGCTACTTCCCAATTATTTCGCTTAGCAATATCAAGGGCTCGGAGCAGTGGCTCTAAATTTTGGTGTCTTTTAGTCTATGAACTCTACTTACATTTCGCATTTTAGAATATTAATTTCGCTGGAGGTGTTGTTCACATTATCGATAGTGTTCTTGCGCTTCCCGTGAATGTTTCTATGACTGCTATCGCCTCGAACCTCACTGCATTTGCTGGTGCATTGGCTAGTGCCAATCTTGCCGACACAGTTAATACGCTTTCCGGTGTCACCATCTTTGCTCCTAGCAACGCCGCGTTTCAGGCAATTGGAAATCTGGTGGGAGGTCTTAGCAATGAACAATTGACCAGCATCTTAAGGTAGGGTCTTCGCTCTGGAAACTCCATGCTATCCTCCTAATTTAAGGGTCCTAAGTAGCTACCATGTAGTTCTTTCCAGAGCTTTCTCTGTGGATCTCGCAAACAGCCAAAGGTTGAAGACAGCTCAGGGCGGGGAAATAGCAATCCGGATTGACGACGGTAACGTGTATGCCAATCGCGCAAAAGTCATAGGTGCAGACATTATCACCAATAATGGTGTCATCCATGTCGTTGATAGGTATAGTTGCCTCATCGAGCTTTGTGTCTACAGGAACCTAAAGTTTAGAGTGTCTTGAACCCCAACGCTACTAATAACGAACCGGATACTCGCGCTTCAACCCAGGCGTCAGCTTTCCCTTCGGCTACCGGATCATCTAATGTTCCATTTACTTCGGGTGTCCCCACACCTACGGGGTCTGGAATGGCCGCTTCTTTTTCATCTGACACCCTTTCTAGTACCGGCAGACAACCTAACGTAGCAGCCTCTATTACGAGAAATGCTATTATCGCTGTTGCTGGAGCGTCACTTACCCTTGCTGCTGGTATGATGGTGTAAGCTGTTTTTGATTCACTAGAGGTATCTGAGGCCTGTACGGGGGAGCAGTTTGTTGGGAGAAATGGCCTTAGGGTATACACTTTTCCTTTCTTTCTTTATTCCTCGGATGGTATTGGTCTTAATGGGATGTATAATAATTATGAATTTTCAATGGTTCACGTCGCATTCCATAACGGACACCGGAGTTGCAAGTATTGTCGGGCTTATTTGAGTGAATAGATGGTGAGTAGCTGGTTGTGATTGGCTTTGAGCACTACTAAATGGCGGATGGTAGTATTACTTTATCTTTTTAGTACTGTGCGATTCGAAATGTGACAGGCGATGCAGTGAATGCATATTTAAATAGAGCTAAGATAAGATTTGTGAGAAGGTTCGATTTGTTGATTACTATGATAGGAGGGGTGTAACAAATTACTTAGGGAAGTGTAGCCAGTAGTTAGGTATTGAGGAACGCTTGACTGGCTAGTAGCTGGTAGCTGGTGAGGAGGGGTAACTTAGTGGGGTCAATGATATAGGTGTTGGTATTGTGTAACATCATGCTGGTTGGAGTTGAGGAATATAACTAAAAACGGTGTTGTATTGAAGTTTCAGTTTGTTTTTTATTTGCCCCTCGTGGGTGGACGACAACATGCTGCTCGTAATTGGTCGCGATCTTCCAGTCACCGTTGGGGGCTTGGACCGCTTTGCGACTCGATACACAACTAGGCACTATTATGAGTTTTCTCAAGCTTTCTTATTGTCTTTCTCGATCTACACTCTAGGGAAAAGAGTTTGGGCACTGGACCGACGCCGGATAGTAGGTTCATGCTCTTCTCCCGCCCCTTAAGACTTCATATTTCATCTACCTACCGGCAAGCAGGTGGGAGATGGCCATAGTGCATTGCTCGTGTACTGGAGTTGCTACTGTTGCATGCCGTGGTCTGGCCTACCACAAGTTGCATGAAAGGGGTGCATATATTCTGCAGCACAACATCTGCAAGTGAGCCTCCATGCGCGCCGCCCTTTGGAAAGGTCTTCGTCATAATACTTGCCCTGAAAAAGATGAAACGGAAACGGCTATGGAAGCGACTTTGGCGGTGTGGTCGGCCCTCTCTCTCAAGAGTCCTTAAAATTTGAACCTGTTCTTGAGCAATTGGAACACTACGAGCCAATTTATAATCTCACACTCTTGATAAGTTTACTGGTTTTCTTTCACAGCGTAGGTTTACCAGTGTTTTGGGATGCCCAAGTTATCAACCTCCCCACTAGCGCGATTGCAGTGCGCTGGCTTCTGGAGGCCCAGTTGCAAGTATTATATATATGATAGCTTAACAGATAGGTTCAAATTAAAAAGTGGCTGATGGCCCGAACATGAGCACCCGCTCCAAATAAGTTAACCACCTAGAAAAAGAATAATAGCAAACAAAACTTCATACACTCGCTTTCTATAAGTATTGTGTCTTCGTAGACTGTTGGATGTTGCCGCTTGTCAGGAGGTTTTAAGTTAGGATGGTCAAGTGATTATAGCTCGAAAACCTCCAATTTCTAACACGTTTCGCAAACCCCCCCCCCCCCCCCCTCGGGAATGTCTAGGGAGTCTTACCCATCTCGTTCAGATCCCGGATGCGCACTTGAGTTCGAAGGGGTTTATTGTAGTATATGATAATTCCTCTCGGTTCATAATAAAATATCGCTACCGGTTTAGCGGAATCCGTGGACTGGAGACGAATGCTGCTGGGAGGAAGGTGGAGTTGTTGGTCGGAGTTGCAGAGTGTGGGATGCTGTTGGCTTAGAAATTTTTCAACACCAGTATTTGTAGGTTTCTTGCTGCATCGAGGTTGGCACTGCACCGGCTATCTCTGGGCCATTGGACCATCTTGCGAACCACCTCCGGAGCCGGTACTAGTGCCGCGGTTCATTTTTCTAGTTCTCGGTTCATGAACTGCTTGTCCCCGGTTTGGGTCGCATTGAGCCGGCGTGGTGAATCTTTTCCCCGCTGACTCTGTTTTAATATTGGTGATTTAAGCTTAACACTAAACAAGAGGGTTATATAATGGTTTATTGTTGGTGTGACAGTCTTGCGCTGTTAGACCTAACATACACAAGCTTAGCTAGCCTAGAATAGTAATTGGTCCAGAAAATTGACCACCATAAAGACTATTATACATTGCCCAAACTACACAGAATGAAACACCGAAGAATATATCAAAGCTGATGAGTAACAGAGGCTTAATGAATCACCTCTCCTCGCGGCCATTATGCCATAGTGTTACTTGCGCATTTCTCCCTCTCCTTCGCCCTCTCTATGATCCAGTCGATACGTAGTTCGTCTGACATTTGCCAGAAAGCTACACACTCAAGAGGATTGTGCTTCAAAGAGCTGATAGCGAGACGGAAGTCCGTCTTGGAAATTTCACCTTTCTGGTAAAGCTTGACAGCCTTACCAACTGCTTCTGCGAACGGCAAATACTGGTCTGGCACTTGTTTGGCTTTCATCTCGTGATAGGACTTGATAGTGGCGATCAACTCATCCATTTGAACGGCGAAGACTCTGGCGAAATCGGTGAGTTGCTTTCCATGGTAGTCATTTCTGGGGCGTCCAGGGTCGGCGGTGTTGTCACTATCATTCCCCTGGGATCTGGGGCTGGGTGAGTAGAGAGAGGAGGAGTCCCAAACGGGAGTTGGAGCGGGGCGGGCAGGGAGGGAGCTGAAGCTTTGCATTAGTGCTGTGGTAGAGGTAGTGTTTGAAGTGTGTTTGGCCTGTTTTTTTTTTGTTTTTTTTGCTGGGGAGGGGCTGCTCACAGGTCGCTAGCTTGGGCACCATTGACGTTGGGAATTGGAGAATCTTGATAAGTGGACTGGGTGGCTCCAGTTTTCTCTGCAGAGGGGCCCCCTTCTTCGTCCATCTCCTGGTCTTCTGCCTCTTCATCTGCATCTTCATCTACCTGAGCACCCGTAGCACTAACAGTTTGTCCAGTGTTACCGAAAAGTTCGCACAACTCCTCGAAATCATCCAACGGCCTCTGCCTGAAAACTCCGGCCCTCGGATGAGCCTGGAGATAGCCACCACCACACCCCCTCATTAGCGCCCAAAACACCCTTCACCAATACAGCATGGAAGGTGCCACAAACCTTGAGATACTGAGCCCAAACCTCCTTTTCGGCATCGATCTTTCCCCTCTCGCGATCCCAATGAAAACCATCGGTTCTCAACAAAATAGTAAAATCCTTCCAGCTCTTCTTCAGCTAAAAACTAAATCAGCATACTGTCATTTCACCCTGCCGTCAACCAGAAAAGGAAAGAGGAGGGAAGGAAGGAAACACACAGCAGAGTAGCGATTTTTGACCTGGAAAACATTCAACATTGGAATGTCAGTACCAATGGACGGCTTATTGACTTGAGCGGTAATCTGAGCCCAGATTTCTGGGCTGAACTTGTTGAGGATTCTCTCGCCATTGCGGACATGGCGCAGGAGTTCGGTAATGAGGATACGATCTGTCGGCTTGGCCCAGCGGGCGATAACCTTGCGCGAGCTAGAGGAGATTTCCATCTTTCCAGTTCCTCGATTGGTTGGTAGTGGGTTTGTGTTAATGAGTACGCTGTGGTTGATATGGCGAAGAGGCCTGTGTTTTTGTTTTCTAGTGGTGTAGAGTTTGGGTGAAGAAGGCCTTTTTATATCCTTGTGCGTGGGGATGGAGGACAAGCACCCTAGCTTGTTGGACTTGTTTTTATTTTCTCACGACCTAAGAAACATTTTGTTTAAGGTAGGGGACACGGACGTGTCGAGGAGGGGTTGGTTGCCCTAGGGTGTTACTAGGACTCGGCGTATAAGATGGTATATCACGATAAGGGAAGGACTCGTCATAACCCCCGATAGGGGCTTTATTCTATCCCTGCTTCCGCAACTTCAAGAACTTGTGAAAAACAGGTCAAAAAAACTCAAAAATTTCCTCCGCACACAAGCGTTAGCTCGCCGCTCACAGCCCCTCATTCGCTCTTCTTGCTAGCTAGCTTCCCACGATCCCCAGCATTCCTGGGCAGAAACCTGTAGCCCGCCTGTAGTCCAGAGAGTGCGACAGCAAAACAATATCTCAGTTTTCAGGCGGTCGTCCCCGCTGAAAACTACCGTCCTCTAAAATCGCAAGGCCAGCACGACCGTCAATTGCGGCCCCCTCCAGCAGCCCGCCAAAGACAGTTCCGAGCACTGATGCTAATGAAGCTTCTTCCCAAACGCCTTCGTGTGAACCCAACGAGACCCCCCCTTAGTAGACCACTCACGAATTGTGGTAAACTTCTATCTATACAAAAGGTTTTCCACCCCTCTCCCCCCTGCATCCCCCTGCTATATATTTGGCGGGTGCCCCCCCTTTATCATAGAAAATCATTCGGACGCTGTCTTAGCAACAAATGAATGTATTCCC
>Ga0307507_10012082_pt1 | contig 10739 bp, 9 predicted proteins | sample 7_EM_MG_FD_207223 | JGI IMG/M metagenome (GOLD analysis project Ga0307507, IMG submission 207223) | Populus trichocarpa ectomycorrhiza microbial communities from riparian zone in the Pacific Northwest, United States - 7_EM | ecosystem: Host-associated > Plants > Roots > Unclassified | place... | reverse complement strand
GTTTGATACCAAACCAACCCTTGAAAAACATTTACTCGTGACATATATATATATATATAAAATGGCAGTTGAAGAAGTTGCTACAGCTATTCTTTGCTGCATCGTCACTCCACATCGATCTTACACTGCTGGTCACCACTTTCAAAGTCTCGAACTTTCTTTATCCATAAAATCAAACTACCACTCATCTGCCCATTCTCACTCCACTCTTTCATCATCACCTCTCGCAGAATCAAACTTTTGGGATTCTTTGAAAAATATAATACAGTTTATACATGTGAATTTTATTTTTACATATACATCGTTGAAATAAAACTTATTTATATAAAATACGAAAGGAAAAAACATAAAGATAAATTAAAACAATCTCCTTGGAAAATCATCAAATTTTAAAACTAATTACTAATTAAAAAACGCTTACTGAAAATTAAAAAAAAAATAGAAGAGAGGGTGCTATTTATAATTTATTTTTTTTCAAAATATTTACTTGTTGGACATAAAAAAAATGAGAATTATAAAAGAAGATCTTAATTAATTGTTTTTCATAATAATGTCGTGGAGATATGAAAAATAAAAAAAAATACATGGGAATTTTTTTGAGTCTGTTTTTAGGCCTGTTTGAGAGTGTGGTTGCGGTTGTGTTTTTAAAGTGTTTTTCATCTTAAAATGCATCAAAATGATTTTTTTTTATTTTAAAAAAATTATATTTGAAATCAGCATGCCAAAACGATCCAAAACATTAAAAAAATTAATTTTTAACAAAAAAATTAAATTTTTAAAAAACATGAGTTGATCCACGTTTCCAAACACTCTTATAATAATGTGAAAAACCGAAAAATTTACAAAGAAAAACCAAAACTTAAGAATAAAAACAAAGGCAAACCATGAAAAGCTAGGAAACAATATTGCTCGATAATTTTATTTAAAAAATATCATAAATTTTTTAAATATATTAAAATGTGTGTTTTTCAAATCTTCGAAAGAAAATTCTGAAAAAAAAATTAATAAAAAAAAAAAACTAAACACCTAGCTTATTAAAAGATAAAGGCCTTACTCGTGGGCAAAGCTACGTTAATACACTTTATGTTTTTTCTATTTTTTTTCTTTTGTCTAAAAGATAAATGATATTGTTGTATTGTGACTAAATGATAAATGTCTCTTTTTTTTTCTTTTCTTTTTTTGATAAGTTTGTGTCTCATTTCTTTAATTTAAAGACTGAAATTTTAAATCAAAACTTAATTTTAATTTGTTTTGGATTGACTATGAATTTTGTGAGTTTTACATTTTGGTTCTTTTACTTTAGTTTTTCTCTTTCTAATTCAATTAAAAACTTTATCTGGATCATTCATAAAAGATAATGAAAAAAAAAAGTGGAGAACAAAAAAAAAACTGTTTTTTTTAGTTGTGGAGGTAATTCTTTCATTCTTTGTGCAGTTGTATGTCAGTTAATGTGGTAAAGATCAGATCTGAGAAGAGAGTGTCTGTCGGTATTTCACGAGGGACCCGAGTTCACATGGGACCCACATTCTTGAAACCGGTAAAAAAAACTCCCTCTCACAGTCTCACACCACAAGCCAAGCATCTGTCTGTACCTCCCTCAAAAATCTTGCCATGTGATTTTAGCTCCCATCAAGTCTTGCTTGTATTCTAGTAGTGTTTTATATACAAGAATCCAAACATGAAGCTATGTAACGACAAATCCAACTGTAAAATCAGCCACCCTTAGTTTTAACACCCTTTTTTGACACATTCCTCCCTCGCTCTCCCTCTATCTCTCTCTCTCGATAAGATTGTTTCTAATAATGGATTCAAGAACTTTTCTTGATCATGCTCTCTTTCAACTCACACCCACTAGAACCAGGTACGTTAGTATTCAACACCCAAATGCATAAACACTGCAACTAATGCTCCTCAAATGTTTTTCTTTCTGTGTTTGTTAATGGGGGTTTCTTTTTTTTTCTTGTTGCATGAAGGTGTGATCTGGTGATTTATGCTGGTGGTGTGAATGAGAGATTGGCATCTGGGCTTTTAGAACCTTTCCTTCAACACTTAAAAACTGCTAAAGATCAGATATCAAAAGGAGGGTATTCCATTTCTCTTCGTCCTCTGTCTCCTAATGCCTTCTGGTTCACTAAAGCCACTCTCCAAAGGTAATTACTTGCACATCAGAATGTTGTTATTTCTTGTTTATTACTACTGCATAATCTGATTTTGTGGCAAATATTTTGTTGCATTGAGGTATGGTCCTAGTAATTGATAAAGTGTTAGTCGCGGAAAAAATTTACTGGCATAAAAAGTATGTCGCAAACATCTTCCCCTGTAAATCTTGCTCAATTTGACGAGATTTGGCTGGCAACTTATAGTAGAGTTTGTGAGGGATCTTTTTTTTTATCCTGGTTTTTCTAGTCGTAGAAAAGCTTGATCTTTTAGTTGGTCGGTGGCTAGTAGATTCGAGGTTTGAGATTAGTGTTTGAGTCAAATGTTGTGGTTTATTTCTCATTATTAATCAAGATCACTGTTTTGGAATTTGGAGTGGCTATCATGATTGGATAGGTTGAAAGTTGATAAGTTAGTACAGATCAAAGTTGACATGAAGTATTTCAATCTTGAACTGGATTTTGAAGGCTTACGTGATCCAAACACCTGTGAATTTGGTCATCTTTTTATTTGCCTGAAAAAGGCTATTAGCCATAGTTCACTGTCCCTGAGTTTGGGATCTAAATTATGACAAATTGGTGGCTTTAAAACTGTAATCTCTTAACGATGACCTTATAGCTGGTTACTGTTTGTGCATTTGTCACTTTATGATTTGTTTCTGTCATTGCAGATTTGTGAGGTTTGTCAGCTCACCAGAAGTTCTTGAGAGATTTGTGACAATAGAGACAGAAATAGAGCAGATTGAGAGTTCAGTTCAATCAAATGAGCTATTAAATGGAGATGCAGAAGGTATGCCTGGCGCTATATTTTTTGTTCAATGTAATAGTATGGATTACTTACCTTGCTCATGGTTGAAGCTCAATCTTAGGACTTTTGGTTACATCTCATTTAGCTGTTGATATAAATCTGAATTTGCTTTTTGTTGGTGGTTCATTTGGAAAGTAGGGTTGCACATAACTTGTAATTGTCATGACAAATTCTCTGTGATCATAAGACATCACATTTACTGGACTAACCTGGATTTGAGAAAAATCTTTCAGGTGCTGCTGGGAATTACCAAAAGTCAACTGTCTCATCTAAGGTATGCCACTTAGTTGAAACTCCATGTATAAGACCTTGTTTGTTTGTTTTTTTCCCAAATCCTCAAATCATAATTCTACCTGTATTTGATGCCTTGGTTTTTTAGTCCAAAGGAAATCAAAATGGAAGCAGTGATGGTGTACAAGAAGAAAATTCCAAGTAATATTTAATTTTACATAGCACCATATCTGATGATATAATATACTTGATTGAGATGCCATCAAATTATTATGCATTGACTATTCAACCGGTCTTGAACAGGGTTCGTCTTCAACGTGCTTTGGAAACTAGGAAAGCTGTTCTTCACAAAGAGCAAGCAATGGCATATGCCCGTGCCTTGGTCACTGGATTTGAACCAGACTTTATAAATGATCTTATCTGCTTTGCTGATGCTTTTGGAGCTTCACGTTTAAGGTACACAACTTATACAAGACAAAATCAATGGCCATTCAGCATCTTTGTTGTCCGTAATGACCTTTTTCTTTCTTTATGGTGTCATCGGGCAACACATAATGGAATGCCCGCACACCCATTTGGAACCCCTTCCCACCTATCCTCAGGTTCAGTTGGCTCTCGAGACAAAATGCTAAGTGGTGGCGCAACTAGTTTAACTGGTCATTGACAAATGACATTGTAAATGAATACATTTAATCATCTTTATTTATGGTCACTTTGTATTTCAAGAAAACAATCTAGTTTTATGATTTTTCTCTTATCTTCAAGATTCTGGATGTTATTTTTTTGGCCTGAACAACTTGTGGTTGAATTACCAAAAGTCAACCTCATTATATTCAAAACCTGCTCCCTGCTTTAAATTTTAGTCAAGGTTTAAAACCTATATCTGATTTCACTTAGGGAAGCATGCATAAATTTCATGGAACTATGCAAGAAGAAGAATCAAGATCGGCTTTGGATGGATGAAATAGCAGCAATGCAGGCATCGCAGCTGGAATTGCCTTATCTGGGAACTTCTGGTATTGTACTTTCCGTTGAGGAAAATTACCCTGGTCAAATTGGTGGTCTCTCTGGTGGGAAGCAGAATAGTTCAATGGATGCATCAGACTCGGCTACAAGTCCTGGAAGTTTAGAACAAAACCCAGGTATGGTTTAGTCATTCATGACATGAACCTATGGTGGTTTATATTAATCTCTCTCTGCAAGAGCATTTAGGTGTAACTGCCATCAAATGTGCCTTGCCATTATTGTTGCCACAATCACATGCAATTTAGGAAGTAAATGGTGATCATTATTCCTGAATTATCTGTGCCCCTTTTATAGCTGATGAAAATAAGTAGAGAACTAGCAATAGTTTAAGGTCTATTGTACTATTGGCCAATCTTTGAAGTAGCTGAATGTCTTTACAGATAGTGGTTTTCCACCATCAGCTCAGATGCAATCAACTGATGGGAAAGCTCATATGCCAATGCCATGGCCAAACCATCATCCTCAGTTCATGCACAATTTTCAAGGTCCTGGATTTCAACAAATGCCCCCGTATCAAGGCTACCTTTTTCCTGGTATGCGGGTTGGGTCTCCATATTTTCCAGGGAACATGCAATGGCCTCCAAATGTTGATGATTCTAGCCTTGGTCGAGATTGGGAAACTGATGATCGTGAAAATCGTAAATCATCCTCCAGGAGCAAGAAGAAGTCTTCTCATCGAAAAGAACGGCAAGCTTCTAGTCAAGATCAATCCACTGAGCCCAGTGATTCCAGCTCAGAGACTGAATCAGATGAACATCTGCAAAGTGACAAAAAGAGGTCTTTGGTGGATAAGATGCACAGGAAAAGGCATGGGAAGAAGTCCTCAAGAAAGGTTGTCATTCGCAACATCAATTACATTACTTCAATGAAGGATGGAGAAAAGGGCAGCATATCTGACTGCACATCTGATGAGGATGAATTTATTGATGGAGAATCTCTCAAGCAGCAAGTACAGGAAGCTGTTGGTTCGTTGGAGAGACGGCATAAATCAACCTCTCGGCAACACAAGAAATCACAGCGCAGCACTATAGATGGTTCAAATGATGCTATTGATCAGGAAGGCAAGAATATAATGGCAAATAATCTTGATGGAGAAAAAGGAAAGGACCATTGGGGTGCCTTTCAGAGCCTTCTCATGCAAGAAAGAGAGCCGAACTCTTTCGGAATTGAACCTGATCCTCCACAGATTCAGAGAGATGACATTACAGCTAAGAGCTATGAGGAGGGAAGGTCATTGGAGTTTAACCTGGGATCTGAGGGAATAAGGAAGCAGCGAGCATTATCAGATGATTCATTCATCGCAACAAAGAGGGAGTCTGGTAATGAAGGTGAATCTCGTATTGAAAACTTTGAAGCTGGTGCAAATGCCCACCCAATGATAAAGAAAAGGGATAGCACATATGAGGAGTTGTTATTTTCTCAAAGAGCTGGAGAATCGGGGAACTATCCTATCATTGCTGATTACTCCACTGAATCTCCAATACCCAAAAGTAAAAAAGAAGGGGATTGGTTTATTAGCAGCCAACTGGACAGGTCAGTAAACATGGATGATCACAGAGACCATAAAGCATTCAGTTGTGATTATGATTCATCATTAACTGGTGAGCATTTCCAAACTGAGAAAAATAAGAAAGATGTATTAGTGGATGACTCATTCATGATCCAAGCTCGACCTTTAGTAGATGATCAGTCTGATTCACTATTACGAACAGACATAAGCATTGCTCCAGATGTAGTTGAAGCTACTCAATATGAGAATGGTAGAACAGAGATTTCGCTTGATAAATCTAAGGTATTTGATGTCCATGAACCAGATGACCTTTACATGGTGCTTGGGCGGGATTCAGTTGCTGAGCATGCTCTATCATCTTGGACTCCAGAAATGGATTATGAAACAAATGCTGTTCAGGATAAGCTTCCTTCTAACAGTATGGACACCAATGGCAAAAAAAGTGGAAATCCTGGTAAAAAAGTTGCTGGTAAAGAAGCCAGGTCAAAAGTTCCTAATGGATCTCTTGGTAGGAGCAAATCTGACATCATGTCAAGGACGAAGAAACCAACTTCAGCAAGCAGAACCACACTTCTGAAGAGCAAATCTGAGAAGGTATTGAACAAGGATTTAAGCTAGCATTAAAGCATTTCTCTTTTGTTTCATTCCCTTGATGGAAACTGGAGCAAGAGAAACCATACAAGAGTTTCATTGTATCTGAAATTGTTAGATGCTGTCGGTTAAACAAAATTTCCTTACTTGATTGTTCACTTTACCATTACTTAACCTCCCTTTTTTGGTTGACACTTAATATTACCACTTGAAAACAGGAAGAAGAAAACAGGAAGAGAATGGAGGAATTATCAATTGAACGTCAGAAGAGAATTGCAGAAAGGAGTTCTGGTGGCAGTGGTCCAGCGACATCTAAGAGAATCCCTGCAGGGAAAGTACCTACTGCTATTTCTATAAAGAATGAGAAGCCTAAAACCCAATCTCCAAGCCAAGATACGAAGAAACCAGTCTTTAGGAGTTCCACTATTGATCGCCTTGCTACTGCTCGGGCAACCCCAAAGTTGTCATCAACTGAATCAAAAGCTGCCCAACCCAAAAAGGCAACCTTGAAGGCAAATGTTTTATCACAAAAGGCTGCTGGTGCTGGAAATACTAGTCCAAACACGGTCAAATCTGACATCAACCGAAAGAAGGATGGAACAATAGCCACAGCAGAGAAGCCTGTGGATTTAATACCGACACAAGCATCTCAATCTGCAGAAGGAATTAATGATTTCAGAGATATCAAGGAGTTGCAGAGTGTTTCTTCCGCAAAAAATAAGGCAGGAAATATGATTTCAGGAGATAGCTTAGATGATAAAGGCTGCAATGGTGATTCTCTCCACAAAGACTCATCTGCAGGTGACGAGGGATTCTCTAAAGTAGCTCCAGTTGTTTGTGAATACATAGAAACACCTGGTGATCATGGTGAGTACACATCTGAAACAACAATACATCATGTGCCAGAGTCACCAAATAAGGCTCTGAACCTATGCGCTGTCAATATCAGAGAAAATGGTGGATTCAGTGAAATTTTGGAGTTACCTGAGAAATCTGAAATAGAAATATCGACCCCACCACCTGATGAAATAAACCCAGAACCAATCCACTCCAGGAAGAAATGGAACAGTGATGAGAACTCTCCTAAAGCTGCAAAAGGTTTTAGAAAGCTTCTTTTGTTTGGAAGGAAAGGCCGAGCCACTGCTGCAAACTGATCCCACAGGACAAGTGGTTGGACTTGTGAACAAGTGTTGGATGATGCAGCATAACTGTTGACTTAAACCACGTACCCTCCCCAGCCAACAGCTACCCACCTCCCAAAAACAACAGAAGCGAGACCAGGAATTAGCTCTCATACATAATAAGGCCTTTGGTGTTGCTGCCATACGAGTATATTTTGTAATTTATCAGGTTTGAGAATTGCTAGGTTGAGGGTGTAAAGAGTTATTCTTTTATTTGGTGTGTGTTTTGGGTCTGTATATCGGAAATAGTTTTTCAAACTCTTGTAATATTCATTCAAATTTCTGCTTGTATGTAAAACCCAGAACTCCTTGGTGCTGCTTGAGTATTTGTTGCAAAGCCTTCATTTTTATTTTTTTTCTCGAGGACTAGTTACTTTCCATGAGGCATTGTTCTTTACCTTGGTAGTTATTAATCTTGAACAACTAGTCTTTGAAGATTTGTAAGCACAGATTACTTAAGCAAGTTTGTTTGTTGATGGCCACTCAAAGCATGAATGCCATACTTTGCTTTACAGGGGACCGGCGGTTGATTTAGCCGTCGAGACATTATGAAATTTGTTGAGACTTGAGAGCATTGCCACCCCAAGTCCCTATCTATTTGTAAGAACAAAAAAATAACAAAAATAATAATAATAACAATTTGGGGTAGGCTTTACTTTACGGAAGCATCAGATTCAGATCTCTTTTAATTTCTCGTCAATTCATTCCTTCACCGACAATCAGTCGCATCAAGCTGGGTATTTTTTAAGATATATTTTTAATAATAGTATATTAAAATAATTTAAAATTAAAAAATTAAAATTTTAAAAAACACGATTATAACGCGCTCCCGAAAATCGCTTAAGCTGCCAAATACTTTATTACAATGTACCAAAAACAGAAATTCTTTATCAACATGCAATTCCCAAAACACCATCTAACTTTACGATTGGCAGGTGACATACCCATTTTCAATGAACTGAATTGGGTATACTGTCTATTTCTTTATAGGTTTTTTATTTTTTTATTTTTTTATTTTTTTTGTAATGGCTCTAGTTTCCCTGTTCCTTCTATGCTTGCACAGGTGGTCTTTTTGCATATTTAGAGAAAGAGGGACAGAGGGAGGCAGGGAAGAAGCTAGAGAGAAATAAAGAGAAAGCAGCAAGATCTGTGAAGAGGGTAGTAAAGTTGCTTTGCAATGGCTTCGAAACTACTGTTGATTACTGTCTTTATCTTCGATCTCATAGCATTTGGCTTGGCTGTTGCAGCTGAGCAGAGAAGAAGCACTGTAAGTATATGTTTATAGTCCCTTCTTTAACTTCCTTGGTTATGTGTACCAAGTTTGGGCAATCTTTTGTTTTTTTCGTGGTTTCTGGTTTTCTTGAAGATATAAATGTGAGGTTTTGGGGTTTTGCTAGAGGGGTCTGTTGGTTTTCAAGAAAAATGAAATAATAAGAGAGAGAAGTACTTAATCTGAAGAATTGTGAAGAAAATGAAGAAATACTGAATCTTGATTGACTATGAACCAACTGACATGAATTTTCAGTTTCTTATCTGAAAATGTTTAATACGTTTAATTGAGCAAGAATAAGTTCTGTTATGTTTGTTACTTAAGCTGTGCATTTTGTTAATGGTATGGCTGTGAGTGACACCATATCCTTTTTTGTTTCTTTTCTCTCGGATTTTCTTGGAAATCATATGGCTAGGGGTATTGGTGGTGTTTTTGGGATTCATACTAGCAGATCTAGATGCAATAATATTTTTGACTTGATGAAGCAAAATCTTCAACGTTGAATTGGTATTGAAAGCATCTTAGCAATCAAATTACCAGATCTATTTATATGAATAGTGTTTTAGACTTTTTAGTAATGCAAACAGCAAATCACTTCCTTTCTCACCACATATATCCATGACACTACTAGAAAGAAACTGAAGCTTGAATGAGATGGGAAGGAAAAAGAAAATTTTCCAGGCAGATTTTGTTTGCAAAATTTATTTATAACCTGAAGCATATTTAGAACCTTTTCTCAAAGTGTCTGGGATAATATTCTGGTATCTATTTCACCCTGTTATTGATCGACACTTACCGGCTACCAATTTCACAAGGAGAGAGAAGGATCTAGATTGATTCTTACATTTCACCCAGTACACATAACTTCCCTTGCCATCACATAGTTTAGTTGCTAATAGCTGTACTTGTCTAAGTTGAGGAGAGGTGGGTTTTCCTTTTCTGGGGCCCTTGATGATGTAAATCTAGTTCCAAAAATCAAGTTTCTTCACTTTCTTTACCTTTGCCAACCTTTTGCCAGCAGTTAGATTAAACAATGAGTCATTATAGACAACCTGGAGATTGAACATTAAAAAATTATATCTTGAAAGTCAATATGTAGCTCTTGAATAGATTTTAATACTGCTTGGTGGTGCGATCTATATGAGAACTACTCAAAATGCTCCCCAAGATTGTAACATGTCTGGTAGACCTCTTATTATAGCAATCACCTATTGGCAGCTGAGTGGTTGATTTGTAGTGACGCAACAAATTTACAATATCTTGTTTTGCAGGCCACTGTCCGACCAGATTCTGAAAAAGATTACAGTTACTGCATCTATGATTCAGACATTGCATCTGGCTATGGTGTTGGCGCATTTTTGTTCCTATTGGCTAGCCAAGTCCTTATTATGTTTGCCAGTAAATGTTTCTGCTGTGGCAAGCCTTTGAGTCCTGGAGGTTCAAGGGCTTGTGCAGTTATCCTGTTTATAGTCTGCTGGTAGGTGATGCTAATCCAAAGCTGAACTATGAAAAGTATCCATTATTGAACATAGATGCTGCTAACCTTTATCCATAACCATGTTTTTGTGAGCAAGCTAAAATTAGCAGGTCTATTTCTTTCAATGTATCTTATAGAACCCATGTTATCTTTTTCTGAACTTTTCCAATTGTCCTCTCCAGGGTGTTTTTCTTCATTGCTGAAATATGCTTGTTTGCGGGTTCAATAAGGAATGCCTACCACACCAAGTACAAGAATTTTTTCGGTGAAAACCTGGATTGCCCATCATTGAGGAAAGGAGTTTTTGCAGCAGGAGCTGCTTTTACTTTGTTCACTGCCATAGTTTCCGAGTTCTACTATGTTTGCTATTCCAGGGCCAGTGACAGCTTCCATCCATACAGTGGAGACGTTGGTGTGGGTATGGGAACCTACAAGTGAGCTGGGTAAATCTGATGTAACCATAGATCTCTACATCAATTTGCCTCCGCC
>Ga0307507_10012081_pt1 | contig 10739 bp, 5 predicted proteins | sample 7_EM_MG_FD_207223 | JGI IMG/M metagenome (GOLD analysis project Ga0307507, IMG submission 207223) | Populus trichocarpa ectomycorrhiza microbial communities from riparian zone in the Pacific Northwest, United States - 7_EM | ecosystem: Host-associated > Plants > Roots > Unclassified | place... | reverse complement strand
TAGGAGGTTATATTATAGGACTTTATTGTTAAGTTACTAAAGTTAAGAGATCCTATTATAGGATAAGATTATAACGCGATTTTAGTAATAGTGGATAAGCTAATAAAGTGGGGATACTTTATAGCATATACTAAAGAGATATTAGTAGAAGATATCGCTAGAATCTATATAAAAGAAGTATTTATAAGATATGGAGCACTAGACAAGGTTATATTAGACAAAGATCTAAGATTTATAGTAATATTTTAGGAAGTGTTTCTGGTAGAATAAGGAGTTCGCGCAGCAATATCTATAGTGTATTATCTGCAGATGGACGGATAAATAGAAAGACTAAACTAGACACTAAAACAGTATCTAAGGCATTATGTCAATTATGTATAGAACAATTGGGTATCGTTATTACCAGTTATACAGTTTACATACAATGCAACACTATAAGAAGGAATGGAGATATTACCATTTAAGGCGAATTATGGATATAAGCTAAGAATATTGTTATTACCACGTTAAGTAAAAAGGACGAGTAGTATAGCTAAGCAAAGAATAGAGATGTTAATGAATCTTTATATAGACCTTAAAGAAATAGCTAAACTAGTACAAGAACGAATGAAAAGGTACTATAATACTAAGAGATCTGAGGGACCAGATCTTAAGGAGGGAGATAAAGTGTAGCTACTATACAAAAATTTTAAGAGTTAATAACTAAGTAAGAAATTGGACTATGTTAGACTAGGACCTTTTAAAGTTAAGTAAAGAATTTTATTAGTTATATATAAATTAAACCTACTAGCTAAGATGAAGATCTACCCTATATAACATATTGCAATGCTAGAGCCAGTATATAGGAATATTAAGCCACCAGTCTATAAGGTAGATATATATAGAGGATAAGAGGAAAACAAATAGCAAGTTTTGAAGATTATTAGTTATAAGAATGTAAATAACAAAACGTGGTATAAGGTAAAGTAGATAGGCTATAATAAGACTACCTAGAAACCACTAAGTAACCTAGGGAACGCTATAGGAAAGGTACAGGAGTATCGGAAGAAAGTAGGTTAAGTAATATTAATAAAGAAGGATCGCTAAAGAATAAGTCACCTAAGGGGGACCTAAGAGGAGCAATTTCTGAGCTACTTAGAGTTATTTCCCTTACAGAAGGAGAGCTAGTCCTTTTGTTACTTAGCTTATCAAGACCCTGCTAAACCAGCTTTTACTTCTTAGAATAAACCTTCTTGCGAACCTTCTTAAGACGGGTTAACTGAGCGAACGCAACCTACTAAGACTTAAAGGAGCGACGTTGAGCCTTAAGGGCCCAAGCGGTCTCTTTAGCAGAATGGTAGAGTTTGGCGCGTGTGGCGGCCAACTTAGACTTAAGCTTTATAGCGGTAGATTAAATATGAGACCCTATAATAAGTTACTTAAGGAACTAGAAGACTATTAAGAGTTATAGAACGCGTATACTTAGCGTTAGAAACAGAGCAAACATTACAGGATAATTAAACGTTTGCTTTAGTGCACTTAGAATAAAATAAGGGTTATTAAGACAAGGGACTCGCTATCGCAATATATACTAACCCCACTTTCACATAATAAGAATATGGAGACGATATTATCTTACTAAGTAATAGTATGGCAGCCACGGTGCGAGCATAATATTGCGCTTATAAAGAAGAAGAAGCTTTAGGTATAATAAGCAAGGATATTAACTAGACTAATTAAATGGACATTATACCTTTAGTAGATGACTTGGAGATGTTAGGAATCTTTAAGAACAAAGATAAAGAGAAGGAAGATGGTGTTACGGACGCTTTAAGTATAATGTTATAACTACTTAGAGAAGAGTTGGTGGAAGCTAGTTAGTTAATATAGGCACAGTCTAGGATAGATCCGGTGGAACTATATAATAAGGAATAGTAAGCGAGTTATATAATATTATACGCAGTATATAAAGTATACGCAGTGTACGTCTACGTATAATATGTATAACACGTACCTTATATACAAGAGAGGATTTCTTAGGAGTACGGTTGTGTATTTAAAGGACCTTAGTCCCTACCGTAGATAGTTCTCCCCTTGTAGTAAATCTTAGAATATAATTAGAGTTAATCTGTTAGGCAACCACTCCACTAGTTATTATTACGTTATTGAATTGTTCTTACCTATATACCCAGCCCAATAATAGGACCCACCGTAGTTCCTACTACAAGGTTCCATTACAACGCCCTCCCTAATGTCTAGAGATAGCGCCTGCTCCGTGAAACGTCTTTTAGAATTTTTAGCAGCACCTCCCTATAGGTGTTTTATATTGCCTATAGAGCTCTAGAGGCCCTATAGCCTCACCCTATATCTCTCCTAAAGTATGTCCATCTTTCCTACCAGTATAAGCCCTCCCTGATGTCGTGGCCGTTAGATTCGGGTAGTAGGTTTAAGTAGTAGGTTAGTAGATTAAGGTTAAGTTCTGTTACTTATTTTAAGGCCTTAAGGCGTTATTTAGCGCACTTTCCAAGGATCTATTAATTATGTACTGATTTCCTATTAAGGCCTAGTGTGGTTAATTGAGTCTCTGTACTATCTAAAGGTGTTTAAGGAAGGCGTAGAACTGAGGACCCGTAAGAGGCTTAGTAAGGCCGTCAGCTGCCATATTAATTAAAGTAATGTATATAAGGTTAATCCTGTCACTATTTATCTTATCTCTTATGTAGTGAAACTGGATGTTAATGTGCTTCATTCGATCGTGTTAAACTAGATTTTTAGCCAACGCTTTTATAGCTTAGTTATCGGTTTTGGTTAAGATCCTAGTAAACTGTTCGCTCTAGTCTAGTACACCTAGTTTAGTAAGTAAAAGTCAAAGCTATATAGCCTCTTTTACTGCAGCTGTTAGAGCCGTGTACTCTAATTAATATATTAATAGTAAAACAGTAGCTTATAGCTTTGATTTCTATAAAATTAGTCCTCTGTTTAATATAAATATAAAGCCTAATATAGAGCGTCTTATGGTTTTGTCTTGTCCCTAGTCGGCATTACTAAAGCTAATTAGAGTAAGGTTTAGGTTCTTATTACCTCTATAGGTAATTCCTCTATTAAGCGAGCCGGCTAGGTATTAAAGGATAAGTCTTACGGCCGTTATATAGGTAGAGGTAGGATTATAGGCGAAATGGCTTACTATTAATACCGCAAAGGTGATATCTGGCCTTGTTTCTATTATAGGAAACATAACTAAACTGACTATACTCTAGTATCTTCTAATGTCGTCCTTACTGGTAGTTTCTTGATTGGCTATAAGCTTAATTAAGTATTTTATAGGTACTGGTGAGGTATTAGCCTTTTATAACCTAAAATATTTAAGAGCTTTAATAAGGTAGGCTTACTACAAGAGTATAATCTTCTTCTTTATTTAATCTCTTGTGACTGTTATACCTAAGTAAAAGCTTATTGGCCTAAGATCTATTATTTAGAAGGCTGCTTTAAGCTCTGCTTTTACCTAATTAACTATCACTATATCCTTATAGATAATCTTAGTATCGTTAACATAGGTAGAAATGATTAAACCTTTCTATCCTTTACTGGTGGCAAATATACTATAATCTACGTGTAGATAGTAAAGTCCAAGTTTTTCTAGTAGAAACTTTAAGAGCGTCTTATACTAGATTTAAGGTAACTATTTTAGTCTATAGAGGGCCTTTTTAAGGCGGCAGACTTTACTGGCTTCTTTATAGCCTTTTAGCATAACGACGTAGAGTTCTTGATTAATTGGTCTATAGAGAAAGGCGGTTTTAATATCTATCTGTTTAATTTTAAGGTTATAGTAAGCAGTAATCGCGAATAAAGCCCTAAAAGCTATAGGTTTTACTACCGCAGTAAAGGTCTAGTTGTAGTTAACACCGTACTGCTATAAATATCCCTTAACGACCTATCTAGCTTTGTAGCGGAGGACCTCGCCATCCTTTCCCTTTTTAACTTTAAACACCTATTTACCAGCAAGAGGTTTATAAGGTGGCTTAAGGGAGGTAAGGTTAATAAGCTCCTATATCTAGTTCTTAATTAGAGACCCTACCTCCTCTATTATTGCTTTTATCCATTCTTTGCTGTTTGGGCCGTTGATTGCTTGGTTATATATATAAGGCTCATCTTTGTTAATTAAGGTAGTAGATGTGTACGTTTTAAGATTAGGTAAGCCAGTATATTAAATATAGCCGGCTAGTAGAGCCATAGGATTAACCGCGTCGCGATTATTTAAGTGAGGGTTTTAAGGTGTAGATTAAGGAGGAAAGGTAAATAGAAGGGCTATTAGTTTATTGCCTATTTTATTATCCCAGTTGCTTAGTAGCTTATTGATATTATTAGCCTATTGGTTAAGGCTTTGGTCTGTACCTATAAGGCTTATAAGGAAGGCAGTAGGGTTGCTTAGTAGGTTAACTCTTAACATCTAGCGGCCTAATTAAGTAGTGGTTATAGTGAGGTTTTTGGGTAGAGACTTAAGCCTATAGGGCAAGCTATCGCGACCTTTCTTCTAATTAATTCTTTGTTGTCTTTTTCTTAATAGAGGCTTCGGCTAAGGAGTAGTAGTATCTTTCCTCCCTTACTTATTAGACGAGTCAACAGATTCTTTTATAAATGTAGTAGTAGTCTTTAAACTAATATTGCCTTTATAGATTTTAATATCTTTAAGTTACTATCGGAACGTTAATCACGTAACGTAGTTACGAGACTACAAGGCGAGACTAGCTAATCTAACTTAGAGCAACCCCTAACTTCCAAAAAAAAAAAAACTACCAACTTCAACACCGTATACGTACCACTATAAGTGATATTCGTGCACGTTAATAATGCGAGTATACCAACACTAATCAGTAGACGTATAGATTAGGAAATACGCAATAGCAAAGCTTAAAACTATATATTAGCTTAACTGCTAACGCATTAAATCGCAGAGCTATCGCCCTATTTTAGTTAAAGGAGAAAACTATGTTACCCTTAAAACTCAAGACCACGTATTAGCTTGCTAATGCGTCAGATCGCCTAGAGAATTGTATCTTTACTTAAAGAGAGCTACGTTATCCTTAAAGCTCAAAACTACGTATCAGCTTAACTGTTAACGTGTTAGATTGCCTAGAGGACCCTTAAAGCTTAAAACCACGTATTAACTTAACTGTTAACGCGTTAGATCGCCTAGAGGACCATATCTTTACTAAAAATCGTCTTCAGTCTTCAGTCTTTAAAAACTGTAGATTTGTTAAGGGGACACGTAAACACCCTTACCTTAATACCCTTACCTTAACACCCTCACCCTTGACCACCCTTATACCTACCCTTTTAACCACCCTTATACTACCCTTATACCTACAACCATGGAACTAACGGAAAAAGAATAGGCCGTGATAGCCAGTAAATACGGATACGGAATTAATGCAGATAAGGCTACAAAAGACGAGCTGGTAGAGTTTGTAGAAACGACAATATATCTAACACAAGACCTCATAGATAACGACTTATGGTACATCTTTTAGAAGCAGTTCGAGGGGTTTATAGTAGAGAGCTTTAAGAAGATGCGCACAGATATTAGATCCAAGCTACGAAGACATCTCCTTAAGAGAGGTGTTTATGTAGGTAGATATACTAGCAGAGTTACTGTATCTAAGCTATTATTTAAAGTTATATAAGAAGAAGAGCAGCATCAGTGGACAAATAAGGACATTATAGTAACCATTAAGGAGCTAGCAGAACCACTGGCTTTAAGAGCACTATAAAATAGGTTAAACCATACTCGTAACGGTCTATCGGGTTAGCCTATAGCTATAGTTGCAATACCACCTAGGTCTGCTGCACTAACTGCTACCCAATAGTAGTATACCCTATTACAACCTACCTCTACGCAGAATCAGCAACTATCGCCTACGGCAACTGCCTCTTCTTTAGCAACTGCTCCTACCCTACCACTAGCTGCTCTGCCAATTCCACTAGTTATCCTAATTGCTGCCCCTATTACTCCTACTACCCCACCTGGTCCTCCTCTTACCTAGTATCTTCACCCTAGTACTGCCAGGGATAGACTAAACCATACTCTTAACGGTTTAGCTATTGGCCCAGAATTAGTTTAGCCTATTGGAACGCAGATACCTACCCCTACAACACCTCAACTATCCGCTGCATTTATACCCCAGCAATCTGCCTAGTAATAGTATAACTTTCAGCAGCCTGCCCGGTAGTAGTACAGCCCTTAGCAACCTGGCCAACAGCAGTATACCCTACTGCAATCTTCCCTACCGTAATCTACCGTACCGTAACCTACCGTACTGTAGTCTACCTTACCGCAACCTACCCTACCGTAACCTATACTACAGCAGCAATCAGACCCGGGGGTAGAAGGAACGGCTTTATACAACAGGGAAGCTGCTACTGTGGCAAAGATATATACAGACAGCCAGGGAGTTTCCGCCTATAGAATTGCAGCCTTAAACTATAGAGAAGACTTGCCTTAGTTAATTAACAAGTTACAGTCTCCAACTGTTCTATGGGAGAAGGAATACCCTAGTTAAGGAGTGTATACTACCTTCTTTATGGACCGCAACTACCACAACCTAAATAAGGCAGAGGTTGCCTACGCAAATACCCTAAACCTACGGCCATGGCGGACACGGCAGACATTTTAGTATACCTACAAGAGGACGTTCCCTTGCCTCAATTGGGCCGTAGGGGTGGGTTAAATAAATAAACTGTAAAGTATTGCCTGGTGTACAGTAGGGGGTAGGCAATACCCTTGTATAGGAGAGAGAGAGAGAGACGAACCAATAGGGGAGGAAGGAGACTGTAAGCCTAAGGAGCTTATAGGGGGTGGCTAAGGCCTAGCCGAAGGCTACCCTTAGCAGCCTTAAAAGCTCCCAGGATGTAGCTAAGTAATGTACCGCTAAGACACCAGTGTCTGATATCCGCAATATCCGACATTCGCAATATCCGCAATTCTCTACTAAGTTAGCCAAATTCTGCTAAAGCTATAACAATATATAGGTTAACGCTTGTTGACCTAGCATTTAAGTCGCTATACAACTGTTTTATACAACTCGGAACTACGCAAGAGAAACGCTTAATAATTAATATAATATGCCTTCGCCAAGCTTATAAATAAAGACAGATTACCAAAGTCAAGTAGATTAATGGAGATACTAACCCTACGGACGCTATAACAAAGGGCAAGCCTTGTACGGCACTATTATGGCTTATTAGCACGAATCAAGTCGAATTATAGGCCGTAGGGTGGGTTAAACGAATGGATTCGGATTCGGTAGGTATAATAGACTTGTATAATACAGAGCTAGCCGCTAAGGCGCTAGTAGTAGGCGAGCCAATAGCAATTTTCCATCCTGGGGATAGAAAATCCTAATTAGCTAGTCTAATGGTATAGCAGAATCCAACAGGTGGCGCGCTCTAGGATTAAAGGTAGAGCTATTGCGTATTATGGACGGAAGAGCTAGTTATTGCGTATACACTACAAATAGTCTAGAAGTAGACTTGACCTTAAAGTGTAGATTAGCCTTCTTTTTAGAGTTGCTCTAGTGTCAGAACGTTAATTACGTAACGTAGTTATAAGACTACGAGGCGAGACTAGCTAATCTAACTCAAAGCAACCCCTAACTTCCAGAAAAAAAACAACTACCAACTTCAACACCGCATACGTACCACTATAAGTGATATTCGTGCACGTTAATAATGCGAGTATACCAACAGTTACTTAATTTTTTGTTTATCTGGTAGCCAAACATAATAGATTATCTTGCTATTATAGCTAATTAGAACACCCTTCTTTGCTTATAAAGCGAACCTAGCTAATTTTACGCGATCTTCTTTAGCTATAAAGGAGTAGATGGTAGATCCTAGAGCCCTTAGGTAGTATACTAAGGGAGGTTTACCCTTAAGCTTTTTATAGGGTGATATACTATTAAGAAGAGCTCTTATAGGGCGTCTGTTTTTAATGTGTATAGCTATAAGGAGTACGTTAGGCCATAAAAAGTCTGGTATATTACCAGCAAGGATTATTAAGTGGGTAATCTTGGTGGAGGTTCACTGCGAGCGCTCTACTACTCCGTTCTCTTCCTAAGCGTATAAGGCGGCAGGTTTGAATTCTATACCTAAATTATCTATCTAGGTGGTTGCTTTCTTGCTACGGAGCTCTGCTTTGTAGTTAGTATAAATTCTAGTAATCTTAAGGTCGAATTTAGTGTGGATCTAATTATAGTACCTTTATAAAGTACCAAACCACTCGTCCTTTATATGGACGGTATAGACTGTAGTAAACCTTGTATAGTTGTTAGTAAAAGATACGTAGTATCTTTCGCCTTTAAAGCTAATGGGGGTAATAGGTCCTACTAGATCCGTATAGACAAATTAAAATAGTTATATAGCTTATTCCTAGGGCGTTCTATTATACCTTTTTCTGGCTTTAGATTAAGTGTAGGGCTTACAGTATTTATTACCAACGTTATTAAACTTAATACCAAGTTTACTTAGGTGGCGTTTAAGGTCACTATAGTTAAGGTGGCCAAATTGGTGATGCCAAATAGGTAGGCTTTTGTTGTTTTTAGTTGTCTAGAGGATCGATTTTAATAAGTAGTTGCACTGCCAAATTAGGTAGAGTTATTAAACTTTAGGTGCGTATCCTATTACCTTACTATTACATTTAAGTTTGTGAGTCTTGTTATTAAAAAAGACGCCTATTTCCTTAAGTCGGCTTCCAGATAGTAGGTTTACTAGTAAATATAGCACGTAAAGAATATTATATAGAGTAAGCGTACTTCTGTGGCTTCTATTAGGTAGCGCGGTTTATATAGAGACGGATTCTTTACCTACTAATTAAGCTCTATAGGGACTAACTGTACCTAACAAGGTGTCGTTATTGACGTAGTTAAAAAGAAGTTCACGATTCTTATAGTAGTGGACGGTAGCGGCGGTATTATAGATAAAGTTATACCTGCTTAATTAGGCTTGTACTACCGTTACTGCAAGCTTACATTATGGATTTGCTTTAGATTTAACTTAATTAGAGTGTTTATTAAGCTAAATAGGTAGTTTGGTTGTCCTCTACTTCTTTTTTATACGGATTCTATCGCCAATATTCTTTAGTGCGTTTTCTAGGTTTCTCTTCTAGCAGTTTTCTTTATAGTGCGTAGTTCTGTTATATTTTACGTAGTTAGGGTATTTGCACATTCCTACTAGTACAATTTTTCTCTTTGTGGAGGTTCTGTCGTTTGAATATACTACTAGTGTAGTAGAAGCCTCTTAATTAAGCTTACTATTAAAGATAATAAGTTCCTTGCCTAAGGCTTACGGGTTAGTATTTCCCTGCGTCTAACTTATTTATTTAGTTGTTTTAAACTAAGTATAGTTAGTAGAGTTAATTCCGTATAGAAGGGCCACTTAGGTAAGGAGTTTGTAGTTAATAGGTTAATCTATTTTAATAAGGCGATTAAGGGTTGACATAATATAGGAGATAAACTCCTCTATATTCTTAAAGTCTTAAACGCGTTTAGTAAAGAAGGTGGCCATAATATTAGTAACAGCTACCAGATTAAGATCCTTAAAGCGTTCTTTTAGGGCCTTCCATTTTTCAAGTGCCCTTCTGGCATTCAACACAAATGGCTTATAAATATCGCCAACGTTTTAGTTAATAAAACCAGCTGCGTAGGCTAGCTGTTCCTTGTATTTCTCCCGTTCCTTTACTAGGTTAGCTAGTTTGATTTTTAGCCATTTACTAGTAAAGCCTAAGTCCGCCTATTTCTTCTTAATTAACTTAAGTGTAGGAAGAGGCTGTAGTAGATTATTAAGAACCCACTTAATATTTTTAGATTAGAAGTGGTTTTATATATTAATACTAAATATTGGCCAGTCTTCCCGTCTAACGAGCCTTTAAATGGAGGCTTAGACGGTATATTTATCGCTTATATTAATAGGGCTTTATATAGTAGGTGGTCTATAGTAGGCAGTCTATAGGCCTTATTAAGACAATGTTATTAGATTGGTTTCCTTTATAAGGAGTATTTGTAGTATAGGTTTTAACTTAGTATATTCCTTAGCTAGTATAGGCAGTTCCAATAAGCTTCTTTTAATCCGATACTAATATGGTTATTATAAGGCTTTATTCTCAAAACTCTATCATTTTATTTATAACAATAGTAAGGTTGTCTACTAAATAAAAGGTCCTCCTAAGCCTCTAGTGCCGCTGTCTAATAACGGACTATATTAGGCTTATCCTTGGTAGGATCATCTTGTACATTTAGCGTAGAGTCCATTGTTAGCAGCTACGTAGCCGCTTGTTATAGCGTTGTAAGTTAATTAAATGTTTAACGACTTTTTAACACCTATGTAGTAATGTTGCGATAGTAATTATTGTTAATAATAAAGTAATTAAATTTAGCTTGTTAGGCGTAAACCTAGGCTTATAACCTATTAAATTAAGGTTATGGGGCTAAATTTTATTGTATTGCTTATTTTCTATATCGGCAAAATATGGTACCCTTTCAATGGCCTCAATGGTTGGTGGTTAACGCAATTGGCGCGCAGTTAAGGTCATTTAGCAACTCGACCGACTAGCCTATATCGTGTTTTTTTAACACGCAGCCTACGCGTAGCCTACGCGCAACCTACGCGCAACCTACCAGTAATCTGCGCATTTGGCAACCATAATTATATTTACCTCTTTTATACTAATAACATATTTTAAATAAATAAAAGCTACTTTAAAGCTATTT
>Ga0307507_10012080_pt1 | contig 10739 bp, 17 predicted proteins | sample 7_EM_MG_FD_207223 | JGI IMG/M metagenome (GOLD analysis project Ga0307507, IMG submission 207223) | Populus trichocarpa ectomycorrhiza microbial communities from riparian zone in the Pacific Northwest, United States - 7_EM | ecosystem: Host-associated > Plants > Roots > Unclassified | place... | reverse complement strand
AACAAGTCTAAAAGGTGGTGGTCCAAAGTCTTTGAGTGCCTGGTTTTTGTGACTCTCAATGATTGCCCCTGGGACAGAAACCTTTTGAACCTCAATTGCAACTAGTTTGTCAGAAGTGTGGAGGGCAATGTTATCAATGACTGCATTCTCTTTAGAATTTAATGAAGACCAGGTGCCATATGCAATTATTCTTTGCCCATCCTCCTGGTAAATTATAACTGGTAGCCCTGGGGCTGCATTTTGAGGTACATTTCCATATTTTTCAAGCTCAACAAGCTTTTCATAAATGCACTTTGAAGCATGTGCATCCTGGGCAATATACATGATCTGATCCTGAGAAAGATTGGCATTCTCCCATTCAGTGCTCACTCTAATACTGTCATCCTTGTTTAACTTGAAGCCTAAAACTAGAGCTGATAGCTCTGTTAAGCTTACTCTTGCATTTGGGGCTACATGACACCTTTTGGCAAGTGGAGCAAGTTCAACAGCACTTGGGAATGAATCTTTAATCTTTGCCTCTGTCTGAAGCCACTTCAGATCATTTTTAATTCCTCTACCCACTTTTAAAATGTGCTCATCAGCAAGTATATTCTTGACTGCAACAGGAAGCTTTCCAGCATTTGTATATTGGGATATTTGAAGGACAAAAATCTGGTTTTCAAATGAAATTGCAATCACTGCAGTCTTTCCCTTTCTTGCATTAGCAGGAGTTCTGTCAACATTCCACTCTGCATCAAATCCAATGATCACTGTGCCATTTTCACCTATTTCTGATAGCTTTTCATGAATGCATGCCAGTGCAGTTTGAAATTGTGAAGCATTAGACTTGACATGGATGGATACACCCTCTGGAATGGAGTAGAGTGGATAATTACCATATTTATCCACAGGCTGAACTTCCTTTAGCAGTGATGGAAAGCATTTTTCCAAGAATGCTTTATCAGAAATATTGTCTGTATAAAATAATTCAACCTCTCCAAGTCCATACAGCTTCAATGACTCTCTCATTTTGACCAGTGCAATTTCAAATTGAGCATGAGCCTTTGTAGCAACTAGTGCAATTATTCGTATTTCATCCATTTCATTGGTTACAGTGAGCAAACCAATAAACACAGGAACACCATTGATTGTAACAATGTGCTTTGTGATCTTATGGGAATGATCAATTGCACAGACTCTTGCAGACAACATGGATGAATATTGATATATTCTTGGAAGATGAGCCTCAATGAATGAATCATAGAGGTCATGAAACCAAGTTGAGCATGGAAAATATCCTGAATATCCTTGAGGATCAGAAAAGTCAGAAAAGGGTTGAAATGAATGATTTTTCCAATGACTTTGACTCTGGCCTTCAGATATCATGTGTAGATACTGAAGATGAATTTGATCAAAGTGATGCATATGCAAAGTGGTCAGAATATTTGAAAATTGCTTTGCTCCTAGCCCTTTTTGGAATAAAGAATGTTGTAAGGCCAGAATAGGAGATGATAAAGCACTTCACTTGGTGAGAACTACAGGAAATTGTGCTGCAAGTGCTTTTGGAAAAGCTGATAAAATCTTTGGTCCCAGCTCATAAATGTGACTGTTTTCTTTCCAGTGATGGGGTTTGCACAAGTTGGGCACTTGTATCGAGCACCAATCATCCAAAAGCATTTATCAAGACCAACACCTCGCCAAGGTATCTTGTGGAGTTTATGACGATTTAACCAAGAGAGCTTGCAATTTGGGCATTTGATTTTGGTTAACAACTCTGGGTCCCAATAGAATAGCTCAAAATCATAAAGTGCTTCAGGATTAAGAGACTTTGCCTTTGTCATTATAAACCATCCTGCCTTTTTAGGAACCCAAAAGGTTTCATAAGTCTCATAGAATGTGGCCCTGTTGTTGCTGTCCTTTTTTTCAATAATGGCCAATTTTTCTTCAAGAGCCTTTTTGAACCATGGGGGAAATGATTGTGATTTCTGAGGTTGTTCTTCTGTCCCATCTTCATTGAAGTCAAGATCTGATTCATCAGCTTCTACTCCTCCAGATCCATAACTTTCTACTCCAATACCATCATCTTCATTGCTATCTTCAAAAATGGGGGTTTCATCAGGGTCAGGAATAATGGCATGGGTTGGGATATTTTCCAGGCTAGGTAGAGCTGAATTATCTCTGATGTTGTCCCCATTCTTTTGAGAAAGCCATTGGGCAACTGATGTATACTTTGGGCCATGAGGTGCATCTTTATCTCGTAGACGAGGGAGTTTGATGGAATTATTCTGCTCATTGGGAGAAGGAGCATCTGGTGTGAGTGCTCGCTTTTGTTTACCCTTTGACTTTGCAGGTATTTCAACAATTTTTGGTTGTCCTCATGGCCGCTTTGGCTCATTTGAGGGGCATGCACCACTTGCTTCATCCATATCCACATCAATGAATTGGAATGAAGTTACAGCTGAAGTATTAGAATGCTGTGTATCAGCATTAAAAGAAGCCCCCCCAGTATAAGGACCATCAAGATCAATAATCATAGGGCCAGAATTATGTGGTAAAGAACTTGAGGAGCCCTCAAGGTTTCCAGGATCATTAAATGGATACATCTCAGACCCAGAGCTTGCCAGATTATTAAATATATAAGACCCAGAGCTCTCAAAATTATCAGACACATTTGTTTGGCCAAGGTGATCACTGGCAGAATCCAAAGTTGCATGTGCATGAGGCTCCAAGTCAGGGGAGATACACATTGAAAGATGGTTAGTATGGTTAGGTGGGTCATAAAAGGGAAGTAATGGAAGTGTGGAAGATTGGTTATCTGGGCTACAACAAATTTAATAATACTAGAGTATAAGTTAGATAGCCAATTCTTACCCAAAATTTTCAGATTGATTATCAGACATGATAATATCACCTATTTGTGAGGAAACATTGTCTGAAGTGGATCTACAGAGAGATATTTAATGAGAACGGTTTTTTTGATCTCATGCCAATACATACTGAGCTGGAGCACTGATTGGAACTCCATCTAAAATGAGCAATTCTTTCTGTGTCAGATTACCAAAGAATTCATCATCAAATTCATTGGGGATAGCATCAAATTCTATATTTATGATATGTGAGTAGAGAAGCATTGGTGATAAAAGGAACTGACCATCTAGAACTTGGCCCATAGCACAATCAAGATCAGAGCAGATCAGTGAGATCTAGGAGGATCTATCACAAAATATGTCAGGGATTCAGTGTAGAATCAATAAATCTTACATATTTTGATGAGTAGCACAAGAAATGATACAGTACACAAGGTTGTGGGGAGGGAAGACATCGAAAATGTCGAAAATGCGAAGCCTGGACAAGGTAGAGAAGTGTGGGAACTATTTACCAGAATCGGTAGCAGCTGCTGTCAATTTCCATTTACAGAATTTTTTGATAGCAGCTGCTATCAAATCAATCAAATCTGCTTTCAGATTTTTTTTGATAGCAGCTGCTATGGGCCACAGGTATGAGAACTCCACCTCACCAGGAGAGGTCCAACCTGAAGGAGACTGCTTGTTGATTTAAGTCTGTGAAAAATGACATTCAAGTATGTGCTTGTCAGGCAGGACTTTACCCTCCCCCACAGATTCCTGATGGACTCCACCTGGACTCCATAAGTCCATCTGGACAAGACCTCAACTTACAATTTTCTTGAAAGTCCATATGGACTCATGTGGAGTTCACTTATGATGGATTTCAACTGTATTGTAATTGAGTGGTAACAATGCTAAACCAAAAGAAGAAAAACTACCATAAAAGGAATCTAATATATAAAGAGAAACCAGTAACATAAGCAATTACATAATAGATCATGTAAGTGACTGTTCTCTCTTTATACTTAGCTGCGTAAGTGGCGTTTGCCGAGAATGTTACATACATCATCAACAAACAACAACCGTTTTCCTGCTCAACCACCACCATCACCCATCGTGACTACCACCCTCTGCTGCATCACCACTGCTGCCAACCACCACCATGTTGCGCAACCATCATTCGACCACCCCCAACAACACCGGCAACATGGCAATGCCAAGTCACCAGCTCAACAGAAGAAGGACAATGGCTGAGGGTGATGACCTGGCATGGTGACAACACAAGTCACCATCACTGTCCACATTAGTCCAGGTGCGCAATGTGACCCCTCCTGCCCACCCCTGTACTTAACTCTCCCCCTGGTATTCCCACTGCAGTCCGGCATTCCAGCTGCAGTCCTGGTGGACTATGGTAGGACTCTATTTCCATTGGATTCCAGTGGGAATCCAGTAGGAATACTGTATTCCTGCTTTATTTAGATGTCATGTGACTTAACCTGTACTTTATGCACTGTATACAATGTTCATCAGACTTCATTACAACATTTATGTATGAACAAGTAAATAAATTTCAATACTAATAGATAAAATACAATACTAATCTAATTGATATGTTAAAAAGGGGGAGAGGGGCCAGGGGGGGGGGCAGGCCTTCGTGGCTGGTGGTGTGGGGCCTTCGTTGCCAGTGGTAGCTAGTGGTGAGGGGCCCTCGTTGCCGTTCGTCAGTGGTGGTGTGGGGCCTCATTCGCCGTTGGTGCATGGTGGTGTAGGGCCCTCATCGTCATTTGGTTTGGGGCCCTTGTTCACTGTGCATGGTGCTGGGGGCTCATCATCGTGTGTGGATGGTGCTGCTGGGGGCTCGTCATTTTTTGTGGGTGGAGGTGCTGGGGGCTCATCGTATTGTTCATGTGTGGTGGTGGGTTTCTGGGTGGTGGTGGTGGTGGTGTGCCCTCATGGGTTTTTGTGCACCATGTGGTCCTGTCACCATTCGAGGGTGAGGGTGGTGGGTGGTCGTTTGTGTTATCGTTTCTGTGTGCTGTCATCCCGTGTCATCCTCGTCACGTGTCCTCAGAATCACGTGTCCTCGTCGTCATTGTGTGTCCTTGCTGTGTCATTGTCTTGTGCCCTCCTCGTTGTTGTCCTGTGTTGCTGTCATTGCCGTGTCCTCATTGTGACATGTCATTTGGTTGCACGATGTGGCACCTGTGTTAGAAATATTGGGAGGGGGAGGTGAGCTTACTCACCTTGGTTTGTCATTGCCCATGTCTGTACGTGGCTGCTGGTCGTCATTCATGACCCATGGTGGATGGTCGTATGTGGGCGGCCATCTTCGTTTGTGGGTGGCCGGCTTCATTTTTTGGGCAGTCGTGGTGGCGGTGCGGTCATTGGTGGTCATTGGCATTCATGGGTGATCACGAGTGCAGTGGTGGTGAAGAGCGTGGTGGGTGGCAGTGATGAGCATGGTTGGTGGTGGTGGGAAGAAAGTGATTGCCAAACAAACATTGTTTGTTTGTTTGGGAAGGAGTCTCACATGTTCAAATTCACACATGAGATCATCACATGTATGATCTCACATGATGATCTCGGACTGGTCCCATGGAAATCCACCAGACGTTCCACAGAATTCAATTTTTTTTTCACAGACTCGGGTCGGACTCTGTACGGAATTACAAGACATAACAATAGAAAGACAATTCCCATTATATTCCGTGCAGATTCCGCTGGAATGTCAAATTCTGAGATCAATCTGGTGGAATTCCAGGACTCAAGCCGGATTCCGGGCAGAATACCAGGGGGAGAGTAAAGACCTCACCCACCCTCTCCTCTGTTCACACAAAAAGCAGGTGCCACATTGCCATTGGTGATGTGGCAAACAACAATGGCCAAATCATGACATGTGTCAATGATGGATGATGGATAACATTGAGGTAAGTAACCTCCCTCCCTCCCCTCTCCTTTTTTCACACAAGAAGCAGGAGCCCACATTGCACCACAGCCAATTATGCCACCCACAACAACTGCAAGATGACGTTCAATGCCAGCAACAAACAACAACCCCCCTCACAACTGACAAGTCAAGGTGAGCAGCATAACAGCCTCCCCCTCCCATCTTTTCATACCAGAACCAGACGGCAATGTAGCAACCACAATGGATGAATGACGATGAGCTGGACGACGTTCAACCATCTGCAACCACCACTGCACATGCCACCAACAACAACAATGTGGCAACACCATATTACCCCAGTCCAGCATTCGAAGGACAATGGCTGAAGGCAACAACCTGGCACATGAACCAATGTGCCATGTTGTCTAGACGGTGACAACACATGTTGTCACTGTCCATGTTACTCAAGGTGAGCAACCTGTCTCCACTCCTATCCTCTTTTCACATGAGAAGTAAGTGCCATGTTGCCATCGTCAACACAATGATGATGACACATGATGGACAACGACAATGACCTGGCAAGTCAATGGACATTCCACATTGTCCAGACTGTGATGATGCATGTTGTCGTCACAGTCCACATGTGAGTCCCCCTCCCTCATTCCTTTTTTACAAAAAGCAGGTGACGTCGCAATGAAGAACTGATGGACAATGACCACACATGACAATGATGAACAAAGGAGTAGCAAACAACCACAAACGAACCACAACAACAACAAATGATGGACAATGAAGATGGCCTGGCACATCAATGGACGTGGCACATCGTCCAGACAGTGACAATGCATGCCGTCATCACTGTCCACATTCATCGAGGTGAGTGACTCACCTCCCCCAGTTCTTTTCTCACACCAGAGGCAGGGACCATGTCGCTGTCGACGAAGATGCAACCAATGATAACACACGACCAATGGACCACCCCCAACCACCTGTTCACATCACAACAACAACAACAATGTGGCCATGCTACGTCACCACACCATCTGTGCACACTGTTTCAATGGTGGATCTTCACGACAACATGGCACCATGTCGTTGTCACTGTCCACATCAATGTTACTCGCATCCACCATTCCTTTTTTCACACAACAGGCAGGCAACGTGGCGACTGACAGTGGGCCCATGATGAACAACAGTTAAAGGGCATGGACAACAACCAGGTGAGCTACATGTGTCCCCTTCCCCTCCTTTTTTTCACACAAGAAGCAGGTGCCATGTCCCCAATGGTGATGTGGCAAATAACAGCAGATGAATGATGATGAAACCAGCACAACTCATGAATGATGGCCAGTACCCACGAATGGGAGCAGATGACGATGAGCCCAGGTGAGCACTCACCTCCCCCCCACCACTCATCAACCAGGGGGTCCAGGGGGCATGCTCCCGGCAAGCTGTGACCTGCACCAGAGGCACGGCCGAGCATTAGCACACACCATGCCGTAGGTGTGGGTCTAAAGCTTGTCTAATATATAAAGATACAATGATTACTAAGATCTTAGCTAATATATTAGTAAGTGACTGTTGTGTCTTTATACTGAGCCACGTAAGTGGCATTTGCTGAGAACAGCACATACATGACATCAACAAACAAACCATTTCCTTCTCAACCACCACCATCATAGCAACCACCCACCTCTGCTGCATCACCTGTACCACCAACAACTACCACCATCATTTGACTGCCCCAACCACCACTGCACATGCCGATGACAATGACGAACATCGCAACACCACATCACACCACATCCAATGCCGTGAATGGAAAAACTGACAACCATGGCCCACAAATGACCACCAGCACACACGAACGGAACCAGATGACAATGAGTGGAGGTGAGAAGCTCACATGTCCCCACCACTGACCCCTCTAACATGGCATCCAGGTGCCACATTGCCAACATCGATGTGGCAACCAAACAACAAACAAGGATGGACATCTGTCATTCATTGTTGTTGTATATTTAGGACGCCATGGTGAGTATCCCCATCCCACGTTCGTCCCAAACCATCTCACTGAAACACAGGACAACAATGGAACAACAACATAGGCCAACAAGGGGACAGGACGACAATGATGTGATGGTGAGGGCGCAACACAATGACATGACAAGGGCATGGGATGATGACCCGAAGATGTCCAGGTGAGCACCATCACTCCCCTCCCCCCCTCCTTAGTTTTTACTCAAGAAACAGGGCCCGCCACACCCAATGAGGCTGCGAACAACATCCACGAAACGGCACCCGATGCAAGCACCAACCCAGGACCACCCAAAAAATGAAGACCCCCAGCCACAAACAACTATGACCACCCACAGGCAAACACTAACCACCACCAGCTCAAACCAACCAGCACCATCCACACAGCTCACGAACAGAAGCAAATGACAATGAGCCGAGGTGAGTGCTCACCTCTCCCCCACTATTCATTCCTAACTTAATTAGATGTAGTATTGGCTGCCAATACTATCGTATCAACCTTGACAGTTTCCTTAGCTTTTAAGGTTTGCCCACTTGAGGACTTTGCTGTCCTTATCATATGGTTCATCAGGCATGATGAACTCTGGTAAAACAGGGCTTTTACCACCTTCCCTCAACTGCAGTTTGGAATGAATGAGGAAGCATTCAGTCAGTGGGCAAATGCAGGTGAGTCGAATGGTTTGTTTTACAATGGTCTGGAGTTGGTCCTGTAGTTCTTTGTGGAGAAGGAGCAGATGGCACTTAAGGGGAAGTAGCATGAAGCTTGCCTTCTTATCTGTGTAATTGTACAATCTTGCCCTGCACATACCTGTTTAGCTGTTAACACATCTAAGTTTTTCAGTCAGTCAGTCGGTCGGCACATACAACTGACTCAACCAGTCACTGTGTCTGTGAATGTATTTCTGGATCTGAACTATGCCATAGTTCAGATCAAAACACAACTTGGGTAGAAGTTTATGAGGCACAACTGACCCAACTGGACATCCATCTCAGACAACTACTGTATAGTTCAAATTAAAGTTCAAACTCAGATCTATATATACCCTGAACCCTGGGGCTGTGAAAACACCTCTTGATCTTGAACCACCACCATCCCCACTACAACAAGCTCAAACCCCAGAAGCTAAATCCTTACTGGAGCAGTATGCTGCCTTGCAAGCACAAATGGTAGCTGAAGGTCTATCTATCCCCTCCTTCAGCATTGTGACCATCCAAGCCAACCCACCTACTGCTAATATTGCCATTTCTATGCCTGCCCCCAATGACCCGACTGACCCTGTCAGTACTTCTGCCCTTACCACCTCCAACCTGGTTATTGACTCCAGCAGCACATCAGATGTTGGGTCAGGTCATAGCCCCAGCAGTCAGGGCTCTCCACATGGCACAACCAGCTCCACACCACTGGAGTCAACAGGAGACCAGGACGAAGACATGGAATCCCCTCCTCCAACCCCTGGGCCTATAGAAAGCACTGTGGGTTCCCATAAGAGAAAGTGCTCTATGGGGGCCACTGGTCAGTTTCTTACTTGACTTGTCCTTTTTTGTCTACAAGTTCTGACTGTTCACTCTAAGGGGATGCGACTGTGCCAAATGCTTCAGAGGCTGTCACAGGTGTGTTCAATGCAGCCCAGGCTGCAAATGATGCAGGGCATGCTGGTGAGTTCATCTTACCAATCTCAGATACAATTGGCTCCTGACCAATTTACCCACCAGATTTGAGTGAAACTGAGGAGGAGGAGGAGGAGGCTAGGTTGGGCAGTCGGGTGGTCATTCAAGGTACTTGACCTGTTTTCATGTCTCTTCACCTCAGCTGAACTTCATCAGATACAATTATAAGGAAGCCAAAGCAGTCCACACCTGCTGCCTGACCCAAGGTTCCAAAGGCAAAGCCAGTTGTTCTTGTTCCCCAAGGCAAAGCCAGTCACTCCCAAGGTAAAGCTGGTTGTGGTCACTCCAAAGGTGCAGGTGGTTGTGGTTAAACCCAAGGCCAAGACAGTTGTTGTCAAAGTGAAGCGTGTCCCATCTCCAGTTCCAATTGATACAGACTACTTGAAAATGCTGGTAGGTGATGACAGGTGTGTGTGGTGCCAGTGGCTGGGGTTGAAGGAGTGTGAGATGAATGTGGGTGCTGAGGATGCAATGCTGTGCTAGGCTGAGCACATTGCTGCAGGTGACTCTAATCAGTTGGACTGACCAGCTAACACTGCCTGCCTAGGCTGCTATGAGAAATGCTACACTTGTAGCTTGCCAATCACCTGGCCAAGGATTGGTCAACATTTCTCGAAGTCTGATTTCCAGGCACATGGCTGCGATGTGAGCTGCCTGCCTTACAACAAGAACCCCAGGTCCAAGAGGGGTAGGGCTGTGAAGGTTGAGCCCATTAAGTCCACCAGAGCAGAAGAGGAGTGACCAGTGAAGAGAGTCAAGACATCAGAAGGGAAGGGGAAGGGGACTGTGGCTGCACAGGCTCCAGCAGCACAGCCGGTCGCATCAGGCTCCACAGCTTGGGTCATCCAGGCAGGTTCTGGGCTCAACCAGGATGCCTTGTATGTTTTATTTTATTCTGCTAAGTTCATCCAGTCAATCCTCACTATTTATCTTTTTGATTTTTAGACACCAAGTCCAGGCATTGGCTGGACGTTCTGGCGACACAGCTGACTTCCTCAGGGAACAGCAGGTGCTCCTGAAGGTGTTCAAGGCATGCACCAACTTGCACGACCAGTTGGCAAAGGAAGTCAAGGAGGGCCAGGACAAGATCAATGAGGGAGTTCAAGAAGTCATCTGCCTCCTCACCTTGCTAGTTGCACAGAAAGAAGGAAAGGGGAAGGGTCAGGTGGTTGACCCACCTATCTATCTAGACACAGAAACCAGGACCAGTTTCCCCTATTTGATGGACAGACCCCAAAATAAATTTCAAAAAATACCTGTTTTCACCAAGTTCAACTTTATTTTGGGTGTCTGTGAGTCAAATAACTGGCAATTTCACCTTG
>Ga0307507_10012079_pt1 | contig 10739 bp, 1 predicted proteins | sample 7_EM_MG_FD_207223 | JGI IMG/M metagenome (GOLD analysis project Ga0307507, IMG submission 207223) | Populus trichocarpa ectomycorrhiza microbial communities from riparian zone in the Pacific Northwest, United States - 7_EM | ecosystem: Host-associated > Plants > Roots > Unclassified | place... | reverse complement strand
TTTTAAAGACTAGTTCTTGCCCCCCTGTAAGAGAATTAAGCTGTAATCTCTTAATAGCCGCTTGGCTATCTATAAAGATATAGACTTGTTTCTCTTCTAGTCTTTGTTGTTTTAGGTGTTCTAGGGCGTAGGGCTACTTTATAGCGTGTATAGAAGAGATATTAGCAGAGGATATAGCTAGAATCTATATTAAAGAGGTATTTATAAGACATAGAGCATTAATAAAGATTATATTAGATAGAGATCTAAGATTTATAGCAGCCTTTTAGGAGGTATTCTTAGCGGAATAAGGGGTTTGAGTAGTAATGTTAATAGCATATTACCTATAGACAGATAGTTAAATAGAAAGACTAAACTAGACACTAGAATAGTATTTAAGGTATTATATTAATTACATACAGAATAATTGGGTATTATTATTACTAGTTATATAGTTTATGTATAATGCAATACTATAGAAAGGGATAGGCATGTTACCTTTTAAGGCAAATTATGGACATAAACTAAGAATATTATTATTACTATAATAAGTAAAGAAAATAAGTAGCATAGTTAAAAAAAAGAATGGAGAATCTAATAAATCTTTATAATTACCTTAAGGAGATAGCTAAACTAGTATAGATAAGGATAAAAAGGTACTATAATACTAAGAGATCTAAGGGACTAGATCTTAAGGAGGGAGATAAAGTATGGCCACTATATAAAATTTTTAAGAGTTAACAACTAAGCAAGAAATTAAATTACGTTAGACTAGGACTATTTATAGTTACAGCAAAAACCTTAGAAGTTATATATAGACTTAACTTACTAGAGAAAATAAAGATCTACCCTATATAGTATATTATAATACTAGAGCCAGTATATAGAAGTATTAAACCACTAGTCTATAAGGCAGATATATATAAAGGATAAGAAGAGGATAAATAGGAGGTTTTAAGGATTATTAGTTATAAGGATATTAACAATAAAATATAGTATAAGGTTAAGTGGATAGGCCATAATAAAACTACTTAGGAGCCACTAGATAACTTAAAAAACGCTATATAAAAGGTATAGGAATATTAGAAAAGAATAGGTCAGGCAGTATTAATAAAGAAGGATTACTAAAGAATAAGTTACCTAAGGGGGACCTAAGAGGAGCACCTGCTAAGGTATTTAGAGCTATTTCCCTCTCTATTAAAGGAGAATCCATTCTTTTATTACTAAGTTCTTAAAGGCCTTATTTTATAAGTTTCCACTCCTTCTTATACACCTTCTTATACACCTTCTTAAGACGGATTAGATAAGCGGATGCAGTAAGACAAGAGTTAAAAGCCCGTTATTAAGTAGTGGCAGCCTCTTACTTAGTATTATAAAAAATAATAAAGTTTAGCCAATGTTACCAAAAGCTTATTATTAAGTTTTATAGCAGTAGATTAAACCTAGGACCCTAGCAGCAATTAATAAGGGTACTTAAAGGTTATTAAGAGTAATAGAACGTATATACTTAGCGTTAGAGACCAAGCGAACGTTATAGGATAATTAAATGTTTACTTTAGTACACTTTAAATATAAAGAGGGTTGCCAAAATAAGAGACTTGCCAATATAATACAAACTAACCCCTCTTTCGCATAATAAGAATATAGAGATGGCATTATCTTACTAAGAGATAATATGGCAGCAATAGTACAAGACTAATAAGCTGTAGAAGAAGAAGAAGAAGAAGCTTTAGGTATAATAAGCAAGGATATTAACCAAATTAATTAAGCGGAAATTACACCTTTAATAGACAACTTGGAGATATTAGGAATCTTTAAGGACAAAGATAAAGAGGGGTGAGATGGTGTTATAGACGCTTTAAGTATAATGCTATAACTACTTAGAGAAGAGTTAGAGGAAGCTAGTTAGTTAATAAGGGCACAGTCTAAGATGGAATTAGTAGAGCTATATAACGAGGAATAGTAACCAAGGTCATATAATATAATCTGTATAATCTATAATAGAGCAGATAGAGTAGATAGAGAAGATAGAGAAGATAGAGAAGATAGAGAAGATAGAGAAAATAGAGAAGATAGAGTAATAACTTTCTTAAGAGTATGGATGTGTATTTAAAGGACTACAGTTCCTACCTAGATAGTTCCCTTCTTTATAGTAAATCCTAAAATACAATTAGAGTTAATCTATTAGGCAACTACTCCACTAGTTATTATCTGTTTGTTATATTATTGACTTTTTATTTACCTATATACCTAGCCTATTAGTAAGTCTACTGTGGTATTTCCTACAAGGCTTTGTTATATTTATAATCTATTCTATTTCTATAATTATGCCTTATAGCCACCTATCTGCTAAGTCCCCTTATATATATACTTTTTAAGCCTAAATAGCTATATAGCGAGGTTACTAGCTTTCTTAAGCTTTAGTATACTAGTGTTTTTAGTTATATTGCTAAAGGCGGTATATTAATTAAATGTAACAATTTTTAGATTAGGTTGTTAATAATAAATAAGTAATATATAAGCTTTATAACCTAGGCTTATAATCTTTTAGTAGAGGCTTTATAGTATATAAAAGTGCTTATAAATATTATCTAAAGAATTAACTTAATTAATTTTATCCCTAGTCTATAGAGATCTATATATTATAAAGCTAGTTAGCGCGGATAAGTTACACTATTATAATAAGTTAAATAGCGGCTGTATCTATATGTCCGCTAAACTAATAAGTAAGGTTACTGGCTCTAATATATTATCTATCTAATATAGAGGAGTATGGAAAGATCGACAGTTAGTATAGGATTATGTAATCGTCTATCTAATATAGGCATGGTTAAAGAAGCAGGAAAGGGAGTAAAAGGAGTAGAAGAAGGCTCTTTAGAAGGAAAGATATAATATATTACATAGTATTATTACCTTTATTAAAAAGAGTCCACAGTTAAACGGCTTACTTAATTGCTTGTTAAACAGCTTGCTTACTTGTCTTTATCTTACTTACTTATCTTACTTATTTAACTTACTTATATTTAAGCCCTTATAAAGCTTATCTTCTATTTATCTTATTTTCCTTTATCTATATAGATTTTCTAGTATATTCTAGCTTGCTTATTCTATCTATAAGAGGATCTTGCAATCCAGCTATAGATAGGACAGTTGATTAATACTTTCCTTTACTACTCCACTAAAAGGCTTAGAAGGAAATGCCTATTAAAAGTAATATTTTATATAGATAGCTAGAATTAAGAAATTTAAGTAAATGTTAGTGCGCAGCGGAAAGCTCCGTTTAGTGTTTTAATTAGTATTTAACATTAATATAAGGTTATATCAATATTAATATTAAATTTAATATATAGAGCTTTGGCATATGTTTTTGTAAAAATTAGGCTCTGCAGAGCTTTAAAATTCAACTAATCTCCTACCCATATCGTTAACCTAGTAATCCTTAGCTTGGTGTTGTATTTAATTACTCTGCAAGTTATATACGCTTAAGAGTCTTAGCCACTACATTGACAGCTATTGTGACGGGCTCGTACAAATGCTTCTAAACCGAAGCTTGTAGATTGCTACCATACAAGAATACTAAGCTAAGGAGAAGAAGAAGGAGAAGATTGCTAGAGACTAATAAGATATAAAGGGGTCGTTAAGGCGCTAGTAGTAAGCGAGCCAATAGCGATTTTCCATCCCGGAGATGGAAAATCCTAATTAGTTAGCTGTACGAGTGGTGCTAGCAGATTGCCCAGAAATGCGGCAAGTTGCCCTAGAATGCGGCAAATTGCCCTAGAAACGGCAATGTAGCAGGTGACGCGCTCTAGCACCGTCATATTACCCCCCCCTTCTAAAAAAGCCTGCCCTTAGGCTTTGTCCAAGTTCTTTATTATTGTCTAAATTATTATAGTTATCTAATCCCTCTTCTTAGCACTTAATCCAGCTATCTAATTTGCGTGGTGGTCTAGAAAGGTCTAGGTAGGCTAGGTGCAAATCTTATAGCTTATAGGGAGAGTACTTAAAATTGGATGTGGGGTACCATTCTGGATCTTCATTATAACCTACCCAGCTTATACGGTATTTTAAGATTCTACGGTCCTTCTTAACTGCTAAGATCTCTTTAACTTCCTATTCTTCGTCCTCTGCAATCTAAATTGGCAGTAGAGGGTTATTATACTATTTAGGCAATAGGTTGTCCGTAGCCTTCCACAGTTAGTCTAAAGAGAAGATAAGGTGGATCTTTATTAACTCTAGTAGCTTAACCTTAAAAGAGTGCCCTACCTTCTTAGGGATTTTATAGGGGCCAGCTATTTAGTAGTCTAGCTTGCGGCTTGGTCTCTAAGTCTTCTAGTTCTTTATTAACACCTATACCTTATCTCCTATATAGAAGTCTACCTTGCAATAATATTGGTTTATGTTAGCCTCTTTCTTTTCTTATACCTTTTTTATAATTGCTTAGGTAGTCTCTTAGGCTCCGTGCATTCTCTTAGCAAATATCTGGGCCTCTTTATAGCTAAGGCGTTCGCGGGCTGTTATAGGTCCTATAGGTCTATCCTAATTAAAGGATGTTCGTGGCTTGTATCTATAGAGTAACTTAAATGGTGACATTCCTATACTATTATAAGGGAGTATAAGCTGGGCGTAGTCTATTATAGGCAGTAGTTCCAACTAGTTGTCCTAGTAGTAATTAATAAAGGGGTAAAGTCGCTAGTTAAGGTATTGGTTTATAATCTTAGTTTAGCCGTTGGTCTAAGGGTAGAATGCTATAGAGAGCTTAATCTTAATCCTAAGAATGTAGTAGAATTTGTCCTAGAAGTCCAATATAAATTAGGGTCTATGGTTAGAGATAATTAACTTAGGAGCGCCATGGATCTGGTAAATGTTGTTAATATATATACGGGCTATATCTTTTGCAGTTATAGTCTTAAAGCAGGGGAGGGAAATAGCTTGCTTACTTAATTAGTTAACTACTACAAAGGCTATATTATAGCCATGTTTGTCTTTTAGGAATAATTTAAAGTCCATTATAATATGCTACTAAGGGCGTTTAGGAACTGGCAGCGATTATAACCATCTAAGGGTTTAATCCCTAGGGGTATCTGCCTATTTGCAAGCATGACAATTCCTAATAAATCATTCTATATTGGATAGGAGTTCTTATTAGTAATAGTAAGGCGCCAGTAGTTAGTGGGTCTTATCTTAACTAGGGTACGCCATAGAGACTTAACAGTAGGCTTTATAGATTAGTTCTATTTGTAGATTATTGGCGTCTAGGACTATAAGCCGTTCTTAGTATAAGAGCAGTCCGTCTTCTATTTCTAAATTAGGGTTACCTTCCATAGCTTAGTTATAGAGGGCTTTTAGGGATTTAGCTATATAGTTTGTGATTAAGATATAGTTAATTAGTCCTATTAGTTTATCCAGGATCTCTCCTTTTATAGGCGCCAGCTTATTCCATTCGGAGTTTAACTCCTTAAGGATATATAGGTTGAGCTATTTAGGACAAAGGAGGGCATATATCCGGTGCTAAGCCTTTAGCTTATCTTAGGGCTCTACGTCCTGTTCTCTCTAGGTTAAGGCATTAGCCTTAGAATTTTATTTACTAGGGCGGTATATAATCGTAAAGAAGAATTAGGAGAGTATTTTAGCCTACTGGACCTGTTAACTGGTAAGCTGCTTTATTATTATAAAATACTTAAGGGCTTTATAATTAGTATAGACTTTAACCCAAGAGTCTATGCTTCTAAGCTCCGTGCGCTACTAGGATAATAATTATACAATAGCCAATATTTCCTTATTATGCACCTTATAGTTACACTTAGCTAGGGCTATTATCTTTAAAAAAAAAAGTAATAGGGTACTACTTGCCGTCTAGGTATAGCTATAAGAGGATCCCCACTACTACCCTATTGGATACGTCCATTTCTAGTATTAATTCTAGGTCTAGGTTATAGTAATAGAGAATTAGGGAGGAGATAAGTTAGTTCTTTAACTCCTTAAAGGCTTCTATATAGTTGTTGTTAAAATAAAAGGCGTGTTATTCCTAGTTAGTTGCATGAGAGGCTTAGCTATAACTCCATAATTATAGATAAACTAATAGTAGAAATTGCAAAAGCTAAGAAAGGACTAGATTCCCTTTATAGTATAAGGGGATTTCTAGTTACGGATTGCTTTAACCTTCTTAGGGTTAACTTTAATTTCTTTTATGCTAACAATAAACCTAAGGTACTTTATGTGTTTTACTCCAAATTTATATTTCTTAATATTAACTTATAGGCCTGCATTCCGCAACCTCTCTATAACCTTCTTAACGTGAACTTAGTGCTTAAGTTTGTTATCTAAGTATATAAGAATATCATCTAGGTATACCATGCAGAATTTATTAAGGTAATTAAAAAGAACATTATTTATATACCGTTGGTACGTGGCCGGCCTATTTATTAGTCTAAAAGGAAGGACTTTATATTTATAAGAGCTATAATAGGTATAGAATGTCGTTAGATTTTCTAATACTAGGTCCATCCTAATTTAATAGAAAGCTTAGCGGACATTAAGCTTAGTAAAGATTTTGGCTTAACTTAGGCGTATAAGGGTCTTGTTAATTAGGGAAAGAGGATAATGGTCTTTCTAAGTAATGGTGTTTAGTTTTTAATAGTCAATGTAGAAACAAAGGCCTTTATTAGGCTTCTTTATAAATAGGATAGGGGAAGTAAAAGGAGCCTAACTTAGTTTAATAAACCCTTTATAGAGGTTATCAACTAAGTACTACTTTATTACTTTTAGTTCCTTTATAGTTTGCTAGTAAAGGGGGCTATAGCCTAGAGAGTTATCGGCCTCTAATTAAATCCTATAATTATAGGTTTGGTGGGGGGGCAGTATATCCAAAGCTGCTTTTAAGAACACGTCTCTATAGTCTAAGAGATAAGTAGGGAGGAGGCGCTTAACTAGCTCCTTGTTAGATTCCTTTACTAGCCCTTCTTCCTTCTTATTAATAATCCAGTTAATTTTATATAAGCTAGTTATAAAGACCTTATTATCCTTCTAATATATATTAAAGTGGAAACCTATAGCACTAATTACCGTAATGTCTACTATAGGGGTGTCACATAGCAGTAGGGGTGTCTATAGTCTTAGGGGCCTTTGGTATATTAGCGTTATCCTTACTCCTTTTAGCTCTTGCTGCATCTTCTAAAGGTTATCTTTTATATCCTATTGGTACGTTCTCTTCTATATTAGCTAGATCTTTATAATTTAGAAGTCGTCTATATTACTGTCCGTTTTACTTCTATAAGTAGAGTCCTCCCCAACTACAGTACTTTGGGGGAGTATTATTATTGGTATAGAGTTCCTACCGGCCTTATAGCGGGTATCTTCTTAGGTAAAGGCTAGGTCGTGGTCTCTAACATCCTGCTAATAGACAGGGTTAACCCTTACGGCTAGTATCTTGTGGTTAGTCCAAATTTCTCTAAGAAAGAAAGGCAGTTTCGGTCTATTCTCTAGCTAGATAAACTATCTTCATCAAACATTTAACTAAATATTAAAGTAGGACATTTATTTCCGGCTAAGAATTATATTATAGGACCCTAGGTTTAGGATACAGAAGGGGATACTAAATTAGCGTTATCCATTAATAGTAATATATAGCTTTAAGATATAGGTAACCGGTTTACCGGCTTAGCTATTATAGCCTTTTACTTAAACAGGCTTCTCTAATTGGGTAGTATTTATATTTAAGAACTTAGCAACGTTATTTATATAAGCAGTGTTTATAAAGGCAAAGCCATTTACTCTAGTGTTAATAATGGCAGTTATATTAACTCTATATCCATTTTAAGATACTATATATAGAACTATAAAGTGTTTTTTTACCTATTAGCTAACTTAGATTAATCTCCTTAAGATTAATGGGGTATCCTAGGGGGGAGTCTTTCTCTAGGGTTCTTCTTTTCCTAACTTATTAGACATTTCTTCTTTCTCTATCTCCTTAATATTATCTATATCCTTTAGCTCTGGGCAGGATAAGGTAAAGTAACCATTCTTTTTATAATTAAAGCACGTAACCGTAGCAGGGTTAATTAGGGTATTGTAATAAGCATTAGCTAAAGGTATAGTACGTAGTAATTTAGACAGGGCTTATAGGTAGGTAGCTATAACCGCTTTTAGTATAAGGGCAGTTATAGTTTATCTTCCAATGCTAGCTCCCGTTAGTATAGTGGATAGGTTCCGGTTATTATAGGACTTCTTTAGTTAATTAGAACGAGCATTAATTTATTTTAGTTTTAAGTCTAGTAACAAACATTAGGTTACAAGTCTTTAGTAGGTTAGTAGGTTATCTAAGGCTACTATAATCTTATCTTATAGTTAGACCATTAGCTTATTATATAGGTCCAAATAATAGTTCTTAAGGGGAACCTAGCCTTTGCCTGCTAGGTATAAGAATTGGGTCTAGAACTTGGCAAAGGATTAGTTTAGTTTTATTATTAGGCGGTTATAGTTATAACAGGCATCCCGTACTTTATTTAGATTAATATAGATAGCAGCTAGATGCTATATTATCTTATTAACAGATATAAAATAAATAGGTAACTTATCCTTAAACTTAGCCTAGAGGTATTACTAGGCATCCCTAATAGTTCGACTAAAGAGGTAAAGTATTTTAGCTTCTTTAGAGGAGGAATGGTTATAGCTAACATAGAGCTTTCCTTATACTTAGATCCTCTAATTCTTAAATATAGGGTCTATTCCATTAAATAGCAGTTAAGGGTTAGGGAGCTTAACAGACTTTAATTATTTTATTATCGTGTCTATACTCTCTAGTATATCGCATTCGGTTAAGTAAATAGGTTAACTAAGGCTTTATAAAGGGGAGGCTGGGCTATTTTATAAGGCAATAAGGCTTTCTAGGATCTCCTTTAGAGTCTCTTATATGCTTTAGGCTTAAAGATAATTGACCTTCTAATTAGCTGCAAGGGCACAAATCTGCTTATGTATATTTATAACATTATTGTTATCTTTAATTTCTAATCCTAACTAGATCTTATATTCCTCTTAGGTAAAGGTAGGTCTTTTAGATAAGCTCGCTTTAGGTGCCATTATTAGCTTCCTAAGGGTTATTAGAATTATATAATTTGGTTTTAATTCTGGGGTTCTTTTAGGGGTGCAGGTTAAATACAGTCTGGCCTCTAAAAGTAGGATATTATTAGGGCCTTCCCAGGCGTAGTAGTATAAGTTTTTTAGTGTCTAAGTATAACGTGTTAACGCGTCATTGTAGATAAAGGTCTTTTTTTAGGGTAGGATATTATTAAGGCCTTCCCAGGCAACGTAGGGAGAGCTTAGTATAATATAACGGGCTTATATAAATGCTTCTAAACCAAAGCTTATAGATTGCTACTATATAAGAATACTAAGCTAAGGAGAAGAAGAAGATTACTAGAGACTAATAAGATATAAAGGGGTCGCCAAGGCGCTAGTAGTAAGCGAGCCAATAGCGATTTTCTATCCTAGGGATAGAAAATCCTAATTGGTCAGCTCTACAAGTGGTGCTAGCAGATTGCCTAGAAATGCAGCAAGTTGCCCTAGAATGCGGCAATGTAGCAGGTGACGCGCTCTAGCACCGTCACAGCTATAAGTCTACCGCCGGCAGTAAGAGTTGCTTAATATATCGTCCTTAGTAGACTAGATAAACTGATTAGAATTAAGCTTAAAGAGAGTAGATAAGGTTATATTATTATTATTAGTAACACTAGGAGGTAAGAAAGGCATAGCGTTAATTATAAAAGTAGAGTAAGTAGAGGGGTGCAAAATTTAAAGATCTTATAACGTACTTTATAAGCGAGCTGCTTACCTAAGCAAGCTACCTACCTTAAAACTTTACCTTAGCAAGCTCAGACGTGATTTTAATTGGAGTGGATATTCCTTTAGCCCATTAGCAAGCTGACTAACATCTACCAAAATCACGTCTAAGAGCCTTTGGCGAGTTTTGCTAAAAGCGTAAGTAAAAATCTTAGTTTTAGTAAATTTATAAGGGGATGTCCTCCACAATGTAATAAAATAAAGTCTTTAGAAGTTTATAAATATATCTTAGGGGGCTACTTTATATACCAAAGGCCTTAGAATTGCACTATACCCTCCTAAATCTAAGATTAATTTCGTTAAAGTCAAAATTCCCATTGTTAAAAGCGTAAGCACTTTTTATATGGGCCTGTATAAGCTCATATAAAGGTATAAAAAGCTTAAAATCTTATAATCTATACAGCTAGATCTCCTGAGTAATTTAATATAATTTTTACCTTAAAAGACGTTGTGGGGATATTAATTAATTTTGTTAGGGTTTATAAGTTTTCCTTACTAAAAAAGCTTAGGTTTCCATACAGATCTCGCTAAAGTGCCTTAGACTAAGAAATCGATTAAATATCTGAAGGAGATTAGCGCGTCAGCGTAATCGATTTCTTGGTCTAAGCTTCTAAGGTAACTTAAAACTTACCAAAAATTAGAAAAATCGCACCTTAATATCTTAACAACCACTTAATAATAAATTATAAAAATTTAAACCTAGGCTTTTATATATACTTTATACCTCCTATTAAAATCTTATAGTAATTAAGTTGGTAGTTTTTAAGATATAGTAATTTAGCTTAATTTGGCTCTAAACTTCAATATTTCAAAAACTACTAAACTAATTACTATAAAATTTTAATAGGAGGTATAAAGTGTATATAAAAGCCTAGGTTTAAATTTTTATAATTTATTATTAAGTGGTTGTTAAGATATTTAGGTAT
>Ga0307507_10012077_pt1 | contig 10740 bp, 2 predicted proteins | sample 7_EM_MG_FD_207223 | JGI IMG/M metagenome (GOLD analysis project Ga0307507, IMG submission 207223) | Populus trichocarpa ectomycorrhiza microbial communities from riparian zone in the Pacific Northwest, United States - 7_EM | ecosystem: Host-associated > Plants > Roots > Unclassified | place... | reverse complement strand
GATACTCTAAGAGAGTTAATAGATTAGTTAATAAAGATTAATAATAGGATCTACTAAAGGGAATAAGCTAAGAGAGGGCAAGATAGAGTTCTATAGTTATATAAGGCGTAGAGTACGCAACGATAGATATAGAGCTAAAAACTATGAAATAGCGCAGAGCTAATAGACCTAAGCGGTACTAAAGAAACCTAAAGGTGGGAAAAGAAACTATAGAAACCCAGAGGTTAAGGATTAAGTAATTAAAGGACCTAGGAGCAGAGGCTAAACCAGAAATCTTAGTAGTAGAAGATATTTAGGCGGACTCTATAGCAAGAAAGATAGTTTAAAGATAGAGCTTGCATAAATTGCGGAAAACAAGGTTATTTTGCTAGAGACTATAGAGGTAGTCAAAGTAACTACGCGGTAAAGGGAACTAGGCTAGTAGACGGTACATATATATAGAGGGATAATAGTGCACTATAAGGAATAAAAGAATGTTTAATTAATAGTTTTGCGTATTGTTATAACAACGTATGCTAAATTTATGAGGACGCCAAGTACGGCGTAAGCTATTAGCTATAGGAGCTATTGTTATCTAAGTTTAAAGGAACTAACAAACTAGCTCATAGATCGGATATTAAAGACGATAAATTTAACATAGGCAAAGCATTTACTAACAATAAGGCAATAAAGGTAGCTTACTAGGAGTATATAAACCTTAAAGAAGTTGAAATAGAAGTAGAGACTAAGACCATTACGGAATAAGGTTTAGTAACGGGTATTGCAATACTATTAGATATAATTTCCATTGCTTTATAAGACGATAGGAGCAACGTTTAAAAAAAACTAAGTAAGTAGACAACTGCTAGTGCTAGCTTATTACTTAATAAAGGTAAAAGGCCACAGGCTTAAGATTCTTAAGAAGAGATAAAAAAAGCTTAAGATTCTTAAGATAAGATAAGATATACCTAAGGACCCATAATAGACGAAAACCGATAGAAAAGGGTAGCGACTTAGTTTAATAACAAACAAATAAGTACAGAACGCAAGTTTAAGAACTATAAGTTTATAAAAATGTTAGCAATCCTAGGTAAACATAGTATTCAGCCTAAAGATTAAATAGTTAATACCAGGATTAAAAAGTAAGACGACTATAAAGATTTAGCTATAAGACGCAGAAAATAAAAAACTATGGATAAGTTTAGGATAAGAATTATTACATAGCAAGAGTAAAAGCTAGATAAGAGATTAGCTATGCTAGGTTATATAAGGGATAGAGCACCTATGCGAAGAGTTACTAATAGGCTAAGTGCAGGAATACCTAGGGCAAAATAGTTAGATAAACTGGAATAAAAAGAGGATCTAGATATTCCAACCAGGTTTAAAGAAAGATATACTAAAGGATATTATAATGCAGTAATAACAAGGTATTTTCTAATAGATAGACTATATACACTAAACCAGTTGTACAAAAAGTGGTATAGGCAACGACACAGTAATAAATAGGAAGACTTTTATATATAGCTAAACGAAAAAGTTGTTTAAGACTAACCCATTACAGAGAAACGCATAAGTTATATTAAAGGAGTATTAATTATAATGTTAAAAAACCTAGAAGAAGGATCTAGGGACTAGAGAAGTAAGCAATAAATCTTAGTACCTATAGCAGAGATACTAGTGGTCAGATTAACTAGGTATAGATTTAAACTTAAGGATAAAGATAAACTAAGAGTTAACCTAAAACATGTAGCGTATTATACACTATCGTGGATAGCTTATATAGATGATATATATAACATGTATAGAGCACCTAAAGATAAGAACTGGAAGTACCTAGTAAGAATGCATTAGGCACCAGAGGAAAAGCGGTTTAGGAATACTAAGTATATACATAGTTGGCACCTAGTAGAAGTATAAGGTTAAGGAGACTTAATACTTTAACCAGGAAGATTCCTTATAAAAGAATGCCTAGATAGATAATAGTGGTAGAAGTGCCTAGAGAACACTTATCTATAGTATATAGAGGAAAAGAAACAAACTAAATATTAGCTAAAGTTGGACTAAGTATAGGCAGGATCTAGCAGCCAATAGTTAGAAAAAGGGGAGGCGTATAGGATTAGAGGGAACTAGTATTAGAGCCTTAGACCCTTAAAGGAATTTAAGGACAACACCTAAATTTATAAGTTAAATAGCAAGATTAGCAGTTTAAAGCATTGGTAGATAGTGGAGTAATTAGGAACTATATATCACCAAAGGTAGTAGAAAGGATGGGGTTACTATATAGATAAAAAGAACACCTGTATCTACTTACAACGATTTCAGGAGATTAGATAGCCTATAGAGGAGGTATTATTAATCTTAAAATAGGACCTATTTAGATAACTATTAAAGGGAGACTAGTTAGAGTGTCTTTTAATATCCTACCATTAGGACAGGACGAGGCGATACTAGGAATGCCTTAGTTATAGGAGTATAATCCAAAGATTAATTAGGTTACAGGTTAGGTTAATATTAAGGATACTTAATGGCGCAAAGTGCAATAACAAACCAAGTTAGTATGGTACTAAGTTGGAGCGATATATGAAGAGACTGAGTGAGGCTTAAGTTATGTACCAAAGAGATACCATAAGTATAGTAAAAAGTTATGGTTACCAGAAAGTGAAAAGCTATTAGAGTATGCAGCATAGGACCATAAAATAGAGTTAGAAGAGGGAATAAGTTTAAAGTTCTTTCCAATTTACAAGCTTACTAAAACGGAGTTAGTAGCGCTTAAGGAGTTTATTTAGGAGAACTTACGCAAGGAATATATTAGACCGTTATAGTTATTAGCAAAATATCTAGTACTATTTATCCCAAAGAAAAACGGAAAACTTAGGATGTATATAGACTATAGATAGTTGAACAGTATTACTAGGAAGGATAGGTATCTTTTACCCTTAATTAGCGAAATCTAAGACAGGATTAGCAATGTAAAGATCTTTACAAAGATAGATCTAAGATAGGCGTACTATTAGATTAGGATCAAGGAAGGCAATAAATAGAAGGCAGCCTTTAGGTTAAAGGAAGGACTATATAAGCTATTAGTTATATAATTTGGGCTTATAAATACACTAGTAATATTCCAGAAGCGAATTAATAGTATATTAGGAGAACACCTAGATGAATTTGTTATAGTATACCTTAACGACATTATTATCTACTTAGAGAGTAAGGAAGAGCATGGAGAACACGTTAAATAGGTCTTAAAGAGACTATAAGAAGAACAGATGCCAGTAATAATTAAGAAATGCGAGTTCTTTACCCAGAAGACTGATTTTGTGGGATTTATTATTAAACTAGGCCAACTTAGTATAGATCTAAAAAAGATCGAGGCTATAGTGAATTAGTAAGAACCAGAGAACGTTATATAGTTAAGATTGTTCCTAGGGTTTTACAATTACTATAGAAGGTTTATAGCGCAATAGTTATAGAACGTTGAGCTATTTACGCAGTTAATAAAGAAAGAGGAACTATGGGTATAGGGAAAGAAATAATAAGAACTGTTTAAGAGAATTAAAAAGTTGTTTACCTAAGAGCTAGTTCTTAAGATCTATTAACTAAGTCTAGAGACGGTTATAGAAATAGATGTATTAAACTTTATACTAGGGGCATGCTTTATACAGAAATATTAAAATAGATGGCACCCAGTGGTATACTATAGTTGGAAAATAACACTATTAGAGTTAAACTATGATATCTATAATAAGGAGTTGTTAGATATAGTTGCAGCACTTAAGGAATAAAGAGTATTCTTATAAGGTATAGAGAAACCATTTATGGTTAGGATAGACTATAAGAACCTTATAGGATTCCTAATAATAAAGGAACTTAACCAAAGATAGGTTAGATGGGCGGAAATGCTTATAGAATACCATTTTGAAATTTAGTATACTAAGGGTATAGACAATGTATAAGTAGACGCTCTAAGCAGAAAGGCTAAACTATAAAGTAATAAAAAGCTATTAGGAGCTTTATTGCAAAAGGATTAAGATGGATTAATTAGGTATAATTATCTAAAGATTATAGCAACTAAAGAAAGTTAGATCTATAAATCACTAGAGAGTGATTGGATATAGAAGATCTAAGAAGTATAGGTAGAGGATCTAGACTTAAAGTAATATGAAAATAAAGAAGTAATATATATGCCTAAGTCTATTATAGAAGAATTTATTAAGGAATTCCATAAGGGAATAATATAAGGACATAATAGAGCTATAGGCTTAGTGTTAAGACTTTAAGAGGAGTATATTATTTAAGGAATCTGGGGACTAGTAAGACAAGTTATAAAGGAATATTTAGATTGCTAAAGAAATAAACTAATAAGGCACAAGCCGTACGGAGGGCTATAACCTATTAAAGTACTAGGAAGACCATAGGAAGTTATATTATAGGACTTTATTATTAAGTTACTAAAGTCAAAAGATCCTATTATAGGATGAGATCACGATGTAATCTTAGTAATAGTGGATAAGCTAATAAAGTGGGGATACTTTATAGCATACACTAAAGAGATATTAGTAGAAGATGTTGCTAAAATCTATATAAAGGAAGTGTTTGCAAGACATAGAGTACTAGATAAGATTATATTAGACAGAGATCTAAGATTTATAGCAGCATTTTAGAAAGTGTTTCTGGCAGAATAGGGAGTTTGCGCAGTAATATCTACAGCGTATTATCCGCAGATGGATGGACAAATGGAAAGACTAAACTAGACACTAGAGCAGTATCTAAGGCACTATATTAATTATATATAGAATAATTGGGTATTGTTATTACCAGTTATATAGTTTGCATATAATGCAATACTATAAGAAGGAATGGGGACATTACCATTTAAGGCGAACTATGGATACGAGCTAAGAATATCGTTATTACTATATTAAGTAAAAAAGATAAGTAGCATAGCTAAGTATAGAATAGAGACGTTAATAAATCTTTATATAGACCTTAAAGAAATAGCTAAACTAGTATAAGAACGAATAAAAAGGTACTATAATGCTAAGAGATTTAAGGGACCAGATCTTAAGGAGGGGGATAAAGTGTAGCTACTATACAAAAATTTTAAAAGTCGATAACTAAGCAAGAAATTGGATTATGTTAGACTAGGACCTTTTAAAGTTAAGTAAAGAATTTTATTAGTTATGTATAAGTTAAACTTACTAGCTAAAATGAAAATCTACCCTATATAACACGTTGCAATGCTAGAGCTAGTATATAGGAATGTTAAGCCACTAGTCTATAAGGCAGACATATATAGAGGATAAGAGGAAGATAAATGGCAAGTTTTAAAGATTATTAGTTATAAGGACGTAGATGACAAAACGTGGTATAAAGTAAAGTGGATAGGCTATAGTAAGACTACCTAGGAACCACTAAGCAACCTAAGGAACGCTATAGGAAAGGTATAGAAGTATTAGAAGAAAGTAGGTTAGGTAATATTAATAAAAAAGGATTGCCAAAGAATAAGTCACCTAAGGGGGACCTGAGAGGAGCAATTGCTAAGCTACTTGGAGTTGTTTCCCTTATAGGAGGAGAGCCAGTCCTTTTGTTACCTAGCTTAGACAAACCCTATTAAACCAGTTTCTACTCCTTAGAACGGACCTTCTTACAAACACGTTTAAGATAAAGAAGACGGGTAGAGGCCAATAGACGGGCTTTAAGGGCACGCTATTAAGCAGCTATAGCCTCCTACTCCGCTTTTTACGAATAATAAAGCTTATCCAAGGCGCTTAAGAGCTCACCATTAAGCTTTATAGTGGTAGATTAAACATAAGACCCTATAATAGGTTACTTAGGGAACTAGAAGACTGTTAAAAGTTATAGGATGCGCATACTTAGCATTAGAAACAGAGCGAATATTACAGGATAATTAAATATTTGCTTTGGTGTACTCTAAATAAAATAAGGGTTGTTAAGATAAGGGACTTGCTATTATAATATACACTAACCCCGCTTTCGCATAATAAGAATATAGAGACGACATTATCTTACTAAGCGACAGTATGGTAGCTATAGTGCGAGCATAATATTACGCTTATGAAGAAGAAGAAGCTTTAGGTATAATAAGTAAGGATATTAACCAGACTAATTAAACAGATATTATACCTCTAGTGGACGACTTAGAGATGTTAGGAATCTTTAAGGACAAAGATAAAGAGAAGGGAGATAGTGTTACGGACGCTTTAAGTACAATATTATAACTACTTGGGGAAGAGTTGCAGGAAGCTAGTTGGTTAATATAGGCACGGTCTAGGATGGATCCAGTGGAACTATATAATGAGGAATAGTAAGCGAGTCACATAATATTATACGCAGTGTACGAAGTATATGTAGTGTACGCTATGTATAATACGTATAACACATACCTTACGTATAAGAGAGGATTTCTTAGGAGTATAGTTATGTATTTAAAGGACCTTAGTCCCTACCGTAGATAGTTCTCTCCTTATAGTGAATCTCAGAATATAATTGGAGTTAATCTGTTGGGCAACTACTCCACCAGTTGTTATTACGTTGTTGTTTTGTTCTTACCTATATACCTAGCCCAATAATAGGACCCATTGTAGTCTAAGCTACAAGGTTCCGTTACAAATAGTCCTTAAACGCTTATAAGACGCGGGCTTATAATATAATATTAAGAAATATAAGTTCCACGCGTTTAAGGTTATATACTTAGGCTTAATTATATTCTATAATAGAATTAAAATGGACCCTAAAAAAGTTACTATAATTATAAACTAGGAAAGCCCTAGCAACGTATAAGATATTTAAGGATTTTTAGGATTTGCAAATTTCTATTATTAATTTATTAACTACTTCTTAGAAATTGCCTAGCCATTAGTAAACCTAATAAGGAAGAATATAAAATTTAAATAGACCGCTAGATATAAACGAGCTTTTAATAATTTAAAATATTACTTTACAACTACTTTAATTCTTACTTACTTTAACCCTAACCTTAAATATACTATTAAAACTAACTTGTCTAATTATATACTAGGGGGAGTGTTATTATAATATAATAAGAATGATAAACTATATCTAGTAGCCTAAAGACTAAGGACTTTTAGAGCTCTTGCTATACCTGGCCTAAAAAGACCAAACCAACCAAAAGAACCCTGAAAAACACCCTAATAATCCCCTAAGATACATGCATTACAGGGGAGGCACAGGTGGAACGACGGTAGTACGTAGTCGCGCGCGACCGCCAGACCTATACCCAATAATGGCCCCCCACAACAATAATAAGGACGGGTGAATACTACACTAGAAAGCGGAAATACCCTAATTAAGAAGGCATCTAATAAAATATAAAGCCTATTAGACGCGTCTAGTATCTGGAACTATAGGGGAGCATCTGTTAGCTATTACAAACTAATACAGCTAGTAGAATGGCTCCAGTCTAGCGAACCTTAGGCGCCCCTCTAGCAAACCCTTAATTAAATCCTCTAACGGCTAAATAAAATCAAAAATAAATAAAACCCCCCCCTATAGGCGAACCGCACCTAGGCCGCTGTAGCTGCGCTCCTATAACATAGGGAACCTACCCCCCTAAAAATAATAACTGGGTATATAATCACAATACAACCAAATATAGAAAAGGCAGAGGAACTTAGGGGATAATTAGAAACAGAAGTTCTTACAGAGATTCGCAAGGAGGTCTATAACGCCGTTACAGTCTAACACCTTAGGAGTGGAGACATTAGAGTCACCCTAAAGGACTAATAGGTAAAGGAACGGGCCGTAAGGGTAGGGGATAGGCTAGGAGAGCGTATTGGTATAAAAGTGCTTTATAAAGATTACCCAGTTAAAGTCCTATTGGTTCCCATAAGCCTTAGGGTAAAAAGGGGACGCCAGGCGGACAATACAGCAACTATATAGGAGATAGTAAAACAAACAGAACGCCTTATACTAGGACTCGTAATTACCCGGATCCAATAGCTTTAACAGGAAAATATAAACTAAGCATATAATAAGAACAATAAGAGGATATAAAGGGCGCCAGAGACTTGCTAGGGAGATAATAAACAAATACATAGCTCCCTTATCGTCAGCGTATATATACTAGGAATATAAAAACTTCTTATCTAAAAAGGAATAATTATAAATGGCCTTATATACAACATAAGGCTCTACAACCACAGACTACGCCTGGAACAATATTATTGCTACATATAATAGGGACACACCCAGTCCACATGCGCAGCACAGGTATGCTGCGGCCACTGTATAGGCCCCCACAATACAAGACAATGTATAAATTAAGACCAAATAAAATGCGCGAACTGTCACCAAAGCATATATAAGGCGTGGGAGAGAGAAGACTGCATTAAATACAAGAGACGGAAGGAAAGGGCTTAATAGCTACGGGAACAACTGCACGCTAGATTATATAAATGGAAATAATAGGTAATAAGCTAGGGGGACGCAGGTGTCTTCCCAGCATTTCCTACCTTTAACACTAGGGGGCTAAGCCAGCTATCCCAAGCCTTAACGGGCCAAAAGTAACGCTATGTGACATTACTAAACCAAATAGGAATATAAGGGACATATAGGATACAAGGGAGAGGACGCCCAGTAGAAAGACCCCTATAGACGGCTACGGCAAGTTTAAGGCCAGGATAATTAAGAATTAGATTTAACACGGTAAATATAATATACGCAGCTGGCTTACAAGGGGTATATAGCTAACCGGCGAGAATGGGGGAAGAACCAGAGGCAATAACAGACTTAGATTTAGAAAGGCTAGTAGGAACATAAAACACAGAAATAGAAAGCTCTATATAAAATAAGTAGTGGCCAGGGAGCAAATACAGGAGACGGAAGTTCTAAATATTTTAGAGAAAGTAGAAACGGAAGAAGCGAGGAGCGAAGGAGAGGCAAAGGACCCCCGCTAGGGGTCCGCCACTTAACCATTATAGAGTATAACTGCGGCAATACGAACCACCGTCTAGCAAGGCCCCTACTAGACAGTCTAGACCCAGAGAAACACTATATTCTTGCTATATAAGAGCCGTATTATAATACCTATATATAATTAACATACTGCCCCTAAGGATTCTAGCTCCTGTATAAACCAAAAGCAGCCACACGCGTATACTTTATAATTAGCAAAAATATTAGCCTTGCCTCATGGTTATGGCAGGCAGTTAACCCAAATATTACAGTTATAACCATCCAGATATATAGGGGACCAGTATAAATCATTAATGTCTATAACCCTAGGGTTAAAGGGGTAGCATAGACAGAGAATATTATATCTGTAATAAGCTTGCTAGAAACTGAATACGCGGAGTTTATCCTACTAGGAGATATAAACCTCCACCACCCACAATAGGGGGGCATCTATGTTGCTGCCAATTAACAGGTAGAGTGCCTACTAAGAGCTATAGACAACGGGGGCCTTAAGCTAGCTACCCCCCCAGGTGCAATTATATAGTAATAGGGCACCGCCAAAAGTATAATTAACCTTACGATTATAGACGAAAACCTATACTAGAGACTCAAAAGGTGCTCCCTTAAAGAAGAATGGGCACTTACCTTAGACTATATCCCTATCCAGATACAACTAGATCTAGACATCAAGGCGCAACCAAATAGCAAAAGATACGCAATAAGGAAGCTTAACATAGATAGCTTCTTTAATATAATTAAACAATAACTCTAAGACCTAGAAGAAATCCACCCAATACTAAACAAGCAAGGCTTATCGGCTACCCCCAAGGAAATTAATTAAAGACTAAAAAGGATCCAGGCAGCAATTAAAAGCGGGCTAAAAGAGCACTACCTAGTTTTAAAACCGGGCCCCTATACGCGATATATATGGTCCGTATAGTGCGCGGCCCTTATAGCCGGCCAACGACGAGCAAGGAGGAAATATATAAGCAGCCACAATTCTGAGGACGAGAGATGATATAAAGACACAAGAAACCAGCTAAAGAATACCCTAAGAAAAGAAGCAAGGAATAACTGGAGACGGTTTATAAACGAACATATTATTAACTTAAGTCTCCCCTATAACAAGGGCCTTTAGACCATAGCAAAATGGGTAAAGAAAAAGGTAGAATGCTTAGTAAAAGATCTATACCTACCACCCCTACAAAGAGCAGGCAAACCATAGGCCGCAAGCAATAATAACAAAAAGGTAAAGATTCTTATAAAAAGATTTTTCCCTTAACCGGCTCTAGCAGACCTTAGCAATATTACTGGTAAAACACTAGTGACTTACCTAAGGGTCAACAGCGATATAACAACTAAAGAAATGGCTAGAACTATTAGCCGCCTCTTAAACAATATAGTACTAGGACCAGATGGGATCCTAAACAAAGCCCTAAAGACCTGTAGACCACTTATAGCACCTTAGCTTACAGACGTAGCTAGAGTATACTTTATAATAGGCTACTACCTATAACTTGGAAGATCTATAATAATAATCATCTTATAAAAAGAAGGCAAAGCAGACTACTTAATCCCAGGAAGCTACCGCCCTATTGCCTTAGAAAACACCCTAAGCAAGATCTTAGAAAAGGTTATAGCAGACCATATAGTAGATACGGCAGAGAAACACGCCCTACTACTATAAAGCTAAATGGGGGTAAGAAAGAATCGCTTAACGCTATTAGCACTTACACTACTCGCTACTACTATTAAAACTGCATGGGCTATGCGAAAGGACTTTATAGTATTAATACTTAGCCTAGATATTAGCGGCGCCTATAATAA
>Ga0307507_10012075_pt1 | contig 10744 bp, 9 predicted proteins | sample 7_EM_MG_FD_207223 | JGI IMG/M metagenome (GOLD analysis project Ga0307507, IMG submission 207223) | Populus trichocarpa ectomycorrhiza microbial communities from riparian zone in the Pacific Northwest, United States - 7_EM | ecosystem: Host-associated > Plants > Roots > Unclassified | place... | reverse complement strand
AGCATGGAAAATAGGATTCGCGGAGAGATAGGTTGCGCCAAGGTTATCACACCAAATGGTAGGAGCCGAGACGGAGGGAACCTGCAGATCTGTTAACAAATATTGAAGCTAAATGACCTCAACAGTAACGTCTACTAAGGCTTTATACTCAGCTTCAGTAGAGAAGCGAGCAACTGTGCGTTGCTTGCTGGATTTCCATGAAATTGGCGTCTAACCAAAAAAGACAAGATAGCCACTCGTAGACTTGTGATCATCAATACTACCAGCCAATCTGCACCTGTAAAACCATGAAGAGCAAAAGAGGAACCGCGAGTGATATGGAAACCGTAAGATGCCGTACCTTTAAGGTAGCATAAAATACGCTTAACAACGGTCGAATGAGAGTCTGTAGGAGCATGCATAAATTGACAGAATCTGTTCACAGTAAAACATATATCTGGGTGGGTGAAGGTAAGATACTAAAGAGCACCCATGATTTGACAAAACCTTGTAGGATTAGAGAATGAAGTATCCGACAATATTGTAACTTTCGAAGGAGAGACTACAGTGTCAACGGGTTTGCAAGAAGTCATACCAGCCTGAGGATGTCAAGAATATATTTGTGTTGACGAAGCATCAAACCCATACATGTAGACTGAACTTTAATACCCAGAAAGTAGTGAACTGCGCCTAAGTCACGAAGCTTTAAATCAAAGCTTAGTAACTGTATTAGGCGATGGAGCATAGGAGAGTTGCTACCCGTAAGCAAGATATCATCAACGTACACCCAGAGATAAAAGATATTAGTGTCATCAGACAACATAAACAAGGAGGTGTCAAACTTGGAGGTAAGAAAACAATGGAGAGCAAAAAATCACTCAGATGAGTGTACCATGCCCTCGGTGCTTGTTTTAAATCATACAATGACTTGTGCAATCTGCACACATGAGATGGAAGAGTAGAGTCAACAAAACCTGGAGGTTGTTTCATGTAGACCTTTTAAGTAAGAATGCCATTGAGAAAGAAATTATGAATATCAAGTTGATGAATCTTTCAATTGCACGAAATCGCAATGGAGAAGACAATCGGATGATGGCTTGCTTAATAACTGGGCTGAAGGTTTCAAAATAATCAATGCCTTCCTGTTGGGTAAAACCTATAGCAACGAGGCGTGCTTTATAATGCTCAATGCTGCCATCCACGACGCTTGATCCGATATACCTATCTGCTGCCAACAATGTTCATCGAAGGATGAAAGGGAACTAAAGACCAAGTGTGATTAGGGTGCAAAGCCTTGATCTCATCACACATAGCATTATGCCAAACGACATACTTGTCAGCATCAAAGAAAGCAAGAGGTTTTGAAAAGGGAGAGTGTAGTACCCGGGGGGACGCAGTAACAGTGGTAGCGGATGTAACCAGATTGGTTGTCTTTAGCTACCGCGGTTGAAGAACCATATGGTGTTTACTAGTCAAGGGCGGCGACGCAAGAGAAGAAGATGGCCATAAGATGTCCTGCTGTAGCGAATAGGAGGAGAAATCAACCACAAGATCTAGGCCAGCCGAAGGGGCTAAGGGAATATTTGCCATAAGCAGAGGATTGGCGGTAGAAACAAGTCTGTCAATAGAGGTAGAGTTGGTAGCATCTTGGACACTGGCCAAATGAGGAGGAGCAGAGGAAGTACCAGAGGTTGTCCCAACACCAGCAGTGAGGTCACGCTGGAAGGTGGGGGTGACTGATTTGCAAGTTGTATCTGCAGTAGAATGGTTAGATAAACAGTCCCAACACCAGCAGTGAGGTCACGCTGGAAGGTGGGGGTGACTGATTTGCAAGTTGTATCTGCAGTAGAATGGTTAGATAAACATGTATGTGATGATGGGTAAGAGAGGGGTGAATGCTGTGGCGGGTGGGCTGTTTGTGGTGGGAGGGTGTATGGGTGGGGAACAATGGTGAATGAAGTAGATTTGGGAGGACAGTAGTGGCAGTTTGGGTGGGGGGAGTGGAGGAAACCTTTGTAATCTGTTCACAATTATCAAATGGAAACACATGTTTATGAAAGCGGACATGACAAGAGATATAAATGCGTTAAGATGCAATGTCAAAACACCAATAACCAAGGTGCGAGGAGCTGTTACCAAGAAACACACATGGAGAGGAACAAAAAATCCAATTTATGATTGTTATAGGGACGCAAAAAAGGAAAATAGAGACACCCAAAAGTAAATAAAAAATGATAATCAAGAGACCGTAGAAACAAACAATCAAGCAGAGATCTATTTGCAAGAACAAGAATAGGTATGCGATTTATAAGATAAACCGAGGTTTTAAAAGTACAATTCCAAAATCAAAATGGTGCTTTGCATTACCCTAGAAGAGTAAGTCCTGTTTCCACAATATGCCTATGACGATGTTCTACTATGCCATTTTGTTCATGAGTGTAAGGACAAATCAGAAGATGTTGAATACCGATAGTCTTAAAGAAAGTGGACAGTTTGCGGTATTCACCGCCCTAATAAGTTTGAACAGATTTTATTTTTAATGAAAATTTACGCTCAATGAGAGTCTGGAATTGGTGAAAGATAAAATAAACATTAGACTTGGTAACAATAGGATAATACCATATATATTTTGTGTATGCATCAACAAAGATAATAAAATAAAGATAGCCATCTGAAGAAAAAAGGGGAGCAGGACCCCATATATCACTAAAAATTAATTCAAGTGGAACCTCCTTAGGTCCTAAAGACAAACACGATGATTTTCCTAATGGACAACTTTGAAATTGAAGATTAAGATGTTTGTTGTTACAAATAATCTTATTTTTTAAGACTAACAATTGAAAAATACGAGAGGTAGGATGACCTAGTCGACGATGCCATAAATTGACAGAAGTAGAAATGCAGGGAGGCCAATAGGCTTGAGGAACTAACGTGACGGAAGACCTAGACAAAGCATAAAGACCATCTTGACTCTGACTTGAGAGAAGGACTTCATTGGTGTTGAGATCCTTGACATAAAATACAAAAGGGTGAAATTCAAAATAAATATTGTTATCAAGACAAAATTTCTGAACAGAAAGCAAATGTTTCCTGATTGCAGGAACATGAAAAACACTAGACAAAGTGAAAGAACGATGAGGTGTATATATTTTTGTATGACTGATATGAGATATGGGGAGTCCCTTACCATCACCAACATGCAAATTATCATTACCGAGATATGGTTTTGAGGTAGCCAAACTTGCAAGGTCAGGTGTAACGTGTTCATTTGCACCAATGTCCGGAAACCAATTGGCAGCACCTGTTGAGGAAATATTACGCAGTGCCAGATTTGCACTAGGTTGCTGTCCATAGCCTCGATGCTGGAGTTGAGGGCAGTGAGGGGTTGTATGGCTGAATGTTTGGCACAATTGGCAGCGTGGATTTTACCCCCTACTGCGCTGCCAGTTGCCTTGCCTGCCATCACTATCGGAGGAGCTATGGAGGCTGCAGAAATCAGGTATGGATGCAGTAGACCTGTGCCCTCTGCTGTTGAACTGGTTGGGACGCCATCCTCCATGGAAACGACCTCTGTTGCGGCCAAAATTTCCAGGAGACTGGCAGTAAGAAAAAAAGACTATAAGAGGGGTGTTGGGCGTGGGCAGCAGAGGTGTATTGATGACAGCATATCCCATGGATGAAAGGGATGTTTTGTGAAGGAATTTATGTGTTAAAAGATGACTATGAAGATCGGCATACAAGAGAGGCTTTGCTTTGGTCACAACACTTGTTACCAAGTCCTTAAACTCTCCTCGAAGGCCACGAAACATATATAAGTTGAAATCCTTCAGCGATACCGGCTGACCACCAGTGGCTAATTCATCAAATAAGACCTTAGCCTTTTGCATACACTGAGTTACTGACTTATCACCTTGTCGAAGATCTTGAAGGGAGCCATGAAGTTGCATAATACGTGAATTACATGTGGAAGCTAGAGCTTGCTCAAGTGTGCGCCAAACAAAACTTGAAGTTTGGCAGTCAACAATAAGATGGAGAACTTCCATGGATAACAAGAAAGCAGAGCACTTAGAATGAGTTGGTCTTGTTGTTTTACAGCGAAGAAAGAACTGATTTACCTGAAGAGAGGTACCATCGGCATTAAGAACATGTGGAGAGGGACAAGAGTTTGAACCATCAACAAAGTCAAAAACTCCTTGGCCTAGGAGATACGAATTCATTTGCATTTGGCAATATAGATAATTGGTGTTTGTTAACCTGAGAGAGATGACATGGTTAGTGTAGGAGAGGGAGACAATGCTGGTGGCAAAATTTGCAGTAGCAGTAGCAGCAGAAGAAGGCTGTAGCAGAAAAGAATTGGTTGGGTTGAAGAGGGCGTGTCCACCATCTATAGGCTGTGGCCACAGTAGAACAAAGGCGTTGGAGGAGGCAGGGGCTGCGGCAGAAGAGGAAGCCGGCACCGCTGGTGCTGGGATGAGAAGTCCATAGTAGAGAGAAGAGAAAGTGTTTTAATTTGTTTAGGGCTTTGATACCAAGTTGAGAATAATAGAATGACTTAAGTTGTATCTTAGCCAACCTTTCCTATTTATATATATGTGGCAGAACACGACATTAACTGTAGGGATTACAACATTGGAATAATCCTACTTAGTTTCATATTCAGATATATATATGCTATACATTCTATAATATCAATCAAGCAAATTATTAGTCTAATTTCATTTAATTATTATCATAAAAATACATAAAATATTAATATGTGACCAAAAAGTCAACACACTATTCATATATACAATGAAAATCTTATTTTTTATTTTCATTTTTTAATTCTACCTTCCAAATCCTTTTCTTCTAATTTCATCCTTAGCATTTTATTGATCTTGAACTGGTTATAATTTATTTTAATTTATTTTCTATGAGATTATTGCATTCTTAAATTAACATTTTGAAATTTGGTTGATGTTTAGTTTTTGCAAGCGTTTATTTTTGTTATCATATCATTAAATAAAAAAACTATTTTAAAAGACAAAAATCTTAAATCCATTGGAGTTTATGATCCGGGTTGCAGGTTTTGCACGTTAAGCTGCGAAACTTGAGTTGATTAAATATGTTGTGTCTCAATAGTAAAAAAAAAATGTCATCTTGATTTTTTTTTTGTAAAGTTAAACCATGTTTTTAATAGTCATTTTATTTGCTTTTGGATACACCAAGTCAACTAGGTCACATAGAGTTAACTTCCATGCCTGTTAATTTTAAACCTGGGTCAGATAAGGAGTTGAGATGAAAGGTTTTAAGATAGCCCACTAGGTTGAGTTTAAGAACAATACCAAATAGTTTTTTTTTTTAATTCCATTCATTTTTTTCCTTTATATTGAACCTTTTTAGATTTTGTTATCAATTTTATCCTTTAATATTTGGTTGATTTTGAATTGGTATTTATAATTTGTTTTGATTTGTTTTTTATGAGGTTATCTTTGTTGTAAACAAATGTCTCGGTATTTGGCGAACGCTCAATTTTGCGATCTACTTTTGTCATCATATATTATTAAGTAAAAAGTAATTTTTAAAAATAAAGTTGTTAAACCGAACGAAGTCCATGATCCGAGTTGCAGGTTTACAGATTAAGTCGTTGTCTCGATATTAAAAAAAAAATCTTATTTTATTTTTATTAAGTCAAACCATACTTTTTACTGGTTATATTAAGACAACTCTTATATAATTTAATTTAAAACACTTGCTAGGTAAGAAGTTGAGTGCAATTCTTCAATCATTCAGAAGGGTTTATCCAGTACAAAATTGAGAATGGCTCAATGAGTCGATACGGGATTTGATGCAATAAGAATTTAATAAAAAATAAAGAAAGGAATGGTGTGATATGAATTGATCAAAAACAATTTTAGCATTCCACTAGCAACTATTATCACATACCATCAATTATCCAGCCATGAATTTGCTCTTTACAAAAGCAACATTGCTCCAATAACTGGAATGGAAATCAAGTTTTCGCACAACAAAGAAAAAAAAGATTTACCATGCAGTACCATAAACAACTAATGCGTTCGAGTTGGGAATTTCTTGACTCTTCATAGAACAAAAGCAAGCAGCTCAACTCCAGAGAAACTTTCCCATGAAGTCTCAGCAAATTCATCTTTGTCGGTTTGTCCTGCTGAAATTTGTTTTATGGTCATGAACTTTCAATAACAGGTAAAAACTCTGCAGAGTGTTGTGGAGGAATGCTCTCAGAAAGTTGATCAGGACTGGTGCAGTTATATGCTCCTTCAGAAGAGGACTTGTCATCTTCTCTACCAGCTTGCTTCCTGCGTGTGACCAAATTGTCAGAATGCCAGTGATTAGTAACAGATGTAATCTATGTGAACTGCTTGGACTGAAAATCTGAACACATGAATTCCAAATGTCAACAAATACACATGTGAACCCTCTTCTGTCAAAAGTATAGAACCTATCAAGGGAAAAAAAGCAGCAACTGATAAATACAGCTATCAAAATCATTTAAAGCCTTGCATACAAGCAACACCCTAATTGTTCTAACACAGGGGAGCCTACATAATGTGCCCTCAAAGAAGCTACATGATAACATGCATCTGCCTAACAATGCGAAGACCTGATTGTGTTCTTGAAGCACAAGAACTTCAAGTGGGAATTGCTCCTTCCTAAATTAGCAACTTAAGTGGAATTCAAGATCATGAAACATATATCACAGGAAACCAACTAAAGCAATACCATGACTGGATAACACATTACCTTGACATCTTCAACTGTTCTCCTTTTCCTACATCCTTCAGCGAAACAAAGGATGGTTTGTATGCAATTGCATAATTATTTCCCTGAGTCTGCCATATTCTAATAATTTCCATGAATTTCCTTCTTGTGTCATAACAAACGACAAATTCACGATATTGCATCATCAAGATTAATCCATTGTTCAAGAAAATCAAGGGATCATAAAGCTTGGCAAAACCTAGGTTCTTGACGGTAAATTGTTTGGTCCAAGACTCCTTGTTCCCATACTCCTTCATAATCCATATTTCATATTGAGGATCAGAATAGGTGTGGAAGAAAGACACGCCCAGGCAACCTTCAAAAGCTGTCAAAGTGACATCGCCCTCATCATAGCGAGGCGGCAAGGACAATTCGCTAAATTGCTCATTCTCAAAGTTAAAAGAACCTATACTATTCACACAATCGTCTTCATCACGAAGTTCCCAATGGATTGATCCGCACACAAAACTATCGACAATGAACATACGAAGATTAAGAAGAGCTTTTTGAATACTTCTCCATTTCCCTGTACCAATCGTGTATATTTCAGCCTCAGGTTGGTAATAAGACCCTGTCTTCGAACAAAAAGTGTGCAACACTTTGTATTCTTTAGCAATGGCACAGTATCCCAAAGCGAAATTACTCTGATGCCTTGTTTCTTGACCAGCAGCGGGTGGAATGGAGATATACTCCCCCAAAATTGGATTGCACAAATAAATGTCATCATGGGAGCCGTCTTGGAAGGTTTGAGAAATGCAAAGAAGCCCATTACAAGAGTTTTCAATCAAGAAATCAATATAGGGTACGTTGATTCCGGGAACAAACTTCATTTCTTCAACAACACGGAAGCGCAAACCAAGAGGCTTCCCAGTTATTTGGACAAGCTGGAGGTTTCTTGATTCAGGATTGTTGGATATGGTTTTCAATAGCAAGCTGGTGGGTGATCTTTCAAGATGGAGTTTGGCAAAGAAAGAATCTGAGATGTAGTGAAGCCAAGTCTTGCAAACACACCGGCAATTCAAGATGGTCTTGATGGGCAATCTTGATAGTATGTCCATTATCAAACAGGATGGAAGCTTATTCATTAGACATTCACTGCTTGCAATGACAATAGGAATTTGAGAACTTGATGCACTTTTTCTTGGATTATCATCCATGGAGAGGGGGGTTTCTTGGTTTTCTTTAGACTAGTTTGCTTCAAGAAATTGAGAATTGCAGGCGACAACACTTGAGTATTGGGAATGACTTCTTTCAGGGGTTTTAGGTGGCTCATGCAACCTTTTTCTTCAAATGAACTTGGTCAATCTTGGGCTTTAATAGCAATTGTCCCCAGGCATTACGAGGATGAGGGATGGATATCACTCTTAAAATCACTAGACCCTTACCTGAAATCTGATGGTGCTGTCCTAATTTATGCTTCATTAAAATTAAAATTAAAGAACTGATCCTAGAGTAGAGTACTGTAGTTTGAAACTGATTATTATTTTTTTCTAGACAAAATTAATTAACTTGTTATTGAAAGTAATAAAATATTTATCATAGTATTTATTTGCAATTATTATATTGACTAGATTAATCGTTTTTTAATATTTTATTGGCACAATAAAATAACTAAATTACTTTTAAAATTATTATTTTTTTAAAAAAACTAGTATTCAAGAGCTTTAAAATCAAAATTTAAACACATTTAAAATAACTAAAATATCTTTAAAATCAAAATTTCTTTAGCTTTTGTCAACGAGTATTTTCATCTTTTCATTCTAATTTTCTTGTTACAATCAAGCTCCCTTAAAAGCTATTGAGTAATTTAATAAATATAAATATTATTAATAAAGGTTGATGACGCGGCATGCTTTTCGGGTGGCGCATAAGTAGTCTCTGGACAACCAAACTTCGACTTTCGAGGCGGCGTTTGATTCGTCGTGGTGCCCCCTCAATCACTAGACAACACATGTAGTCAATGGACCTCTGATGTGGCGCCAATGACCTTTTGTTCTCTTGTTCTTTTCTTTCTCTTCTTTAATTTTCACGTTTGACCATATAAATCTTAAAATCAACATTTCAATTTGTTTTTTTTTATTTGGTCCATGTTCTCTTGATTATTGTTTTTTATATGAAATCATTTATGAAATTGGATTTTTTTTTATTGCATCCTTTGATCTTCTCATAAGCTAGATTTTGTCCATATTCTCTTGATTGCTATTTATTTTATTTGAGATCTTTTTTAAATTTCATTTTATACGATTTCATTCTTTTTTTTTCCCAATTAGATTTGATTTCTATTCTTTTGATTGCTATTTTTTTTATTTTGAAAAACTTTTTGAATTGATATTTTTTTTTCGGTTTTATCTTTTAGTATTAAATTGGTTGGGAATTTAGATTCTTCACTGAGTTTAGGTCTAGGATTTAATGGGTTATGAGTTTGAGAGATTAATCCAGGTTTAAGAGATTCGTCTAAGTTTGCTTGTTTTTTTTTCTTTTTTAAAGCTCATGTTTTTTTTTTCTGGTTTCATTCTTAAGCATTATTTAATTGAATATTGAGCTCTATTATCTTTTTATTATTTTCTTTGTATAAGATTTTTCACTAATTTTGAAAATGACCTAAGTTTTCGTTGTTATTTTATTTTATTTTTCATTCTTCGTTGAATTTATCCTTTTTCAATTAACGTTTTTTTAATTAAATGAAATTATCTGATTAGATATAAACACTAGATGCTCACTTCATTATATTTTGTTTTGTTTGCTTTTAGGGTATTTACTTTAGTGGAGCAAGCAACTTTTTTTGATGTTGCAGACTCGCAGTGTGGCCTTTTACAACGATGTTAAAAACCGTCACGGTGTGATCTTTTTGGTGGTGGAGCGGTGTCAACGATAGAGTGACGATGGGTCTTCAACGAGCTTTTTTCTTCTTCTCTAGATTATGATATTGGGAGCTCATTTTTTATATTTAATTGTTGCTTTTTTTATTCCTTTATTTATTGTTGATGCATTTTTTTTTATCATATTATTAAATTAAACAAGCTAATTGAACCCTGTTAAGTCACTGAATCAAGTGTATGATTTCTTTTGCATCTTTAAAAATGTTGGTGTCGCCTAAACATCCTTTCTTTAGGTTTGAAAAAATTGATCTGGTCCATGGCGTAACATAAATCACCTATCTAGTTACTACTATACTAAGAGAACCAAAAATTGAAAAGTTGAGAAAAGAAATTGATGTTATAATACATGCAATGTAAAGTGTTTGAATTCATTTAAATTTGTGTTATCAAGTTAGATATAAAGATTTATATAATTTGTACTAAAATAAATCTTGGACTTGTTGATTGATTTTTTTCATTTAATTTTTCATGCTTGTTGATGATCTTCATATAAACCTGTTTAAACTTGTTCTCAATAGTTGAGAATAATAGAATGGCTTAGGTTGTACCTTAGCCAACCTTTCCTATTTATATATATGTGGCATAACACGACAGTAACAATAAGGATTACAACATTGGAATAATCTTACATTAATTTCCTATTCAGATATATACATGCTATACATTCTATAATATGCCCCCTCAAGCTAAGGGTGAAGGATCAACCCGAAGCTTGAATCGAAAAGCAGTAAAGGACGCAACAGAAAGCGGTTTGGTGAAGACATCGATAAGTTGATCCTGAGAGGGGATAAAACAAATTTGAATCTCTTTCTTTGCAACCCGGTCGTGAACAAAGTGATAATCTACCTCAACATCCTTAGTACGAGCATGGAAAATAGGATTCGCGGAGAGATAGGTTGCGCCAAGGTTATCACACCAAATTGTAGGAGCCGAGACGGAGGGAACCTGCAGATCTGTTAACAAATATTGAAGCTAAATGACCTCAGCAGTAACGTCTACTAAGGTTTTATACTCAGCTTCAGTAGAGAAGCGAGCAACTGTGCGTTGCTTGCTGGATTTCCATGAAATTGGCGTCTAACCAAAAAAGACAAGATAGCCACTCGTAGACT
>Ga0307507_10012073_pt1 | contig 10745 bp, 6 predicted proteins | sample 7_EM_MG_FD_207223 | JGI IMG/M metagenome (GOLD analysis project Ga0307507, IMG submission 207223) | Populus trichocarpa ectomycorrhiza microbial communities from riparian zone in the Pacific Northwest, United States - 7_EM | ecosystem: Host-associated > Plants > Roots > Unclassified | place... | reverse complement strand
CAGACCGGGGGCGCCTGTAAGATGTGACATTCGTCGTCATGATAACGGAGCCTGCCTCGAGGTTGGCACTTCCCGCGGAGGTGCTCGTCCAGTACTGGCGGTACTGGGTGGGGCTCCCAACCGCGTTCGCAGCCCCCCACGCGGAGGACCGGGCTCGCGCCGGAAAGCCGTTCACCACAAGCCGCTCGCCGGACGCTGCTGGGTCGGCTCTCGACGTATGAGTTGATCGATCACCCGAGTAGTTCACCCGAGTAGTTCACGGAAGGACGATTGAGGTACGCATGACCATGGCTCCCACCGCCTCCACCGCCTCCAGGGCGTTGCCCCCAGCGCGGACCCAGGACAAGTTCGCGTTCGAGAAGACCACGTTCGGCGGGATCACCTTCCTCACGCTGCAAGGTACCCTCGACCAGGCCTTCGAGGGCCGCAAGATCGCCGAGTCGGTCCACACGAAGAGGCTGGTCGTGAGCATGCGCAACGTCCGCCGGTTCGCGTCCTGGGGGATGTCGGAGTGGATGGACTTCCTGCGGATCAACGCGGCACGCGAGCTGTACCTCGTCGAGTGCTCGACCTACGCGATGAGCCAGATCAACCTCGTGACCGGGCTCCTGGGGCACGCCAAGCTGGTCAGCTTCTACGCGTCGTACCGCTGTGGAAGCTGCAGCGAGGAGCACGAGACCCTGTTTCTTATCCCGCGCGATCGCGCGACCATTCGCGATCTGCCGGGCAGCCACCACGAGTGTCCGACCTGTGGAGGCCGCGCACGGCTCGAGGAGTATCCGGCGGCGTTCTTCGAGACGATCGCGGATCGGGCGCCGTTCGACATCGACGACGAGGTCCTCACGTTCTTTCGCTTGCAGCTGCACTACGGGCTGGCCCCCGACCTGACCCGGTTCCGCGCGCACCGGCGGGTCCACAAGGGCTACACGTACCTCCGACTGTCGGGGAACCTGGTGACGCTCCCGAGCGACTTGCTGGCGGCGGCCTCGGAGGGCACGACGGTCGCGGATCTGGAGGGCATCGTCTTTGACCCCGCCCATGCGCACGTGGCCGAGTGGCGGGCGTACGTGCGAACCGCGCTGCCCAAGCTGAAGTCGCTGCAGCTGCTTCATTGTCCGCTCGGGTTCCTCGAGCACGCGGTGAGTCCCGAGGAGCTGCGCGACAAGCTCAAGATCCGGACGTTCGCGCTCCCGTACGACTGCCTGCGCTGCGAGACGACGACGGCCCACATGGTGGACGTCGCCGAGAACCTCGAGCAGCTGGTGGGGGGCGCAGCGCCGACCGCGCGTTGCTCGGCCTGCGGATCCTCGCTCATGGCGATGCCCTCCGCCGACCAGATCGCGTTCATGCGCTGTCTGCCGGCCCGGGATCGCGATGCCTCGCTCGACAAGTTCCTGGCCACGGCCCGTGGCGAGCCGTTGGCGAAGCTGGAGAACTGTCTCGTCGCGCTCCCCCAGAAGCTACCCAGGCCGTCCGTCGGGACCCGACGCATCATGTACGCCGCGCTGGGGCTGGGCGTCCTGATTCTCGGTGGTCTTGCCGTGGTGGCCTTGGGGCTCTGGAAGCAACGCGGCGAGCCGACCCTCGTGGTCAGTAACCAGGGCGCGGTCGTGGCGCCGCGACCACCACCGCCGACCTTCGAGCGGCCGGCCTGGATCATCTCCGACATACCGTCCTCCGCGTACTGCCACGACATGATCAACCGGCTGATGTGTATCGGGGTGTCGTCCTACCGCCCGACGCGCGACGAGGCGGTGGCCGAAGCGAGCAACGCGGCGCTCGAGGAGCTGGTGAGCGCGGTCGGCCTCAAGATCTCCGATCCGTTCTTCCGGGAGACCGTCGTCGCTGGCTATGCGGGAGCCCGCGCGAAGGCGATGTCGGCGCTGCAGGCCGCCGAGCTGGACCAGGCGAGCGCCGCGTACGCCGCGGCCGACGACGTGGTCACCAAGGCGCGCAGGCGCGTGGTCGAGGTCCTCCATGCCTCGGGCGGTGCCGCGGTTCCGACCCAGCGATCCGACTGGTACTGGGAAGAGTACGCCGCCAAGAAGGGGGGAACCGAGGTGCTGGTCTTCGTGCGCTACGACGTCACCCTCGACGCCGTCAAGGCGCTCGTGGAGAAGTATTCGGCGGCGACCCCGGTCATCGGGAGCACCGCCATGACGGCGTTTCCTGCGCTCGCATGGCAGTACGCCGACTTCACGGGGGGCGCCATGTTGACGAAGGTGGGCCATCCGCTCGCCGACGCCGGTATCGCCCCCCAGAGCGTGATCATGGCGGTGGGCGAGCAACGTGTGGGGGACGCGATCAACTTCACGCGGCGCATCGAGGAGTGGAAGCAACAGACCGCGGGCGATCTCGCGCTGACGGTGAAGGCCGGCGACGCACCCGCCCACGTGGTGGAGGTCCCGCGTTCACGAACCCGATGATCACCGTGGGTGGCGTGCCTCCGTCAGGCGTCAGGCCGACCGGGGCGAACCAGGCTCTGTAGCGGCTGGCCGGTCCGGAACCGCTCGACGTTGGCGAATCCGAACTCGAGGATACGGCGCCAGCTCTCGTGCGTCAGCCACGCGGTATGCGGTGTGAGCAGCACGTCGGGTCGGCCGAGCAGCGGGTGATCGGGCGCAGGCGGCTCATGTTGCAGGGTATCGAGCGCGGCACCGGCGAGCTGACCACGCGCGAGCGCGTCGACGAGTGCGCCCTCGTCGACGAGCTCGCCCCGGGCGGTGTTGACGAGGAAGGAACCTCGCGGCATGCGGGCGAATGCCTCGGCGTTCATGATGCGCGCGGTCTCGGGACGCAGCGGTAGGTGGAGCGAGACCATGTCCGAGGTCTCGAGCAGCGCGGCCAGCGACATCAGCGGCATGCCGCCGCGCTCGCGCTCGTCAGACCGGCGGCCCATGCCCTGGACCGTCATGCCGAGCGCAGCCGCGAGCCGCGCGACGCGCAAGCCGATCTGGCCCACACCGACGATCCCGAGCGTCCGCCCGGCGAGGCCGTCGATCCGGACCTCGGGCACGCTGTCGACGTCGCCGCCCGGCAGCTGCCACGGCTTGACCACGAGCCAGTCGCCGTTCACGACGGCGTCGTGCTGCCAGCGCAGCTTGCGACCCAGCGCCAGCATGAGCATCAGGCAATGCTCGGCGACCGCCCCCGCGGTCGTGTCGCCGACGGTCGCCACCTGGATCCCGGTCCGCTCGGTCGCCGCGAGATCGACCAGCTCGTGGCCGGCGCGCAGCAGCTGGATCAGGGCGAGCCGGGGTGCACGGGCGAGAAAGGCCGCGTCGAGCCGCGCGCGGGGCAACCCCATGATGCACTCGGCCGCCGCCACCGCCTGGTCGTAGCCGGGGTTCGACGCGGCCATGACCTCGAGCGAGCAGGACGGTGGCAGGAGCTCGTCCGCGAGCGCGCGAACCTGGCGCGGGAGGTTGGGGGTCAGGAGGATGCGCATCAGGGGTCGCGGTCACCGAGCTCCGTCGGAAGCGGATCGTGCGCGAGCACCCGCACCGTGTTCATGAGGAGCCCGAACCGCAGCGGCTTGCGCAGGCAGAGCAGGAGCTCGTCGTGCATCGACGAAAATGGCTCGATGTGGTCCGGCGAGCCGAGCACGATGAGCGGCAGCTCGATCGAGATCGCGTCGTCCCGGACGCGCCGGTACAGATCGAGGCCGGTGGTCGGGATCCCATCGAGGTCGATGATACCGAGCATCGCCGGGGTGCGGGTGACCTCGTCGAGCCACGCCGCCACGTCGCCGAAGGTCACGAGCTCGAGCGGCGCTTCGTCGCGCAGCTCGGCCCAGTTGCGGACCTCCTGGCCGTAGATCTCGCGCAGGAACGGCTGGGCTTCGAGGAGCACCACCCGATTCGAGACCTCGAGGGGGATGAAGGTCTGCGTGCTGCTGGCGTCGAGGATGTCGCTGAGCCAGGCGCGGGTCTCGGGCGACGGGTCGACGAATGCCAGGCCCGCGGCGGGGCCGTCCGGATGGGTCGCAGGCTGCGACCACTGCACCACGGCCTCGATCTCGAGCGGATCCACGAACCCGAGGAACGAGATGTGGAGGGCGAAGTGCTGGCCGACTTCCATGCTCGTGTTGATCCGGAGTCCGCCCTCCGAGAGGTCAGTCAGATAATTCGATCGAAAGCCGGCGGCGTCATCGAATTCGACCTTCAAGATGAGCTGTTGCCGGCAATGATGTCGTGGGATGGGGGGCCGCGTCACGGCTACTTACCTTCCGAACCCCGCGATCAGGTCGACGAGCGCATCGACGTCTTCGAGCGAGACCCAGTTGTAGATGGAAGCGCGGATTCCGCCGGCGGTGCGGTGGCCCGCGAGCCCGACCATGCCGCGGCGCCCGGCCTCCGCAAGGAAGCGGGCGTTGGCCTCGGCGGTGGGCAGGTGGAAGCTCACGTTCATGAGCGATCGCGAGCCGACGCTGGCTGGGACCCGGTAGAGCTCGGGCCGCGCGTCGAGCGCGCCATAGAGCCGGCGCGCCTTCTCGCGGTTCGTTGCCTCGATGGCCGGGATCCCGCCGATCGCGCGGGCGTGCTCGAGCACGTGCCGCATGGTCGCGACCGAGAAGGTCGCCGGGGTGTAGTAGAGCGAAGCGTGCTGGGCATGGGTGGCGTAGCGCCAGACCGTCGGGATGTCGCGCCGCGCGCGCGCGATCAGCTCCTTGCGAAGGATCACGACCACGACCCCGGACGGTCCCAGGTTCTTCTGCGCCGCGGCGTAGATCATCCCGAACCGCGAGACGTCGATCGCGCGGGACAAGACATCCGAGGTCATATCGGCGATCAGCGGCACCTCGCCGGTATCGGGGAACTCGGACCACTGCGTCCCGTAGATCGTGTTGTTGCTGCAGAGATGCACGTACGCGGCGCCGTGGTCGAGCGCCAGCTCGGCCGGCTGCGGCACGCGTCGGTACGAGCCGTCCGCCTCCTGGGTGTCTACCGCGATTCGCGCGCGGCCGACGAGCACGGCCTCGTCGTAGGCGGCGCGCGCCCAGACGCCGGTCACCAGGTAATCGCCGACCGCGCCCGGCGCCAGCAAGTTCATCGGGATCATCGCGAACTGACCGCGCGCGCTGCCCCCGAGCAGCAGGATCTCGTGGCTGTCGGGCACCGCGAGCAGGCTGCGCAACAGCGCGATCGCGGTGGCCTGAACCTTCTCGTAGGCCGCGCCGCGGTGGCTCTGCTCGACGACCGACAGCCCGCTGCCCTCGAAGTCGACGAGGTCCTCGCGGGCACGCAGGAGCGCGACCTGTGGCAGCGCGGCGGGTCCGGCGCTGAAGTTGATCGTCATGGCTGCTTGCCTGTCCGGATCGCGCAGACCTTGCGCCGGGTCGCAAGCACGCGATCGACGAGCTCGCCGGCGGAGCCGAGGTACGCGGTCGGCTCGAAGACCTGCTCGATCGTCGAACGCTCGAGGACCAGACCCAGCTCGTGACTGGCGAGCGCGCACTCGAGGACCGTCTTCCTGCGGTCGAGCGCGTCCTGCGCCAGCTTGTGGACGATCGAGAACGCCTTCGCCTGTCCGATCCGCTGGCCCAGGAGGAACGTGAGCGCTTCGGTGCACGCCAGATCGGCGAGCTCGCGGGCGGTGTCTTCCATGTCGGCGCTCCGTACCGTGATGGAGTCGACGACGACGCGGGTCAACGACAGCGCGGTCAGCGCGTAGTGGCTGACCGATGTGACCGCCGGCCATTCGAGCCGGGTGCCGCGATAGTCCCGCTCGTGCTCGACGATCATGCACTCGAGGCCGAGCGCGACCTGCGCTCGCGCCAACCGGGCCAGGACCACGACCTGCTCGGCGTTCTCGGGGTTGCGCTTGTGCGGCATCGTGCTGCTGCCAAGCCTGCCGGCATCCCAGCGCTCCTCGAGCTCGGCGAACTCGGGCCTGCACAAGGTCCGGATCTCGTCGGCCGCGCGGGCCAGCGAGGCCGCGATCAACGCGAGCAGGTAGATGAACTCGGCGACCCGGTCGCGGGCGACGTGCCAGCCAAGGTCGGGGACCTCGAGGCCCAGGCGCGCCGCGAACCGTGCCAGCAGCGCCGGTCCCTGGTTACGAAAGCTCGCCATCGTTCCGACGCCGCCGGCCAGCTGGGCGACCAGGAGCCGCGGGCGGGCCTCGCGCAGTCGCAGCACGTGGCGCGTGAGCTCGTCGATCCACCCGGCGACCTTGAGGCCGAAGGTGGTCGGCAGCGCGGGCTGCGCGTGCGTGCGACCGACCATGAGCTGATCGCGATTCGCGACCGCGAGGGCATCGAGCCGCTCGAGCAGCTCGAGCAGCTCGAGCTCGACCTGGTCGAGCACGTCGCGCATCTCGAGCGACTGACCGGTGTCCTGGATGTCCTGCGTCGTTGCGCCGTGGTGGATGAATTGCGCGGCGTAGCCGCCGGTGGCGCGCTCGAGCGCGCGCAGCAGCGGCACCAGCGAGTGGCCGGTCTTGAGGATGCCCGCGCTGATCGCGGCGAGGTCGAGCTGCTCGACGCGCGCGGCCCGCGCGATGATGTTCGCGGCCTCGTAGGGGATCATGTCCATCTCGGCCTGGCTCAGCGCGAGCGCGACCTCGACGTCGAGCCAGCGCTGCAAGCGACAGACGTCGCAGAAGATGCGGCGGCTCTCGGCGGTCGAATAGCCGCCGCGGTGGAACGCCGAATCGACCACGTGGCTGCGCTCGTGGCTGCACGGTCTCGGGAGGTCATGGTCGTGGGGCTCCAGCATCAGACGCGGTCTCGGGAGGTCATGGTCGTGGGGCTCCAGCATCAGGCGGCCTGGTCCTCGGTGCTGCGGATGACGCGTCCCGGGAGCGCTCCGGTCGGCTGTCCGTCGCGCATGACCTGGACACCCTGGATGAACGTCGCGACGATGCCGTGCGCGCGGGCGATCAGCCGGCGTCCACCCGCGGGCAGATCATCGACGAACACCGGCGCATCGGAGCCGATCGTCCGGGGGTCGAACAAGGTGACGTCGGCGTGATATCCGGGCTGGAGCCGGCCGCGACGGGGCAGGCCGAACACCTGTGCCGGATGGCCGGTCAGCTTCCAGATCGCATGCTCGAGCGAGAGCGCCTGCTGGTCGCGCACCCAGTCGCCGAGCAGGACCGTCGGATAGCGCAGATCGCAGACCTGATCGATGTGGGCACCGGCGTCCGAGATGCCGAGCATGAAGCGCGGCTCCTGCAGCAGCGAGCGGACGACGTCGCGATCGAGGTTCGCGCTCTCGAACTGGTACAGGGTGCGCAGATCGTCCTCGAGCGTCAGGTCGAGGAAGGCGTCGAGCGGCTCCTTGTGCTCGTCCTGGGCGATCAGGCTGATCGTGCGGTGGTTGTAGCGCGCCGCGAGCTCGGGCCGCGCCGCGCCGGCGACCCGGACGCGCTCCCACGGGATCTTGCGGATGTGGCCGGTCTGCTCGTCCTTCGCGGCGCGGCGGAACGCGGCGTCACCGTAGAGCCGTCGCTGCTCCTCGTAGGTGCCGTTGAGCGCCGGACGCCACACCGCAAACTCGGAGAACTTGAACGGCTTGCGCATCGTCTGCATGAACACGATGGGCATCGGCGAGACCTGGGGCACGACCTTGTCCGCGATGTCGCCCAGGCGCGCGAGTTGCTTGGCGCCGAAGTCGAGATCGCCCGTCATGGCGACCATCGGCAGAAAGCTGACCGGCCGAGCGCTCGCCTCGACCAGGAAGCGCAGCATCGCGACGTCGTCCTCGCTGATGTACTGCACGCCTTGTCGCAGCGAATCGAGCGCGATCGTGACCACGCCCTTGGCCAGGTCGCGGAGCACGTGGCACAGCGAGCGGAGCTCGTCGCGACTGGCGTTGCGACAGGCGAGCGGACGGCCGCCGAAGCCGCGGTGGTTGGCGAGCATGTCGGTCGAGAACCCGAACGCGCCGTCCGCCATGGCCGCCTGGAAGACGGCGACCATCTGGGCGAGCTCCTCCGGGTTGGCGGCGCGCTCGAACGAAGCCTCGCCCATGACGTAGTGGCGCAGCGGCGTGAGCGAGATCAGCCCGGCGATGTTGACACCGAGCCCGTCCTCCTCGATATGCGCGAAGTATTCCTTCGGCGTGCTCCAGCGCCAGCGGACGCCAGCCTCCAGCACCTCGTAGTCGATGCCCTCGACGTTGACGAGATCGCGCAGCAGGATCTCGCGGGTGCTCTCGCGCACCGGGATCAAGCCGACGCCGCAGTTGCCGATCACCGCGCTCGTGACCCCGTGCCAGCAGCTCGGGGTGAGCTGACGATCCCACAGGACCTGAGCGTCGAGGTGGGTGTGGGGATCGATGAAGCCCGGCGATACGACGAGACCATCGGCATCGATGACGCGCGTCGCACCACCAGGGTCCCCGCGGCCGACGTGCCGGATGACGCCGCCCTGAATGCCAATATGCCCACGATAGATCGCCCGGCCGGTTCCATCGGCCACGCGTGCGTTCTTGATCAGGATGTCAAGCATCGATGTCTCAGCCGGGGGTGCAGTTGTCGTCGGCACTTGTCACGTACCGGATCCGCGCACCACCGGCTCGACGCTCTACCACCGGCGATGCTTCATGGTAAACGGTTTTTTCTATGCCTGCTGGATGCTCCGGACTCCTCAGTAAATCGAGTGCTCAAGCCCACTGCTGGATGCTCCGGACTCGCCAGTAAATCGAGTGTTCAAGCCCACTCGATCATGGTGAAAGTCCAGTCGTCGAGCTGCGGTTGGCCCCCCAGGCTGTCGTCGGCGTGCAGCAGGATCGTGGCTGCTGCGTCCCGAAGATCCTGCCCGCGGGTGCGTTCGTACAGCTGTGCGAAACGTCGCATTCCGAACACGTTCCCGTTAGGGAGAGCAAGCTCTGGGATCCCATCGGTGTACATGAGGATGCGGTCGGACGGCTCGAGCTTCCCTTCGACCCGCCCGGTCTCGAACCCTGACTCGGTTCCGAGCGGCGCGCCCGCGCAGAAATGCACCTTGTGCTTGCCGTTCTTGGCCAGGCTCAGGATCGGCGGCGCTCCCGCGCTATGGAGGATCCACTCCCCCGTGAGCTCGTCGAGCTCGAGCGCCGCCATGGTCATGTGGTACTTGCCCTTGGCGACACGTAGGACCTCGCGGTTGAGCATCTGGAGCGCGTGTTGCACGTCGTCGAGCCCGTTCTCGATGAGCACGCGGAACGCCGTGGCGACCGCCGCGGTCACCATGGCGGGGCCTGGCCCGTGACCGGTGACGTCGCCGACCATGACGACGTGCCGCCCGCCCGAGAGCATCTCGTGCCACCACCAGTCGCCGCCGCACGCGTCGGCCGGCCGGTACATGCCGAACAGCTGGACGCGCGACGTGTTGATCTCGTTGTGCTCCGGGAGGAAGCCACTTTGCACGGCGCCGGTGAGCTCGAGGTCGCGCTCGACCACCGCCAGCCGACCTTCGCGCTCGGCCCGTCGCACTCGCTGCCGCTGTAGGCGGAACACCAGGTATACGGCGCCGGCCAGGGCGAGGAGGTAGATGCCGTACGCCCGCCATGTCCGCCACAACGGCGGCGTCACCTTCAAGTTGAGCGAGATCCCGGTCTCGTTCCAGAGCCCGTGCCGGTTGGACGCGCGGACCCGCAGCGTGTAGCTACCGCCGCCGAGCTTGGTATAGGTGGCGTAGGGGTGGTCCGTCTCGATGAACTTGTCATCGAAGCCCTCCAGCTTGTAGGCGTAGCGATTCTTGGTCGGAGCCGCGAACGAGAGCGCTGCGAACTGCACCTCGAAGGAGTCGGAGTACGACACCTCGAGCGAGGGGAGCGTCCAGATCGGCCGGTCGAGCTTCACTTCCTGGTTGAAGACCTTGAAGGCGGTCATGACCACCGGCGGCACGTAGGGGTCGCGCTTGATGTCGCGAGGGAAGAAGGCGTTGATGCCGTTGGAGCCGCCGAAGAACAGCTCGCCTGACTTGCCTTGCAGAAACGCGCCCTGGCTGAACTCGTTGTCCTGCAGACCGTCGGACGACTCGTACACCAAGAACCTGCGGGTCTTCGGATCGAGCTGAACGAGCCCCCGGCCGTTCGTGCTCATCCAGAGCTTGCCGTCGGCGTCGGGCAGGATCCCCAGGACCGTGTCATGGGAGAGCCCGGAGTTGCTGGTCGTGAAGCGCTCCGTCTTCCCTGATGCCGGGTCGAGCCGGTTCAGCCCGCCGCCGAACGTGCCCGCCCAGACGATCCCGCTCGGCTCCCGGTAGATGGTCATGACGTCGTCATTGCTCAGGCTCGCCGGATCTTCGTCGCTGTGGCGAAAGCTGGTCGCGGTGCCGGCAACGATGTTGAACCGGACCAGCCCTCCCTTGGCCGTTCCGAGCCAGAGGATCTTCTTGTCCGTGGGATCGGGGTACAGCCTGTAGAGGTGGTTCGAGGTGAGGCCGGTCGACTCGGCGGAGGGGTCGGCGGTGAAAGCGGTGAAGACCTCGAGTTGTGGATCGAAACGCACCAGCCCGGCCCCCCAGCTGGCGAGCCACAGCATCCCCTGGTCGTCCTCCCAGATATCGAAGATGGTGTCCACGGGGAGGCTGTTCGGCGTCTCGGGGTTTGGGACATATTGCCGGTACGTCTCGGCCTTCGTGTCGAACGCGATCAGCCCGCGGCCCTTCAGTGACATCCAGAGCGTCCCGCGGCGATCGCGATGCAGCGCCGCGATCCAGGTCGCCGAGTCGAGCACGATGGCGCTCCCCTCACCACCCACGCCTTGCCGTAGCTCGTGATAGGTCGTCACGCGCTGCGCCGCTCGCTCGTACT
>Ga0307507_10012072_pt1 | contig 10747 bp, 8 predicted proteins | sample 7_EM_MG_FD_207223 | JGI IMG/M metagenome (GOLD analysis project Ga0307507, IMG submission 207223) | Populus trichocarpa ectomycorrhiza microbial communities from riparian zone in the Pacific Northwest, United States - 7_EM | ecosystem: Host-associated > Plants > Roots > Unclassified | place... | reverse complement strand
AGGATGACGACAATCCGACAACCTCTCCAATGGCCATTTTCAAGGAAGATGGTCACTGGGACCATTTGAAATTCGAAGATGCGATTGCGAAGATGCAGGAGCTGTCGTTGCTCCAATTCTCGCATTCGGATGAAAATGAAATTACGATATCGCTTCATTCTATGGTGTCCGAATGGCTTCGTATTCGGCTGGACAAAAGCTCACAACGCACGTTTCTTACGGCTGCCATATTTCATTTGGAACACCATCTGCGTTCCATTGGCGACAGTGACCACAAGACACGGCTCGAGGGTCAAGCACACTTGGATACGATCTGGCGAGATGTCGAGAGTTTTAATTTGGGAGATCAATTTTTGGACGCTCGCGTAACTTTTGGTAACTTCTACCGCGACCATGGCCTCCACAAAGATGCGGAGTCGATGTACAGTTGTGCGCTGGCTGGTTATGAGAAGGCATTGGGACCTAATCACACATCCACGCTTGACACCGTCAAAAACCTGGGGACCCTCTACTATTATCAAGGTCGTCTGAAAGATGCGGAGATGATGTACAATCGTGCTCTGGCTGGTTGTGAGAAGGCACTGGGACCAGAGCACACATCCACGCTTGACACCGCCAATAACCTGGGTCTCCTCTATGCTGCTCAAGGTCATTACAAAGATGCGGAGATGATGTACAACCGTGCGCTGGCTGGTTGTGAGATGGCATTGGGACCAGAGCACACTTCCACGCTTGACACCGTCAACAATCTGGGGATCCTCTACAAAATTCAAGGCCGTCTCAACGACGCAGAGATGATGTACAACCGTGCACTCTCTGGTTGTGAGAAGGCATTGGGACCAGAGCACACATCCACGCTTGACACCGTCTATAACCTGGGGATCCTCTACTGCGATCAAGGCCGTCTCAACGATGCGGAGATGATGTACAACCGTGCTTTGGCTGGTAATGAGAAGGCACTGGGTCCAGAGCACACATCCACACTTGAGACCGTCAACAGCCTGGGGATCCTCTATGCTCGTCAAGGTCATCTCAAAGATGCGGAGATGATGTACAACCGTGCGTTGGCTGGTAAAGAGAAGGCACTGGGACCAGAGCACACATCCACGCTCAACACCGTCAACAGCCTGGGTATCCTCTACGCTGATCAAGGTCGACACAAAGATGCGGAGATGATGTACAACCGTGCGCTGGCTGGTTATGAGAAGGCATTGGGACGAGAGCACACATCCACTCTTGGGACCGTCAACAACCTCCTGATTCTCTATGCTGATCAAGGCCGTCTCAAAGATGCGGAGATGATGTGCAATCGTGCGATGGCTGGTTATGAGAAGGCATTGGGACCAGAGCATACTTACACGCTTGAGACCGTCAATAACCTGGGTCTCCTCTATGCTAATCAAGGCCGTCTCAAAGATGCGGGGATGATGTACAACCGTGCGCTGGCTGGTAAAGAGAAGGCATTGGGACCAGAGCACACTTCCACGCTTGATACCGTCAACAACCTGGGGATTCTCTATGCTGATCAAGGCCGTCTCAAAGATGCGGAGATGATGTACAATCGTGCGATGGCTGGTTATGAGAAGGCATTGGGACCAGAGCACATATCCACGCTTGAGACCGTCCACAACCTGGGTCTCCTGTATGTTGATCAAGGCCGTCTCGAAGATGCGGAGATGATGTACAACCTTGCGCTGGCTGGTAAAGAGAAGGCATTGGGACCTGAGCATGCGTCCACGCTTACCACTGTCAACAGTCTGGGGGACCTCTACAAAAGACAAGGCAGTCACAAAGATGCAGAGATGATGTACAACCGTGCGCTGGCTGGTAAAGAGATTGCATGAGCGGGAATTAGGTAACTGCGTTGCTGCATGAGTGCCCTCTATCACTGAGCAATTATTTCTCACCATCAAATGTAGATGTCAACAGGCATGTAAAATGTATTAATCGAGATTCGTTCTTTGTTGTTGCCTTCGCTCAGTCCAACCTCTTGCTGAAGTCCGCGACTCGGACAATGACATCCAAGACACCTGGAACCATTATCCGTCTGATCCAGGCGAGTTACTAGCCGCAATGATATATATTGCAGCGGTAGCGGATTTTCTCTTTCACGGTCATACGGTTATCATGGAAGGCCGGAAAGCATTAACTTGGTGACGATGGTACAGTTAGAATCAAGTGTAATCCGACAGACGAGATTAGAGGCAATAGACGGGCGTGTATCGAAACCAGCTCTGAAACATTGTTGTTTGGCGTAGGAGTCAATGGATTTACATTGGCTGCCAGTGCAAAACAGAACTTGACGTTACTAAGGATGTCCAAAGTTCTCAAGTTCGCTCATGAGTAGAAAACAGAAGTCGGGTGTTGACCACTGGCCGGTAATGTGTCTGTTGGGTCCATACCCTTGCCCTACTATGACGCTCGTGGTTGTAGTCGTTGGAAAGATATGCCCCGCGAAATATTTGAGGCTCGCCAGTGTTAAAAAAAAGTTTCAGTTCGCTGCTCTATGCAAAAGTTGATGTAGGATGGCAAAAAGGCCATAGCCGTGTTTGACCAGCACGAAAAAACGAATTCCCGAACTGTGGTGGGGCCTTGTTGGACAATCCACGAAATTTCAAAAAGTGAATACAAAATTCCTTTTTGAGACCTGGATAAAAAAGTTCTCCATTACCAGTCGAATGAAGCAGGCCCCGTAGTAGACGGAGTAACTAGCTCGGACGGTCGACAGTTATGTACATGCTCCAAAAAGGCACAAACTTCAGTATCAGGCATCGTATGATGCGTGTGCAATTACTTTAAGGAAATACACGAAAGAGTAGTATAAGCGTCTGGAAGCAATAGGGCAATTACAGCTGATTTCTAAACGATAGACCCACCTGCAAAATGCCACGCTTAGGAACCGTGTTTACTTGTGGAGCTGGTACAAACAAGATTTAAACCAAATTCAGAAACAAAACCGTCGGGAGATCCGAATTGGTGGTTGCCGCTTTTCTGTCCTGCCTGAAAAGGTGTAGTCTTATTTGGTCCAGCTCCACAACTAAACACGATCACTAAGCTCTGCACGGAGCAAGTGGGTCTATCGTTTAGAAATCAGCTGTGAACGTTTGAAGGTGAATTTCAGGACAATTGACACGTCTGATGGCATGATGTCCTAAATGGGTTTGATCATATTCAAATTTTCAAACTCAATAACTTAAAAATCTACGTAACATTTTTCTTACGTTTATGTAGTTGTTGGGCTTAGTGATACGTTAGTATGCCCACACCACCAGGGAGAGAACACGTCCACTGATCTTCCTGTAGGGTATTGTCGGGACGAGAGCCCCTGACAAACTGCGAAAGCAAAAAACCAGATGTTGAAGTCGCGAGGAACGTATCTCGCAGCATCAAATGATTGTCGGAAACCGTCGAAAATCGGTCATCCAATGATTCAGGCACTGTCAGGTAGGCAAACAATGACCTTGTTGAAATCGTCGAGCTTAAGATGGAGGGTGGTAGCTTTAGAGGGGCATTTGGCGGACGGCGAAGAAACTGTGTTGGAATGTATAATAATCTGGTCTGATTTGTATAGAATAAGAGGTTTACCTGTACAGTTGAACCTTCCGCAGGTGCCGCGACTGCATCGAGGGACATACTACCTCCGCGATGTTCGGGGTCACCAGCTGTGATTTTAAGTGCTCGCAGAATCTACCAAAGAAAATAGAAACGAATTAGAAAGAGAATTTAGTACTCGGTTAATATTTTCCACTCACATCTCCAGCAGGGGACAAAACGGCTAATGCAAATTGATCGTCCTCTCTAAAAGTGGGTGCTGAATGATTTAATCGAACTCTGGTACCTTGAAAAGCACGAAGCAGGAGTTGTGTTGGATTCGAACCATCAAGAGAATTAACCATATTTCCATCTACACTTGAGCGTAAAATCAATTTTAATGAATACGATATTGGACGTAGACCTACCTTGTAACAGTCATTCTTTTACCGAGCTCCTGCAGACCTATGAACTGGGTCGTAACCTCGGGTAACGTTCCTTTCTCGTCGTCCTCTGATTTCACAAGGGCCAGACCGACAGTTCCGTTTCCATAAATCTTGTCATCCGAAAAGATCGTCACGTCGCGTCCAGTTTCGAAATGAGTTGGTGCGGCGACCAGACCTAGACTCATGGGACTTGATGTCGATGATGACAGAAAGTCCGAAAGCGCCACTGTGAAGCTATCTGGACGATTTATAGTCATATACAACAGAGTGTGGATTTTAGATGGTCTGTCAAGTCGCATGTTCTTACATGATCAGTGAAAACATACAACAAAGCAAACAGTCTTCACGTACGATATTGAAAGTAGTTCTCCTGGCAGCTTATCCTTATTGTTCGAAAGCCTGTTGTTCCATACGCCTTCCCAGTCTTCGTTTAAGCTTTGTCCAACTCTGGCCTCAGCAAGCGCATCCGATTCACCTGGCCGATCCCTTCTAAAGGAATGCCATCTACCGACCTGTGCCTCTTCCCTTCCTTTTAAACTCGAATAAAACGGAACACATTGCCTTGAATCGAACACCGCTACAGCACAAGAAAGTGCTGCATGCTGTCCATCCAATAGTTCCACGTTAGAAACGGGCCCACTCAGACACCCAACCAGTCTGGCCTTCCCTTTCCCTCTATCAGACCGTAAATTACGTATGGTGCTGACGGTCTCTTCCAATTCATGCGGATGATTGAACTTTGCGGAGAGTGCAAAAAGGAAAGTAAAATCTTTCCCAGTGAATTTACCGGAGAGTTCATTAATGTATGAGAGAATTCGAGATGGCTTTTGAGTGAGAAGTGTACAGTTATAGAGCGGGCGCATTATTAAGCTTTCTTTCAAAGATTTGCGCGTCGGCAGGACTAGTCTGAGATAAAAGGCTCTTATCGGAGTTTCAATTAACTTTTCTTATTATCCGATCCTTACTAAAAAAATAATTGAATTATAATAACTCAAAGTCGAAAGGGTCTCATACGACATGCGAAAATTCCTGAATTGCTAATCTATTGTAAGGTAGTGATTTTGACATTCGTAATGCAGCGTAAACTCCTGCACTAGAGAAAAAAAACATATGCAAAGAAGAAGTCGAAATCTCAACCCAAGATCCCCTCACCATCAGAATACGCAGTGCTGCTATTGTATGGTGAGCTGATCTCAGTGTACCTTGCAATCTTTAACCTCTGACTTGGGGGGACAACTTTATCATCTAATCCATGAGGCATTCCACCGTGCAGTACGCCGACACGTTTCATAGCGAGGAGCTGTGAATTCGGTTAAACTAATGGCCGTAGGAGAGAACAGGGGAGAACTAACGTTATGGGCAGCGTTCGAATGATCGTATACCCCACCAAAGAATGCTGTTGTTGCATCCTTGCCAATGAACTTGATTAACATATGAGGACCGCCAGGGTGTTCGTTAATAAAACTGCCGACATCGTGAATAAAGCCCGAGATGAGGATGAGATGGCGTTTTTGTGATTGCTCTTGGACTATTAAAAGTTGTCAGACGACGATGATAACATGAGCAACAATAATCATTTACAGCTCTCCCAACTGATTACGGGTAGGTCGTTGCTGTCGTTAGGCCAGAAGAGTCTTTCTTGGGTCTCTTTCAGCTTCTTCAGCTCCATGGTTAACTGACCCTTGCGGACTTCGTTCTCAGGGAAGACCTGCGATCGGGTAAGTACACCCACCAACTTTCCCAGAATACAACGAACCTTAAGATGACTAGCCAATCCAACCATTTGCATGACCCAAATAAACCATTTCGTGGGATCGTACTGGTACCACCTGATGGCATTGCGGTAATCCATAGGAAACTGGTGGTGGAAATTATGGTAACCTTCGCCAATAGTCACGAGTGCAGTTGTGAAGTGGTCTCTTGGAGTGTGTTTATCATCAAAGGGAGTCTCTCCGAGCCAGTGGGCAAGTGAGTTGACGCAGAAGGTCGACTAATAATAAAAATGAGCTCACGGAACAAACTGGGAAGAATATGACACACATGATGTACGAAAACAAGACGAAGGATGCCCGCATATACATATCCTCCAAGAGCATCATCCCAGAAAAGCCAGGGGATAACTGTCGGTATGATGAAACTGACGAGGAAAATCAGCTTGATGTAATGCTTGTGCTGCCACCTCACGACGGGGCTCTTGCTCAAATCGCTGACGTCCGCCACACCAGGCTTACGGCGAGGCTTCAAAAGCATCCAACCTATATGCGAGTACCAGAAACCCTTATGGGCATTGTAAGGGTCGAGGTCAGTGTCGGTATAGCGATGGTGCGCCCTGTGACCTCTGGCCCACCACTTAATGGAGCCTTCCACAGCTCCGGCACCAGCGAGTGCGAGATAATATTGCAGAGGAACTGATGCGTTATACGACCTGTGTGCCCAAAGACGGTGGTAGCCTGCGGTGATGCCGAGACCGGTGACAAAATACCAAAAAATGGAGAAAATAAGGGTCTCCCGCCGAAGAGGAGTCATGTATGCACCAAAGAGGCCGATGAATGGGGAAAAGCAGAGAATGGCAACATTGAGCCAATTCAGTTCATCGCGCCAGTTTGACCACTGAAAGGGTGGGAGTGATTTTTGGGTTTTCAACGTGTGCTGGACGTAATTGTCAGGGATATTCAGGTCTTCCGGATCCTCATGGGTGGAGTTGGAGGAGTCCTTCACTGGAGAATCGACGGAGGGCATTGAGGTCGTCGACGTCGATGGAAAGGGAACCGTGAAAATCGTGGTAACAAACGCGCCGGTATTTATGCAAATCGTTTTTTGGGGTTCCACAGTCTTGGTATCACGCCGTCATCAACTTGGCTCCTGAATTTTCCTTAGCTTCAGCTCACTTCTCCCCACAACTGACATGCTCGACGGCTGTTTAGGCTCTCGACTATGTTCTCAACATATCCCCAGGGGCCAGCATTTCGTCTTCAGTGCTGAAGCACTCGCCGCTCGGGCTAACACGATCACGTGCTATTAATTTTTTTGGGGACACTTCTGTGTTCATTGAAGACGAACGTTGGTCTATTTTTTACTCATACATACTCTGGGTAAAATGCAATATTATCCACGCGACAGAGACGGGATATTATACCTAAGCGATGCTGCATCAAAAGGGAGACCGAATGACAATGCCTGATATTACTGCATTCGCTATCAAATCTTGTCAGCAAACTATAGGTATGTTATGCCTCAAACTTGTGGAATAGCGGTTAACACATTGTCTCAGTACGAATTGACACTTTATACTAGTCGCATCATCAACGAACTACTCTCGGTGAGTTATTTGTAACTTCTAAATTCACCTCGATCGAGTGTCTGAAGAAATTGAAGGAATCAGAGGCGGCACACTATTATGCCTTTATTAGCGAAAAGGTCGTTCAACCTCGCGGTTGTACCAAACACGCGCCAGAAGATCCTAGATGACCTCATGAAATGGGCGAAGGAACCTCACAGCTCCAGGCTATATTGGATGAACGGAATGGCAGGTACCGGGAAGACTACGATTTCTTATAGTTTCTGCAAACAACTTCAAGAAAACGGCCTACTGGTAGCAAACTTCTTCTGCTCTCGCTCTCTTGCCGAGTGCAGTGATATTCGATATATCATCCCTGCAGCCGCGCGTCAACTAGCGCGATCCTGTCCACAATTTGCACCTGCACTACTTGAGGTCCTCGGAGCTGATTTTCAATTACCATCACTTGGAAATCAGCTTAAGCGGCTAATTTCTGAGCCTTTTCAACGCTCGGACCCGTGACAGACACTCTCATCGTCATAGAGGCCCTTGACGAATGCAGCAATGGGCCATCAGACATCCGCTTGTTTCTGGAGAAGATCCGGATTTCGGCACCAACACCATTCCTCTCAGGTGTTTGTCACCAGCCAACCCAAGGATGCCATCACCCGCACCATTACTCCTCCATTAAAACCCTTTTCACCATCAGAGTGGTCTGTTGTTCATGTCCACGACATTGAAAAGTCACCTGTGCCGGCAGATATCAAGGTCTACGTCGAAGACGAACTTACAGAAGTAGCAAAAACTCGGAGATGGGAATCTGGTTGGCCACCGAGAGAAGACGCAGTTGTTAGCAAGGCCAATAGGCTGTTAATATATGTGGCTACGGTATGTAATGGTGGACGGTGGGAATCCTCGCAGGCGGCTTTCAGAGTTGACTTTGACTTCAAAAGTTGGGTGTTACCACAATCCCTTATACGGGAAACATATCTCAAAATGCAGCATGTCGGGATTGTTTGTGGACATCGTTCGGGATGGAGTGCCTGTGAACTACAATATGAAATTCTGGAAGAGTGAATTCAGTCGCTCTCTCACCAGACAATCGTCGCATTGTGTCTGGATCCTCGGACGCGACCATTCGGATTTGGAATGCATTGACAGGCGAAGAAGAGCATGACCTCAGTGGCCATTCTCGTCAGTCGCTGTCTCACCCGATATTCGCCACATCGTGACTGGTTCCTGGGACACGACCGTTCGGGTCTACGGGTGAAGAGGAGCATGTCCTCCGAGGGCATACTGCTACGGTGTACTCTGTCGCTGTCTGACAATCGTCACGTCGTGTCTGGATCCGACGACAAGACAGTTCGGATTTGGAATGCATCGACATGCGAAGAAGAGCATGTCCTCCGGGGCCATTCTGGTTCGGTGCTCTCAGTCGCTGTCTCACCTGACAATCGCCACATCGTTTCTGGATCCCAGGACAGGGCATACTGCTGATGTATTCTCGGTCGCTGTCTCACCAGACAATCGTCACGTAGTGTCCGGATCTTATGACAAGACAGTTCAGATTTGGAATTTGTCAACAGGCGAAGAGGAGCATCTCTTCCCAGGGCATTCTGAATGGGTGACCACAGTCGCTGTCTCCCCTGACAATCGTCATATCGTGTCTGGATCCTTGGACTCAACTGTTCGGATTTGGAATTTGTCGACGGTCGAAGAGGAACATGTCCTCGGAGAATATAATGCGTCCTCAATCGCTGTCTCAACAGACAACCGTCATGTCGTGTCTGGATCCTTCGACAAGACGGTTCAGATTTGGAATTCGTCGACGGGCGAAGAAGAGCATGTCCTATGGCATTCAGATCTAGTGTTGTCAGTCGCTGTCTCACCTGACGATCGTTACGTTGAGTCTGGATCGTCCGACAAAACTATTCGGGTTTGGAATTTGACAGGCGATGAGGAGCATGCCCTCCGAGATGGCATGCTGATTATGTGTTCTCGGTCACTGTCTCGCCCGACAATCGCCACGTCGTATCTGGATCCTCGGACAAGACCGTTCTGATTTGGAATCTGTCCACAGGTGAAGAGAAGCATGTCCTTCAGCATTCACATCTGATGACGTCAGTCGCGGACTCATCAGACAATCGTTATGTCGTGTCTAGATCCTACGACAGAATTGTTCGGGTTTGGAATTTGTTGACAGGCGAAGAAGAGCACGTCCTCCGAGGGCGCATACTGCTGAGTCGCTGTATCGCTCAACAATCGTCATATCTTGTCCGGATCCGTTGACAGTACCATTCGGGTTTGGAATGCGTTGACAAGTGACGAGCCTCCGTTGGTCATCTCATTTGTTGTCTTTTCTTACGATTGTCACGTTATGTCTGGGCCCAAGTTACACCTACTTCGACCAAGCCGGTGTCCTTTCTTCAATGGTGACCCTCTTGGTTGAAGGCGACGATATCATATCCATTCCTGTAATCCGACGATTGCTCTCTGGCGAAAGCTTGCCTTAAGACGCCTTTCTCCATTCATTATGGAATGGATTTCCTGTGGTACCCATCACGCTTTCTCTTGACGACCTGACCACTGTCTTTATCCAATGGCAAGAAATGTCTAGCAATTCCATTCACTCTACGAGACATAGAGTGTGCCGCATTTTCTGGTTCTAAAGCGTACTTCGGACATAATTCGGTTTAGTATTTTGGATATTTTTACATTTCTGACGGTTACAGCCTGGGGCAATGCTGGTGTACCCCATACTAACTGACTATGTAATTATGTAGGCACATTTTCAAATATACAAAAATTCCCAGACACCTTCCAATTCTCAAAATCATCAATCTGGTTTTATAGACAGACAATGAACTCTTAGTATAGGATCAGCTTAGACTCGTGACCAGCCGGAGAAAGGGCTGAGCTAAAGAGATACCAACTCCAAATTTAATTCTATTATTCAATATTCAATTTAGCTGGTTAGTAAATGTACTGACATCCTAATATACTCAAATTATACTTCATAAAGTGCTCAAATGAAGCTATAAAGATCGGATTTTGTCCAGAATAAAGGAATTCCTTCTTTTTTTTTTCAAAGCCAGAGGCAACGAGACTCACGTCCGGCAATATGTTACCAGAGTACCCTTGCGAACGTATTTACGAACGTATTTACGAACGTGCTTGTCAAAGGTCGGGAATGGTATTTTTGCGGCGAGTGGGCTCTCTACGGGTTCCTTGTCAAATCATGTAGGATAGTACAGGTGTATCAAACCACGACATTACTCATGAGCTCCTTCACGGATAATCGATAAAGTTCCGCTGCAGGTGAGGTACAAAGCCGACAAGTTATCCCGGGAAGCCCAAGCGGATCAAGTACTAGCCGGCTCCAATTTCTGTGTCAACTGTTGCATGGCATTGGCTTTACGCGTTGGCAGACAATGTCTACCAGTGCTGGCGCGATGCGGGAAACTGACCCTGGGCTGTGCTCTTGCCTTCAACG
>Ga0307507_10012071_pt1 | contig 10749 bp, 6 predicted proteins | sample 7_EM_MG_FD_207223 | JGI IMG/M metagenome (GOLD analysis project Ga0307507, IMG submission 207223) | Populus trichocarpa ectomycorrhiza microbial communities from riparian zone in the Pacific Northwest, United States - 7_EM | ecosystem: Host-associated > Plants > Roots > Unclassified | place... | reverse complement strand
TATGTTATAGGATCTGGAGATATGGTAGTCATTTTACTCTAATTTCTAAACTTTATTTCCATAGAGTTGGAGAGTTAAAAAATTCGCACCGCTCAAGGTGCGAATTGTGTTACAGTCCATGGGATAGAGTCAGATTCCAGAGGCTCGCAATGAAATTGATTTTGTGCTCCAAACTTGTTGGGGAATGCTACCGGTACCGTAAAAGCCCTTTTCTATTCGCTATGTCCGGTAGGCCCCCCAATCTGCAGAGTCAGAGATAAAAGATTTTGGGAAGTGTTGGTGCCTTCCTGATATGGCATAGTCTGAGCCCTTCAGACGCGTTGGAGCTCATTAGTTCTCCCCCGCAATTCCGTTAACTTGGTCAGACCTGTCCTGGGCTGATACGGTGACTTCCACTCATAATCCGCGAGCAAATTTTTTCGGCGCAAGAAGGGGAACTTCAATAACCTCACAAGTTTCTCTTGCATTCGAGTACTCAGAGTGCTGTGCTGCAAAGTCTGCAACACTGGATACTCGCTTACTTCGTTGCTGGTGGAACCTACTTGCTCTACCAGTATCTGCTTGTATGGCGCAGATCGCTTAACCATACGTTAGGATCAGGTAGTGGGCGGGGGGTTAGTGTGGGGTGAGGAGGGATCGCCAATCTAGTTAGTATTGGCGGAAGGCAGTTCGGGGATTGGCGTGGGTGCTCAGTGGAGGGTGCAGGGGCACGATCGAGATGGAGAAACTATCTTCTGGATTTACTTCGGTTATCCGATCACTTGTAGCTGTCTCAGGATTAGGGATTATCAGTGGCGCTCCCGTACTCTCTCAACCATCAATCCCGGCGGTTACTCAATTCATTGAAAATCAACGCGCATGTGTCGTTGTGCATGTGAAAAAAAAAAGAAAAGAGCCTCAACCCCCCCCCAGCCGCACCAAAACACCTAGCCCCTCGATTGCGATTCATAAGATTTTCCATTACCGGTACCCCAACAGCGTCCGGCAAACCAACCCAAGGCTGCCGTAATACATCATATTGTGTCATACGACACACCATGTGAAATTCGTCTTCGAGGCCCGATTTAAGTGAGAGAGCGGGTTTGAAGGAGTAATGAAAACAACCGTGGTGATAGCCAAGGGCTAGGAGATAATAACGCCCAATGGTAGCAGCGCATGTGAAAGAGCTAAGCAGTGGTGATCGTAGCTTTGCTTCTATTTTAGGGCATAGCATGCCGAGCGCGTTATTCATCCACCGGCAGCGTTGCAAAGAAAGGCCTTCGAACCCGGGGGATTAGAAGGGGGGGGTTTGAATCGGGGCTTTTGAAAATGGGGATCGAAGGGGGGGGTTCCTTAATGTCTTAGTAAGCCAAGATAGCAGGAACCTCTATGGGAATTTCTACTTTCAACCCGTATGTGTGAGTATTTATTGCTCAGGTGAAGGGAAAGAGGAGCACTGGCCCTAGTTTGTTCGCTTCTTCTGTTACATTTTACTTCTTTTCCCTATTATTTTATTTGTTTCATTGTTTCCAGCTGCCTTCAAATATCATCGTTTACCTTGTTTACCATTTTTGTTAGAAGGGGTTCTATCTTATAACCCCCCGGTTCGAAAAAAAAGTGAGTTCCAGTCCTTCGATCATTTTTTGATCCAACCCCCCCCCTTCGTTGCAACATTGTCCACCGGTGCTACCGTATGGGGGGGGTTTCGGTTGTCGCCACAGCAATAGGTCATAGGTCACAAATTTCGGCTCATGTCCCATCTAAGCGATAGCTAGAGATAAAAATTCTGTTACAGTCGCTGGACACAAGTCTTGGTGAAAGCTTCGTCAGCAAAGCCTAAGCGAGAACTCCGGCCCACCAGCAGGGCTGAATGCTTCTGAATAGCTTGAGCTACCTTTCATATTTTCTATAACGATCATGCATGCTCTTGGGTAGTAGAGAAAGTCGGCTGTTGAGACAGCAATATTCCGGTTATTTAGGCAAGGTGGAAGCTCTTGCGAGGAGGAAGCTCTTGAGAGAAGGACAGGAATTGTGTAATTGTTCTTCAGTTGACGGAAACTGTTCTTTCAGTCTTCGTTCTTTACCTTTCTTGTGACCTGATCAAACTGATCAATTATAGTACTGTAATCTAGCATTCGTTCTTCAGTCTCCGTAACATGCCTTAACTTTCTTCTGGGTGACTCAGAAAGGAATCTTCACTGTCAAGGTTGCCAATACCTGCAGAAGAATACTGGACGGAAAACACTCACACCCCCCCCCTACATAGAGAAATCACATTTAGTCCAATGTACATACTAACTGTATTCTTGCACCTTCACCACTAAAATAATACCTCACGTTTAATTATTTTTTTCTATTGCAGCAATTCCATTATCCGCCTCCTACTAAATACCCGTTTGGTGCGCAGATGTGTCTCAGTATTCCGCCATCACCAAGACTTATGTCTAGTGACTCTATCTAAGCGGCAAGATACCGACAGTTTTTAGCGAGGTAAACAAGCACATGCGATGGCAACAATGTGCTAAAACGCTAACAAACCGCACTACCGTATTATCTTGAATAAGAGAGAATCGCGCTACGAGGTCATATTAAAGCTAAGAAATCTCTTTCATGATTTTATCATATTTCTTCTCTCCAGCCATCTAGGTTTACAGAGGGGAGGACCGTGAGGTCCAAATTTTCTCCCTATTTTCTATCTTTGAAAATCATCGGCAATATAACATACCCAATACTGATGTGAGGCTGTGTCTAAACCTTAACATAACCTCTTAGCGCGATTCTCTCTTATTCAAGATAATACGGTACTCAAGGTAGTATTCTATAACGTCTGCGACACTAGATACTCGCTTACGTCCTTGTTGCTGATAAAGCCTGTTTCTCGACCTACATGGTAGATCGCTTCGAAGAAGAATCGCTAACCTATAGTTGGGGCACTTGTGGTCTCGTCAGGAAGCGGTCCGGGGATCGGGATGGAGATATTATTTTCCGGGTTTACTTCCGTTATCTGATTACCGCCAAGGGCTGGATCCCATGAATCCTTGTCTGGATTGCAGCGGGAGATCGCTGTTGTCCCAATGCAACCCCAGTGGCTGACCAAATTTGATGAAATCAACACTTCATGCGAAAAAGAGCCTCAACCCCCCTACCCCCCTGTGCCAAAACATCTAACCCCTCCATCGGGACTTAAAAATTTTAAAACTAGTCTAGTTAACTGCGTCTGATAAACTTACCCAAGGCTGCTTTATTGTATTATGTATCATATGGAACGCCATGCGAACTTCGTGTTCGAGCCCTGGTCTAAGCGAGAGAGAGTTCGGCGGGGTAATTAAACAACCGAGAAAAGAGCGGTGGTAACTAAGTTAAGTGCTTGGAGATGATAAAGCTCAAGTACTGTATGGTGCAAATCGTGGCTTTGCTTATATTTTAGGGCTTAGTACGTCGAGAGTGCTATTCATTTGTCGGTACGAGTAGTAATTTCTTTCGAACTTTACCGGAGGCTTACTCACCTGTCTCGTTTAATTATTTTATTGGTAAATCTCTGATCTTGAGCTATCATAGGCTCTGATAGAAGGTTATTCGGCTAGCCGTCGGAGATTGTTTGTTTTCGACAAACGCACTCCTCAGCCTGAGTCCTTTGAGAAACTAGCTAGATTATGGAAGATGTAGCGTAGCAACACGCCATGACACCTTAGCACCCTTAATATATATAAAAGGTATAGCCCCTATCTTCACAGAGCCTAGAACTGGGCAAGGTCGCAGGAGGGTTTTTCCGGCCTCAATCGACATCCTAAACTATGCTGTTATCTTTTAAACAGCGACGGACAAGAAAATGGCTACAGGGAAACTAAACGAAACGCCAAGAGTTAATAAAGCAACAGAAAACGACTTCAATAGCCTGTGCACGACTTTTGGAATGGGGAAGCCCTCTCTCATTGTCTTTCACTCTCTCCCTCACGCTCAACTAACTAACGGCAAAGGCAGGAGTGTGAAGTATATAAACACAATGAAATATCCCACCTATCCTTCTGACAATCGCTACACATATCCATTCGCTTCCATGTATATCTCCCTTTCCGTTTACGGACTCTAGTGCTAATAAATGGAAAGCCAAGCATCATGACGAACTCCTATACCCCTCATAGCCTTAGCGTATCCCACACTCTCACGGCCGTATCGCTTCCGGCGCCGCATCGATCCCAAACGCATTTCTGAAACTTTTGTCTATACGATAACGCAATAAGCCGAGCTCGATATGCTGAGCTGAGCAGTATCGAAGACTTCCAACATAGTTTGCGTGCTTATCAACTACAATATCCGTAAGGCTTTATATACTAGCATATATGTCAAGCTAACCGGTTCCGCTACAGGTGTTCTTTCATAACGCAAGATTTATGTTGAATCGCAGGGTAGGATAGCGCTCAAATAAGTGTGGAATTTCCTGCTACTAATGTGGTAATGACAGGGTATTGGTGTAAATTCGGAGATTGACCGGAGGGCCCTGATCAACAAGGTTCCACAAAATACCCCTCTTTTCTTCAGCCCCCTGGGAGTTCCTGTCATCGACCAGCTCCATTACCCATCATCTACAATATCCTAACGAGCAAATAAAAATGTCGCAGTCATTCAGCAATAATCACAACTCTTTCAACACGACCTACATCAACCCTACTGTTGCCAGTGACCAACCCAACATCCTAGCCTGGCTATCCACACTAGATCCTAAGCTGCGCCATCAAGACATCCGGGACCGCAGGGTCGAAGATGCGGGGGAATGGGTTTTACGGACCGAGGAGTTTAGAAGCTGGTACACCGGCAGCGAGGGAGGTGAATCCGATAAGCCAGTTTTGTTCTGCTATGGGGCTCCCGGTGTTGGCAAAACTTATATTAGGTAACAAGAATGAACCTCGAGGAGAGGAAGAAAAAAGGCAGGTGCTGACAACCCGCGATGTTAGCTCGTTGGTAATAGACAACCTATGTGATCAAGCAGAGGGACAGGACGCCACCGTTGCTTGTTTTTATTTTGACTTCGCCGCCCAAAACGAGCAGTCCCCCGCGAGCGTGCTGGGCTGCCTGCTGAAACAATTAGTTTTCGGGCTGGAGGAGATCCCGGAGGAGATATCGCGAGCATACAAAGCCCGAAAGAGCGCTCTCGGTGGGCGAGGACCGCAAATTTCCCATATTTTGAAGATGTTGCAGACCACCCTTTCCCGAAAGCGCGCGTTCATATGCATAGACGCTTTGGACGAATGTGCGGCTGAACACCGAGTTAACCTTCTTGATTCGCTAAATCGAATTCTCCAACACTCTCCGAGCACGCGAATATTCATGACTGGAAGACCTCACATTATACCCGAGATTGAAAGGCGTCTTGCTGGAAGAGTGGCGGGTGTGCCCATAAGGACCAAGAGGAATGATATCATTAGATATCTTCGCGCCAGGCTGGCTGCGGACACAACCCCAGATGCGATGGACAGTAGTCTAGAGGCAGACATCTTGAAGAAAATTCCTGAAAATATTTCTGAAATGTAAGTAGAAGCAACACTGGGGGAAACTCCCTGTAGGTATCCGCTAAGAGATATTTAGATTCTTGCTAGTCTCGCTGAATATAGATGCGATCCTGCAAGAACCTACAATCCATCGCAGGCGACAAAAGCTCAACGCAGTCATCGATGGCTTGGGGTTGGAGAGTGCTTATGCTGAAACTTTGGGCCGGATAAAGGCACAGGGCGGAGCCAAAGCGAGGCTTGGCATGGCCGCCTTGATGTGGATCTCTCACTCGAAGCGGCGTTTGAAGGCTACTGAATTGTGTCACGCCCTAGCGGTCGAAATAGGGTCACCGAATCTGAATACCGAAGATGTCTCTTCCATAGGAACATTGCTAGCCTGCTGCCAAGGACTTGTTGCTATACACAGGGTGACTTCCACGGTCCGGTTAATCCACTTTACACTTCATGAGCACCTCCGGGCTCATCCTGAACTTTTTGGCACAGCTCACTCGACAATGGCGGAGACCTGTCTGAGTTATCTGAATTCACAGCAGGTCAAGGCCCTTTCGACAATCCCCTCTCTGGACTCTCAGGACACACCTTTTCTCCAATATTCTTCCGTGTATTGGGGAATGCATGCAAAACGGAACCTTTCAAATTGCGCGAAACTCCTTGCATTGAAGCTATTTGAAGACTACAAGAACCACATATCCATTAAAATCCTCTTGGAAGCACAGAAAGAAGCCTCGTGGGTTGTTGATTTCGATAAACTTTCCCAGTTCACCGGCTTACATTGTGCATCTCTCTTTGGGATTATTGAGATTGTAGCTATTTTGATAGAGATGGAAGGTTACGATATCAACAAAAAAGACTGTGTCGATAATACACCTCTCTTGTGGGCTGCTCACAATGGGCACAAGTGTGTGGTTGCATTCCTACTAGGGCGGGGCGATGTGGCCCCCGACGGACCGGGTAAGGATGGCCAAACACCGCTCTGGCGTGCAGCTTCGAATGGGCACGAAGGAGTGGTTAAAATTCTACTCAAGCGAGGCCAGGTCACCCCCGACAAGGCAGATAACTGGGGCCTAACACCATTCTGGTGTGCGGTTTTGAACGAGCGCGAGGGAGTAGTCAGAATACTGCTAGAAAGAGGCTACATCAACCCCGACAAACCAGATAGCGACGGCCGAGGGCCACTCTGGTATGCTGCTTGGTATGGATACGAGGGAGTGGCGAAAGTGCTACTCGAGCGGGACGAAGTTAATCCCGACAGGCCAGATAATGACGGCCAAACACCACTTCGGTGTGCCGCTTGGCGTGGCCACGAAGGAGTGGTGAAAATACTACTCGAATGTGGCGGGGTTGATCCCGACAAGACAGATAATGACGGCCGAACACCGCTCCGGTGTGCCGCTTTGCATGGGCACGAAGGAGTAGTGAAAATACTACTCGAACAGGGAAAGGCCGACCCCGACAGGCTAGACAACGGCGGCCTAACACCACTCTTCTGTGCTGCTTGGAGCGGGCATGAGGGAGTGGTGAAAATGCTACTCGAACGGAGCAGAGTCAACACCGACAAGTCAGATAACGACGGCCAAATGGCCCCGGGATTCGCCGGCATGGCTTGAAATCTCCATCGTATTTACTTCTATTCTCACTTCCTAGTTGTAAATCTTCTTTGCACACCCGCTGCTCGTTCCTCCTTTTTCCCACAATTACTTTTTATCCCCTTCCTCTTCCAAAATGTAACCCAGCGGGGCATTTAAATATGTGGAAAAAAAATATATGTGCACGCATTTTTGACACGTGGGAAGCGGCACACAAGCTATCTGTTAACCAAGCATCACACGTCGGCCATTAGTTTCCCCTGTTCACAGGGTTCGTGGAACATAATGCTTATTCTCAACCACTTTTCGACTATGAGTCTAAAGGTAAGGTTAAGAGGTTGCCCACACTTTTTAGTCTCACTCACTATGTTAAATAAATCAATACAATGAGGGGGTTTTTTGACCGAAAATTACCCCCCATTATGCGAGCACCATATAAACTCGAAAAACTCAATATACAGCGAAACCCTTCTCGCCTGGTCTTAGATGCAGATCACCCCCGTAGTGCGATTTTTGTTGAAATTATTGGATGCTGCTCGACATACTCAACCTATCGGGCATGCACACAACCCCACGGATACGCACACAACCCCACGGATACGCACACAACCCCACGGATACGCACACACCCGACCCGTTAACGTTCAGACAAAGAAGTTCACGGCATATGCGATACGGAGAGATACACCCTCCGGGAGCAAGTTCTTTGATGCTACTCGGCATGTTCCTCCTATAGTGTTATCGATCAGCAAACCACCGGATATGCGCTTTGGATCGGTGAAGGAGAAGTCGGATGCGAGTAGGCTACTGAGCTTGAAGAGTTTTTTTTTTTGTGATATTTGTTCTTTCCTTTGTTAGCATAATTGTTCTATGCATGGAAGGAAAGGAAGCATGCGTGGAAGAAGGGACATGCATGGAAGAGAATAGATCGCTGTCGCGATCAATGGAAGGATGGGAAAGGAAGCCTAGAATGCTTCATTGTTGTTTATATATACTCCTGTCTCTACCGTCAGTTAGATAGATCGTGGGCATCAGGAGTGTGGGGACATTAGAGAGCGGAAGAGGAGGAGCGCGATAGTGTCGAGAGGGTGAGCAGGGCGGAGGTTGTGAGAGCTGTGAGCAATTGAGCATTGTGGAGTCGTGAGCTTTGGAGCAGAGAAGTTTTCCTATCTTTTAGTTGTGCGTTGGTGATCGAACTCTTCATTGTAGCTTTGATCTTGGCGGTTTGTTTATGAGCCAGTTGCTCCGCCATTGTACCAGTATTACGCATTTCAGATCGTCGGACCCGTATGGTTTATTATTTTCTTCAATTTTCTCATATCCGGAGGCGTGCGCGCGGACAAATGTGGACGACGCTGAATCTGTATGCGGGAATAATAAGAATCATGATTGCTTGTAACTTTATTTCTTTTATCGACTAAAACCATATCCGGAAAAGAAAGAAGTAAATATATTAAAACATAGTAAATCTCGAGACTATCTCTTATTCGCCACGGGGGCCCCTGCTCCACCGGAAAAGAGGAAAGTGATAGTAAGCATTCTCCAGAGCCCTCCTCACTCCCGCTCTCCGGAGTTTTCCATTGATTGCACCGTAACCTCCAAGTATGTTCTACTACCAATCATCTTCATAGCCTTTATGCAATTCATTGCACGCTGCAGCACTCGCCCATGTCCCGCCTTTTAAGTATGGTCCGGTACAAGCACGATGCGGAAAGCCGTTCAACCAACGCTAGCATATTTTCACCGTCCGCCAACACACAGCCTAGTCCCCCAAATCCCCTGCAAAGGTAGCTTCTCTCCCGGGAGGTCAACAACTATTATTCTTATCTCTGCCCATTTTGGCTCGAATTCTCAATATCCGACCTACATCCGTAATGCGAAGCAAGTTCTTGCGAGTATTGGGAGTCTTTGATGGGACCGGTCGGCATGCGGCATACCGTGCGCGCGCGGAATAGACCACCATACTCCACTTATCCCTCTATCATTCGGGCAAAGGCTTCGTATATGCCCCGGGGACCAATGTAGCGCCAGAAGCAATACGATCATGAAAGAGTCGGATACGCGGAGACTATGAACGGTGAGAGTTTCCTTATGATGCCTGGTTTCTTTCTTTTGTTAACGCGGGGGTCCATGAAAAGGGAAAGGGGGCATAGGTCGAAGAGAAAGGGTGTGTGTCACGATCTTTGGAAGGATAGGGGGACTTCGCTGGTTTGTGTGTGCTTACTGTTAGCTAGTCAGTTAGTTGAGTTGCGCGAGCGTGAGAGTGAGCAAGTGAATGAGAGAAGAAGCTTCCCACTCCAAAGTCGCGTGTTGGCGATTAGAGTAGTTTGTGTTACTTTAACTCTTGGCGTTTCGTTTTGGTTGCTGTCCGGTTCTGGTGTCGCAGTTGACGTTTAAAATCCAGGGGCGGTTGAGCCGCATCGCCCATCGGCCTCGGATCCCCCCCGATCAGAGACAAAACACCCCGAGAGGGAATAGCGTTTTCCAGACGCGGTATAGCCATCGGATCTCATTAACTGGTATTCGTAATTTTGTTAACATGCCCTACTAAGCCCATTTGCAGTTTAGACTGTGATTTCTGTTGAGATCTCCGATGGTGGATTTAACGAGAGTTTATGGTATCCCATCGACACTAGCCTCCTTTCGTCTCTAGCATTATTTTCCTCCCTCTTCGGCATTCTGTCACACACTCTGGCTAAATAGAGTCATTTGGCAACTATTTTTTCTATTCGAATAAAAAAATAGTGGCCAAATGACTCTAATGCCCCCGCCTCAACTCATATATGCCCCTACCTACGCAGGGAGACAATCACGCTTCCTCGTGGTATAACGGTAGGTGTTTAAGTAGTAAAGTTACCCCAATTACCGAATTATAAATGACTGGTACTGTATTTGTACTTCTATGATTCTCATCGTGTATTCGGAATCTGGTTTCTATAAAAGTGTTGCAAGATGTGTTAGAATTAGGTGAAATATCGAAGATATGATGTGTTTAATACAAAGAGGACAGTGTGGCCGATGGGGTACCCCCTTTGGCATCACCATCACGAACGCATGAAAATAGTGTTCATGCTATTTGAAAGAACGTGGTGAAGAGTGCTAGTAGTCATACTTCAGTACCAGGGTTAGTTCATGAACAAGGCCAATAACTGGCGGCAGTTGGTGTACAGCAAAGCCCATAACTTGTGAAAGAGAAGAAATTCCGTTAAAGATTTGCAATTTTTCCCTTACCAGGAGGGGTATTTTGGGCAACCTGACCAATACAGCAAAAACTCAGTAAATCTGCCATCTAGGATTGGCCTCTTGAGTAATTTAAATTACCCAACTAAACTACAAAAGGGTTAGCAGTATAGGTTAAGAAAATAGCGAACACCAGTTAATGACATGCCACATGCTTGCGTGGAAATTCAAGACTGATCCAGGATGGCAGATGTAATCAGTTTTCGTAACCGCCTCCTGGGTGGTGGCGGGAATCGGTAGGGTAACGATACTATCTCTATACCAAAGTGCGGTATATAACGAGACTAAGTACCGGAGGCTTAGACTAAGGTGTTGTAACAAACTTCTTACTATATCGCGACTACCAAGTAGTTCCTAATAGCTAAGTATGTTTAGTCTTATTGGATTCTCGAAGCGAACTGAAGAAGTAACTGTTCAACCAAGTATATTGAAAACTC
>Ga0307507_10012070_pt1 | contig 10749 bp, 10 predicted proteins | sample 7_EM_MG_FD_207223 | JGI IMG/M metagenome (GOLD analysis project Ga0307507, IMG submission 207223) | Populus trichocarpa ectomycorrhiza microbial communities from riparian zone in the Pacific Northwest, United States - 7_EM | ecosystem: Host-associated > Plants > Roots > Unclassified | place... | reverse complement strand
ATTGGAGGATTATCAGACACCCAAAAAAAAGATTTTTATAGGTATCTAAAAGCATTCATCAAGAAAATTTATCTTAACAAAAGCTAGCTATATGTAAAAAACATTTAACCAATCTATAATTCAACCACTAAAAACCTTACCTTGTAAATACTCCTAATTTGAACACTTCATCGGATTGTCATCATCAAATGTCCATTGGTTTCAATGTACTTGACAGGGAGTATGCGTACAAAACCTTTGCATGGAAGGTATACCTTCTCGATCGAGAGAGATAGTTCAGTTGGGCTATGTGCATGTCTCAACACACAAGAGGGTTTCAGTCGTTTGACATTAATGACAACAAGGTCTTACTAGCATACTTCCAAATGTGTTGGTCAACTTTGTGTAACATGCAAGAAAACCTGAAACATTCATGGCGCGCGGGTTCTTTTCATTCACCTAACCAGGTAAAATGACACTGCATCAAAGGTTTATTCTCTTTTATAAAACTTAAAGGTGGCCAGTCATACATTTGTGTTTCAAAGGAAGTCAAAATTCAGAGACACAAAGACAGAAAAAGAGAGAGTGAGAGAGAGAGGATGGAGAACTATCGGGCTCGGGCTATATTGCTGCTAGTAATTTTCATTTTTCCGGCTTTGGTGGAGTGCGAGGTCCGTCTTTATGATTTCAGGGTAAGTGCTCATTCTCTGCTACGTTCTTACGGTAGTCCACCTCTAGCAACGGACAAGGGCTGCCGTTGCCATTTTTGATAATTAAAAAAGAGAAGATCATGCTTAATGTTGTATCTGTGACTAAAATTAAGCATTAATTCAAACAAAACATTAAGGAAACCTTGCTATCTATCGACCATCAAATGTGAGAATTTCTTTTCAGTGGTATAAAATTTAATTAAAAGAGGCTCTTGTGGTCCGGAACAAGCTTATTTCCACTTGCTAGTGTCGTAGTGCAGTCACATAAAATTATTAATTAAATTAGGTTTCTGGGGATCAAAATTGTTTGATTAGTTTGGTATAATATATATAATTAAACCCTCATTAATTATACATGATTAATGGCTACTAAAATGAATTCTTCTAATGTGATCTGTTTGATTCATAGAGACTAAATTAGTTCAATAATTCCCCCCACGTCACATACACACCAATGTAAATTAAAAAATCATCAATAATTAATGAAAAAGTCAAGCAAGTCTGGCATGGTTACAATACAAATTCTTTAGAGTAGCGTGCCATTTTAGTATCAAGTTGATTTTCCTTCTCTTCTTCCCTCTTCTATGAACTTCTACTTTACAAAGACAGCAAGTCTCTTTAGAATTAGAAGTTGTGATCTTGCTTGTGAAAATCACTGTTTATATTGGCAGGTAGTCCTGACGAACACAACAAAGCTCTGCTCAACCAAGTCCATTGTGACCATCAATGGAAAGTTTCCAGGGCCTACTATTTATGCAAGGGAAGGCGATAATGTCAATATAAAGCTCACCAACCACGTCCAATACAACGTCACCATCCATTGGTAGAACCATAAACCGCACCTGAAGTCTTAAAAATTGGTTTTTGAAAGCTATAGCTAGGTACTTGATTCAAGAGTGATTATTAGGACGACTTTAATGATTAATTGGAGCCTAAATTTTGTTTTGGCAGGCACGGCGTGAGGCAGTTGCGCACGGGCTGGTCCGACGGGCCAGCATACATCACGCAGTGTCCAATACGGCCGGGGCAAAGCTATCTCTACAATTTCACGCTTACAGGCCAGAGGGGTACGCTTCTTTGGCATGCACACATTTCATGGCTAAGGGCAACAATACATGGTGCCATCGTCATCTTGCCTCAGAAGGGCGTTCCTTACCCATTTCCAAAGCCTGATAAGGAAAAAATCATCATATTGGGTGAGCTCCAATCCAAGTCTTTTTTTTCTCTCCCAATTTCACGGCAATTCTAATGAGTTTCTGCTGCTCATTTTTTTTGTTGTCCTATAAAGTCCCAAGATCGACAATTAAGTGATGGTAATTGATTTTGTTAATTATATAGGTGAATGGTGGAAAGCAGATGTTGAAGCTGTGGTCAACCAAGCAACACAAACTGGCTTGCCCCCAAACATATCAGATGCACACATTGTTAATGGCCAGACAGGGGCAGTTCCTGGCTGCCCTTCTCCGGGTAATGACCCTTTTAATGGTTCTGATAAACTCATATTGGGTTATAAAATTTCCACCTTAGAACAAAAACTAAGGTCTTATTTACGTTTAACTAATTGAATTCTTTTATTGCCACGTTTTCTGGTGCCGTGAAGAAATTATTTAGGATCCATACATGGATCTTTGACGTTCTATTTGGTGCGCAGGTTTCACATTACATGTTGAAAGTGGCAAGACCTATTTGCTACGCATTATCAATGCAGCACTAAACGATGAGCTCTTCTTCAAGATTGCAGGGCACAATATAACGGTTGTTGAAGTGGATGCAGCTTACACTAAGCCCTTTAGCACTGACACAATATTTATAGGTCCAGGCCAAACCACAAATGCCCTATTAACTGCAGATAAAAGCGTTGGCAAGTATTTAATGGCTGTCTCTCCCTTCATGGATACCGTAGTTGCTGTTGATAACGTGACAGCAATCGCTTTCTTGCGCTATAAGGGAACCATTGCATTTTCCCCACCAGTCCTGACCACTACTCCTGCTATAAACGCAACTCCAGTAACATCAACTTTCATGGACAATCTTCGAAGCCTGAATTCAAAGAAGTTCCCAGCCAATGTTCCATTAACAGTGGACCATTCTCTATACTTCACTATCGGTGTCGGGATTGACCCTTGCGCAACATGTGTCAATGGTAGCAAGGCTGTGGGAGCTATTAATAATATTTCTTTTATAATGCCAACTACAGCTCTACTTCAAGCACACTACTATAGCATAAGTGGGGTTTTCACAGACGATTTTCCAGCAATGCCGCCAAATTCTTTTAATTATACGGGAAATAATACGGCATTAAATCTGCAGACCATCAATGGGACTAGAACTTATAGGCTGGCTTTTAATTCGACAGTTCAACTTGTGTTGCAAGGAACCACTATAATAGCACCTGAGAGTCATCCGTTCCATCTTCATGGATTTAATTTCTTTGTTGTTGGCAAGGGATTTGGGAATTTTGATGCAGATAATGATCCAAAAAAATTTAATCTGGCTGATCCTGTTGAAAGAAACACAATCAGTGTACCTACTGCTGGATGGGCTGCGATCAGATTCAGGGCAGATAATCCAGGTAAATCTACAATCTTTTTTTTCTTTTTCTTATAGTACTTTCCAATTTAATCAGGTTGAAAAGGTGGATATTAGATTTTTGTCATATATATTAGTAATTTTCTTGACAATGAGTTTCTACCTTCTATATTGCCCTGGCATGAAGTTATAGTATTTGACAAGATTCTCTCTCTTTTTCATGATAAAATCAGGGGAAGACCCTTTGCCTCTTTTTATTTATTTATTTTCAATTTTACAAGGCAAAACAATAAAACATGAATCCTTTGCCATTAGGAATGATTATCTCTATGAATTTTTACCCGTAGCTTGCATGCATGAATTGGTTGGTGAAGTGTTGTGTAGCTATCCAGTATTCTGATAAGTCAGTGGTGGCTTGTAGGTGTTTGGTTTTTGCATTGCCATTTGGAAGTACATACGACATGGGGACTAAAGATGGTATTTGTGGTTGACAATGGTGAAGGTCCAGACGAGTCACTACTACCACCTCCCAGTGACCTCCCCAACTGCTAGAGACTTCAAGGGGCTTTGAGACTAGAAAGTGAAGAGAGTAGTATCGTATAGTCTGAAGATCTGGGCTCAAGTGCTCAAACAAAGATTTGACAAAAGCTAATAAACAGGAGAAAGTTGGGTTTGTTTTTTTTTTTCATATAGCAAAAGGAAGCTGCTCAGAAAGAGGGGATAAAGCTGTAAAAGCTAGTCATGTTTATCTTTTTTATTCTACTTTCAGGGGGGGATTTGGCACTTTGATTCCACTTGAAGCTATTTGCATGCTTGTGATTGTTGCATCAATTGGGAGCAATCCAACTTGATGGTGTTTTGTATTTAATGTCATATCATTAGCTTTTTCTTGGAGAAAGTTAGGTAAATCAAATAATTTTCACTTGTAAATACGGATAAATGCGTAGTACAAGGGTCGAACTCATGATTTTCTGCTTAGGAAAACAGACGCCTTATAGGAGATTTTTCTTTTTTTAAAAAAAAATATAAATATAACTATAGGATAAATCATGAAAAAAAAAACATGCAAAACTACTTTTACAGCTCAAGACCGATGAGAGTTTGTTTAAGAATGTGATTAAAAATTTTATATTTTTAGATTGTTTTGATATATTGATGTTAAAATAATTTTTTAAAAATAAAAATATTATTTTAATATATTTTTTAGTAAAAAATATTTTAAAAACAAATCGTTATTACACTCTCAAACACTCCAAAATAAAATTAAAAGCAATTAATCTTAATGCATAAAAACCAATCATTTTATTTTGTATAGAATTATTAATATTTTATTTTGTTGTTTTTCTTCTTTATAAACCTATGTACTTTTTCGTTAAAAAGATGTTTTTTTTTAATAATTTTGACATTCTAATACTAATAGGAACATCAAAAAGGATAATTGCATTAATTTTGTGCTTTTTGAAAGAAAAAAACCCTCTAATTAGATTACCAAAAATGGTACCTAGAAAGAGATTAAGGTGTAAATGCTCTTCAAAATCTTTCAAATTACAAAGGGGAAACTTATGTTTGTTTATACGATAGACACCCATTTGATATCAGATTGGAGCTCTAATTTTGCCCATAAAAAATCCAAAAGAGCAAGAATCTACTATCGTCTCCCCTGTATGTTCTCATAGCCAAAAAGAGTAAGAGAATCTTTTATCGTCTCGTGTATATGTTCTCATAGTAAGAGGAACTATTTCACTGGGACAAGTGCCACGCTATAATACCAAATTGCCACTTTCCATGTCTCCTCTCCTCCCTTGAATGCACCAGCAATCAACAGAAACAAGAGGAAAAAAAATTCTGAAATGTATTTTGATTCCTCTCCATTGATTATCTCTGGCTCAACTAGCCGATTTCGCAATCTACTCGTACTATAAATACATACCTAAACTTTCCCTCTTGCTTCCTTCTCTTCAAAGAAATCAAGAAAGCAAATAATTTTCCCGCCCTTTCTCTCTTGCAGATTCCCTGACATCTTTCTTTCCCTCTTGCTATCTCGGTCGACTTGATCATCATTTTTGTCTTCTCTTTCCTTGTTCGATAATCTTTCATTTAGATTCTTCGTGTTTGACCGCTTTTCAATGATTTTCACTGTTTCTTTCAAGCATTAGGAATCCCTATTGTATAAAATCGATCTCTTGAAATTTATTTTCCTTGATATTTTGTCAACTTCTCTGTTTCAAATTCAATTTCCCATCTGGGCTTTTGCTTTTTTCTCCTGTGGCCTAATTCGTGGGAACAAGAATAGATTTTTCGTCTTTTCAGGTTTCTCTTCGAATCCTTGAAAAATGGATCTTTTTTAGATTCTTCAGTTTATGCTGTTAAGAAAAGTAGATTCTTGATTCCCTGTACATAATTCTTAGATTTATTTAAAAACCTCAATCTTCGCATATACTCTCCGTTTCCTTTCTTCTTCTCCCTGCTCTACATCTCTCGATTCCAATCATATTCACTTCTCGATGCAGTACGAACCCGCAAGCAATCGCTGCATATTAAGTGATGATAGCTAGGTATGGAAACTCTATATTCATCTTGGAGCATGTCGAATCCAATTTGTGTTGCCCAAACCACAGAGTGGACCAAAGAGGAGAACAAGATGTTTGAGAGAGCTTTGGCGATATTTGATGAGCATGAGCCTGATAGATGGCTGAAGGTGGCAGCTATGATACCAGGAAAGACAGTTAATGATGTGATCAAGCAATACAAGAAGCTGGAAGAGGATGTTTGTGATATAGAAGCAGGGAGGGTTCCGGTTCCAGGTTATCTTAGCTCATCTTTCACGTCCGAGTTGGTTGATAATAGCACTTTTGATGCGTATAGGAAGAGGCCTTTGAATATCAAGAGTGCTGATCAGCAGAGAAAGAAAGGTGTGCCATGGACAGAAGAGGAGCACAGGTGAATCCCTTTTTGTTATGGCTTCCCTCTAGTGAAATTTCTTGTTTAAAACAGTAAATTTTGGAGTAACAATGCATCCAGTCATTGATTTACAATAGAGATAAATCATTAATCAAACACATTTACAAAAGATTCGGTAGAGGTGTTATTTCATTGATCATGAACTTTTCTATTCAATTGGTTTGTCAGCAGCAAAATGGATCTTCAGATTATGGTACATTTTCTCTCCATCCAAGGTTCAAATTTGTTACTTGTTGTTTCCAGGATAATAACTTTTATATTTTAATCCATTGCTGTTGTAGTTTTTAAACTTTTTGAGATCGTCGTCAGATTATCTAACAGAGAGAGATTAGTTGCTGGAAATTTCAAGATTGGAATTTTTTTTTTAATAGTTGTCAGGGGCTGCTTTTTTCTGTTTTGCTATGAAGATGACAGTAAACAAATTCTTTTCGGGTTGTGTTTATTTCTCCTTGAACTTGTTCTTGCAATGTTTGATTATGATCAATAGGCGGTTCCTGATGGGGCTTCTAAAGCATGGCAAAGGAGACTGGAGGAACATCTCTCGCAATTTTGTAGGCTCCAAGACTCCAACTCAAGTGGCAAGCCATGCACAGAAGTATTTTATAAGGCAGCAGCTTTCGGGAGTGAAGGATAAGAGAAGACCAAGCATCCATGACATCACAACTCTCAATCTCGCGGGTTCTACTTCTCCATCAGATGGTGACAAAGCTTCCTCACTTGATCAATCTGACGTGCTATTACCACAGCAAAAGCCGGCAGGGATGCAGAAATTGTTGATTGACTGGGACGAATCAAAGGATGGATCTGTTATGACCTTTGGTTCTACTCATGGAGACTTGTTTGAGTCATCTCCATACGAGATATCTTCAAATGGTCTAACATTTCAAGGGCAAAATCTGTATGCTGGTGCTCGTCACGGGGCTCGTATCAAGCCCCGTAACTTGGTCTTTCAATTGTCACCCCCAAGATTTCAAATTCATTGATAGGGCGGCCGTCTTTGCTGTATACATTGATGGAAAAACAAATCTGGTTTAGGGTCAATCGAATCTGGATAGCAGTGCTTTTGCCATGGTCATGTGTGGTTGGTTTAATTAGTAATTGGATGCCGGTACATTTTCTTTAATTCCCTTCTCTGTTTCTTTCCCTTTCCTTTCCTTTTCCTTTCCTTAATACTCCTATTGAATCTTTCTTGAACATAACAGAAATATGAAATCATGTAATATCTGAAATTGCAATGTCCAACGGGTGAAAATGAGATATTGGACTCTTGGAAACAGTTGTATATATCTTGGAGTTTGCACTTTGCATCAAACGAAAACCAGTCTTAGAAAACTTTCTGAACTTAAATTTTCGGTATCCTTACCTCTGCTTTATAGTAATGGAAGCATTCTTTTTAAGTCTCTCCTTCAGTGCAGACTAAATCTCGATGATTGTAAAATCCATATTTTGGTCTATGCATCCTTTATGTTTGTGCTGTCCTGAATTCAAGAGCATTCTAATAATCTATCAATTAGGTACAAAATCCTGTCTTTGTTTCAAAAGGATGATGTGAAAGCACTCTATGCATTTACATATGGAACAATTTTGTAACTATGACAAATAATCTGAAATGTCATTCAGCTGACTCACCCGGCACTCTGTTTGAAATTCCGCGGTATCTGATTGCCTGCCTTATCTCGAAGCTAAGAACCTTGGAGCAATCGTTAGCTTTATGTGGTCCTCCAAAATGGCCAAGTTGACCTGTGCTTCAGCAGCATTATCACTTTTGTCACAGCTGAGTTTGCATCCCACTTAGTTGAGCATCACATGCTTCAATTTATCGTAGAATAAGGAACGATGCACTTAAGAATGCCAGTGTACATGTATATATTTGCCTTTTCTACGATATTTCTCTTTCCGCCAACCCAATTGTCGATGGTGGCAAGACTGTTCCATCAGCATGGCAGTTCTTCCAAGTGCGCATAATTAATACCTTTTTATGATTCTTTATTTTACTTGACAAAGCTAGAAAGAATAGTTACCGGGTCTAGCTAGATTTCGCGCACACTTTAACTGTTTCTATGGGAATAGAGAACCTAGGATTATTATTAGGGATGAGATTTTAATTTCAACCTAATCCGTCTAATTTAATGGGTTTTTATTAATAATTATTTTATTTAATAAAATATAAATATTATGACTTGAAAATCACCTAACCCTAACACTAAATATATATTTATATTTTTTAATATAATATAATATATACATATCTCAATGTTAACATAAATCATATATATATATATATATATATATATATATATATATATATATTAACTAATTTTTTAATAAATAATAAATAATGAATATATATGAATACCCCCAACCAAACATATATTTTATGAATATTTAAATTTTTTTCCTTAAAAAGATATAAATATAAAAAAAAGGGATGTACAGTTACCGTTGCCATCCCTAATTATTATTATACCAGGCTATTTAGATGTTAACCTTTTCCTTGACTTTAGAGGATAAGGCATTGATTTTCGTCCTCGTATTCTTCAGAAACTCCTCTTCCAGAATCAGGAGCTGTGATGTATCTGTCGTCCTTCTCCTGGAATGCATCTTTCAACCTTCCGCAAAAGAACATGTCTCTTTCAATGATCCACCTATAGATTAATTGCTGATTTGACTTTTCTTGAGGATCTGCATACTTTCGATATTATATGCACAAAGAATATCGGAATACAGTAATTCAACTTAAAATACAAAAAATTACTCTGAATAGAGTGAAGAAGATAGATAGATATATACTAAGGGCATGCTTTGATACGCCTGTTGTCTTGATTAGGAATAAAGAAAATGTAATGTTAGGGTTACAGCTGATAAAAGTACTAGAACACTTCCATTAGGAAAAAGAAACACTAATATTATGGAATGGATAACGGTCGGAACGCCGAAACGGGATAAAGATCATTGATCGTTTTCATATTATTGACAAACTCGGCCCCCCTGGCATCCAACTTTCTAGCATCTTAATTAGTGGGTCCTTTAGAAAAGGGTTAATTGATAATAATTATCTCACAAAGTTTGTCTTTCTAAAATTTTCCAGTGGAAAAAAAGAGATCATGTTTCCTGATATTCTGTCACTGTGCTTGTTTTGTATAAGTTGCCATTGTGTTTGTGGGTTCTACTACTGCCATTGTTGCTGCTGAAACAATCATCAATTAAAACCCTAGTGTGCAAGCCCACCCATGTGACTTTGTGTATTTATCAACTTATAAACCTCATGCTGAGCATTAAAAGCTCCAAAGCAACATGAGCAGTATGGTTATCACCATGAACCTTTTGCAGTAAATGACAAAACGATAAACTTCTATAATAACTTTCCCCAAAGGAGCAGCCTCCCTGCGGGTTGAATAAGAAAGCACTCTTGCCACTTTCTTCTAATTAATTCCAATCAAGTTTAAAAACCGTGAACTCTAAGCCACCTTTCCTTTATTTTAGAATAAAGAGGATCTTTTAATAATATGTCGGCCACCTTTTTCTTCACCAAAAATCTGAATTAGCTACGCATGAGGTCATGTTTGGGTGTTCAGTTTGTCGTGGCATAGCAAGCAAAGACGTGGTAGAGGTTCCACCACACCGGCCTGAAATATTTTAAGGACGATCCTCTCTAACAACTTCGCCATCAGATCGATCTCCCAGGTGGGATGTAAACGTAGTGTTACTGATCATCAGCGCAAGTTGTAAGCATAATGCCTTTTTTTATTCCTCTCTGGTTCAGCTCAGGAGTTGATTGCGGGGTTGGTCGTTTGATGGGATCAGCAAAAAAAAAAGATAAAAATAAAAAGGATGCATGAATGAAGACTGAGGTGACTTGACAAGTTTGTGGCTGGTGGTGCTCTTACTGTTGATTAATCTGACTTGTTTTATTCTCTTCTAAACTCTCTCTTCAGTTGTGGTATTTGTCATTCACAATATATATATATATATTTGCTCCTAAATAAATGTCAGCATTAATTTCTCGCTTATCTTCTTCAGTTCTTCGACTTTTTCCTGATTTTATTCTCTCTTGCGTAGTCTTGAGCTTTGCCAAGAAACAAAATAAATTTACTTTACAGAAAAGCAAATTTTGAATTATGAAATTTTTTATGTGTTTTTAAATTATTTTAATATACTGATATTAAAAAAATTAAAAAATATATTATTATAATATATTTTCAATCAAAAAAACATTTTAAAAAATAATTATTATCCTAACATTAAGGAATTGACTATCCTATTAAAGAAACTATCTGTTTTGGCCTGTTACTACTCGTGATTTTGCCCGAAAGATGCATTATCAATTTTTTTCTTCTTCAAATTAAAAATCGTTTTGATGTCCCACAGCAAAATGGAGTAATCAGGACAATAAAATAGACTAATTATTAATATCAAAACCCTAAACCTAAGTTCCTAGAAAGTCAAGAGTTGTTCCAATGTTCTTTTCAGAAAAAATATACCCGGAGGATTTGATACTGCAGTTTATTTATCCCGCTAAAGCTAGTTTATTTCTCACGGTCGTCAAAAGCAAATAGTTACAAAGGTTATT
>Ga0307507_10012069_pt1 | contig 10750 bp, 8 predicted proteins | sample 7_EM_MG_FD_207223 | JGI IMG/M metagenome (GOLD analysis project Ga0307507, IMG submission 207223) | Populus trichocarpa ectomycorrhiza microbial communities from riparian zone in the Pacific Northwest, United States - 7_EM | ecosystem: Host-associated > Plants > Roots > Unclassified | place... | reverse complement strand
ACGGCGACTCCATCTATTACATGAAAAAAAAAGGAAAACCACCTCCTCCGTCATCATGGGTTTGGGGACATTCAGAGTCTCCTAATGGAACGTTAGTAACAATTGCGGTTACCGAGTAAGTTTATCCTAAAGGAACCTAATAGCTATTAATATCTACGATCGAGGGATTATAATCTAACAATACTATTCACACTTAACAGGTATTGGCAATGTATCCGATACCCCCAGAAGTATTGAAAGTCCTGCGGTACATGAAATCTGGCACTGCACCTGACACGTATCCATTCAATTCAGGAAGATTCCAGTGGAAAGACAAAGCGTTTAAAGCATGCCCTACAATCGATTGAGAAGTCATTGGAAATAGCGGCAGCAGCAGAGTTACGGAGAACCCGGGAGCGAGAGCAAGAGATAGTGCTGATTGATCAATAACATCAACAGCAGGTTCCTCTTCTGGTCCCTGAGTCCCTAGAAATCCTCTATGTAAGTTCCTTGGACTAGTAGTCTCTTCTCTACCCTTAAAATTATAGACTTGGTGATATTTACAAATATAGAGACGTCTTATCACCCGCAATAGTCTACCATTCACTTCGCCTACATGGCCAGAGTTTTATGATTTGCTCTATGCTATTCATCCTGAAGTAGCAGAAATGCTTCCTGCCTCCTCCTCTACAGTGCAACGCTGGATTACAACCTCCAATGAAAACGAAAGAAATGAAATAGAAAAGTCACTACATCAAGCTCGGTCACGAATTCACTATTCGATGGATATGTGGACATCCCCGAATCACCAGGGTCTCTTAGGAATCGTGGCGCATTTTGTAGATCGAAATGGGCTATTGAATCGAGCCTTGCTTGCTCTGTGGAAGGTTGAAGGAGTTCATAGTGGGGAGAATCAATGTAGGACATTTGTGCGCGTCTTGGGAGAGTACCGGATTCAGCATAAAACTGGATATATCATAATGGACAATGCCAGCAATAATGATACATTTATGGAGCATTTGGAAATAGCACAATTGGATAGTAGATATCACTTTAATGCTGGGGAGTAGTGGTTACAGTAGGGTTTACTCTGTTCAAAAAGGTTGATTATTATGGAGGGGTTTCAAAGACTTATTCACACCCCAGATACACTATTGAGAATCGTGTTCCCAGGCTAATTGGTTAATTCATTCTCAAGATGTATAGGGCATATTATCAATTTAAGTGTTCAGGACTTTCTCTTTGGCCAAAGTGCAAGTGCCCTGCGGGATTCAGTTGATTGGTCTGGTGCAACACTGGAGGAGTTACAGGAGGAAATATTAAGATAGAGAATGATTGGACCCCTCAGGAAAGCTCACAATATCGCAGTACATACACGAAAACACCAGCCCAAATAAAGTGCTTCCGGGAACTTCGTGGTGGAGTCTTACTCAAAAGGGACAATGCTACACGCTTGAATTCTTGGTATAATCTTCTGGAAACTCTCCTCAGTCCAGACATAAGACATGCAATCGAGATTTATGTGGATGAGCACCCTTTGCTCGAAGAGGACAGATTGGAGAGAAGTGAATGGAAGTTATTGGAAAAGGTGCAAAGAATCTTATCTCACCCCACTCCCTCAACCCTGAGATGATTGAGGCAATACAATGCCTCCGGAGCTGGCAGTCTAGCTAGCTAAACTCGCACATTGCTTGTCCCCTTCAAGTTCATCTCTCTTATCCTATATTCTAAACATTATATTTTAATATTTACATAAATTTATATTAATATTTAAAGGCATTGATTTGTTCACTGACCCAACAGGTTCATTGGGTTAACCCGGGTTATCCTTTGTTGGGTTGGGTTGGGTTGGGTTCAATATTCGTTGGGCTGGGTTGGGTTGGGTTGGCCCGTTTTTCAACCCGGGTCAACCCATTGGAAGGCCTGGGGCAAACATGAACTTGTTGGGATAGAGTGAATGCTAGAGGTTCAACACTAGAGTAATGGTGAAGATACAAAGCTCCTGTAGCCTGTTGGAGTCGGGTATTTTCTCAGCAGCCGGTAGGGCCCGTGTGAGATAGATTCTTTGGCGGACCAGTGTGCCCTGGTCAAATATTGTATGATATATACCGTTTCATAGCCCTATAGCTCAATAAGCGTAACAATATTTGTATAATATGGGTATTTTGGGCACAGGTGTAGGGCTGTGTGGAGGTGATAACCTAGGATGGAGATTGGGAGACTAGGGGAGTGACCGGGATATCAATGGGGGGAGCGGGAATCAGGCCAAACCTTATAACATTTATAGTTAATATTGAACCGGAGATATGTCATCCTGGGAGACAGTGAGTGGGTCTGCGGGAAAAACTGAACCTTACCAAATATTCGTCATGGATCTTCTCCAACCCATCCTCCTCCATGCCTCCCCTCAAAACTACCATGAAGATTTGGTGGGAAGACGAGAGGAGGAGTGAGGAAAATTCTGGTGATGGGGGTGATCTGGGTGGTTGGGTAGGGCCTCCTACCTATTGTTGATAGCGTGCTTGATCATGATGGGATATTCCTCGATGATGAGTATTCAGCGCCGAAGGTTAAGGAGGTTTATATAACTTAGTAAGAATTTCCGTGTAAGAATCGGGAGGATATGGGGGAGTGATTTAAATATTGGGATTTGGGCTCCGGTTGGTGCGGGGTTTTTGATAACGAGAATTATAGTGGGGAGAGATTGTAAAAAGGATATACAGAAGACTATAAAAAGCTACTTCTTACCGGAAATTCACGGGAAACATGGCTACAACTTAGCCTATTATAGTCCTAGTTCCACTTGTGAGAGAATTCTTTTGCTCTATAGTCTCTTTGATTAGTTGGCTTAGTGTGTTAGAATAATAGGCTTGGGGGGTTCGCGTTTGAGCTTATGATGCATAGCATTCACGCATAATCACTCGCTGTGAAATTTGTTAAATGCCCACATTTTAATACGTCTGGAGTCCTGTTCCTTTTTTTAGCTTTGCGGGGTACGAATAGCATGAGCCAATACTCTTTAATTTATAATGGGTACCGGGCTAGTGTTTGTTGTCCCTGAAAGCTGGTCCAATTATTGAGCCAGTGGGGATACAGTCATAAAATCTCATGTGATTTGCTATCTCTTACGGGTCTCTGATCTCGGAGTTCGGGGGGCACGAATCTCCTAAGAAGAGTCAATAAGTTCCTGACATCATAGTCTGAGCCCTTGGGACGTGTTGAATCTTATTAGCTTGTGTTACCAATTCTGCTACCCTTTCAAACTAAACCTGCAGCGGTGTGCTGGGGCGGTACTCTAAGTGATCTGATAGGGAATTGCAAGATATTTAACTGTAGATGGCTCCCTAGGTGTAACTGACTCAGCATCTACCACCATTATATTGGAAACCGAAAGGAAAAAAATTACTTGTTCCATTTTTATCTCAACTATGTACGAGTACTATAGGTTACACAGCGGTGCCTGGTACCTACCGATCTTCAACGATGCCGCCCCTACAAGGAGGACACGGCTCGGTTTCGGCCGACTACCTAGTGATGGGTGCTGGGGAGTCAGACATCACTTGAGCTAATTGCTGGTTCCTGTCACTTGAGCGTTAATGAGGTGGGTTATTGAGAAAAATCACAGACACTCTTCCAATCAAACTAGGTTTTGACAGAGTTCCACCCGCAACCTGTGAAAAAAGGCTTATAGGGCAGTTTTGAGTGCTTCTTGTTTTTAGATTAGTTTTACGAGGAAAATTAAAGACCTAGAACACTACAACACCCGGCTGGGAGCGGATGACTGTGGGCCATTTTGGGGGCCAACTGTTTTGAGTAACCTTGAGCAGTATGTCTACTTGGCTCCTCCCACTCAAACTAGAACTTCCTTAGCATATCCCGCTGGCGATTCATGCATCTCGCGCACAGTACCTATTGTGAGAGACTACCTGTAGAGCGCTCTTCACCTCTCCATGATCTAAGACATCGTTTAAGCAACCGCAAGAACTAGAATAACGTACCTGAGGGCATAAAAATTTAGCTAGTGTGGTAAATGCTTTGGGGAAGAAGCAACCATGCAGGAGAATCTTAGCTGCAATTTGGCTGTGTCGCTCACCAAATTTTTCGTTGTGTGCTGTACTCGAGTACATTTCAGTATGCCTTCGGGCACGTTGATTAACCCTCACGCTCGAGCGTCGGAGTTGCCTCCCGCCGTAAGGGCTGCAGTATCTTTCTTTTTATTTGTCTCAGTCATGGGCTGAAAGCCAGCCCTTCTTTTGGGTGGTTCCCCCGAAAAAGGGAATTCTAGACGTCTTATCACGAGGCTCGGCTGTTCCGGTCTTGCGGAAACCGGGGTAGCGAAACCACTGTAACAACATAAGCTTTTCACATTATTAATTTAAGTTAATACAAGCAACTGCTGCCCCCGAAAAACAAACAAAAAAACGATCTGCACTTCTTTACCCTATAATCTACCTTTCCGGAGGCTCAGACAAGCTATTTATACTGACTTATGATAGAACAGTGAGTAACGTGCTTGTCCAACAGGAAAGGTGCAATTGAGTGGCTAGCAAGAAGTCATAGGGCAGGGAGGATGGAAGACCACTAATCGGACCGTATTCTGAATCGAGGACTCCGCCGTCACCATCACTGCTACGGTACTCCGTGTCAATAGTTCATCCACGAGTAAAGCCCTGTGTAAGCCTACTATTTGCTATTGGGTAATACCCCCACACCTGTTCTCCTGAATCTCCCAGTGCACAAATCGTGTAGCACGAGATCCCTGTTTACTACCCAACCATAGAAAGGTATTCAGGGTCTAAACTCCTTAGCTTCTCTCGGGAGTGCCGCCCGAGGAATTGTAGATCATGCAGATAACAAGATAGCCACTAGTGGCTCAGGCACCTATAAGGATACTACGAAGGCTTCACCTCCCTCAACCTTAGCCATCAATGCTGCTCTGGCTACCTCCTGTTTCTCTACCACCACTGATGATACTACGCTTGGAATCACTAATGATAGTCTCACAACTACCTTATCCACCTCCTCAATCTCGAGAGGCGTTAGGTCAACCCGAACAAAAAACTCTCTCTTCTCCAAGCGAGATTCAGCCTGCAAGGAACATTTACAGACGTGCTGGAAATACTGTCGATAAAGGACTTGCTCCCTCCTGCAAAATACAGCCGGCGGGAGAGCACTGAAACATGGCGAGGCAAGAACCCTCCAGCTAAAGCGCAAAAGTTTTCTTGACCGCACTGGCAAAATCGGGCGGGTGGTATAGTTAGACGAGGTGGAATCAGCTCCTAGAAAAGAAAGCAATTCCAACAAGTGAATATTGAGATTAAAGACTTAAAGCTACCATGAAATAGATTCAAGGCTTCGGATTGGATAAAACCACTAAATGTGATATCACCAGGTGTAGCGATATCAGCGGTGGTGCGAGCAAGGGTGATGGACCCACCCCTCTCACCTTCCTGCGTTATAACGAGTTGTAGGTTGACATGGGTACAGATTGAGTTGTCGATTTCTTTACTCTCTCGGGCGTAGCCATGTCCGAATGGGCTCCCAGGGAGTCTTAAAACCCCCGGGTATGATTCCCCTAGTCCTTTTGTTCTATGGATGCCTATTAATCGTGACCACTTCTTGTCACCTTAAAGTTAGAAGTGTTTGTGAGCAACAGCCCGCAGTAGACTTCTACTAAGCTCGCTAGCAGGTGTAGTCCGATTTAAATTGATCCCACCACCCCCCATCTAACCCAATACGGTCGCTCCCCGTATGATGCCATAAGACATCAAAACTGCTGTGAAACGGCGCATAGCGTCTCATACCGGTAACTCCCATCAGAGGATTTGTGGAACAATGGAAGCCAAGACGGAGGAAAGGCCCGCATCATAAGGCTGGGGATCATTTAAGGTCACTCGCGGTTGGATTTAAGCCTGTGCTTCTGGATACGGCTCCAATCTACCATTAACAATTGCACAGGTGCCAAAATTTCTTTCTGGTAAAAACATCCGGTACCCAACTAGTAACCAGATGATCCAATATTTATGGAAGTATTGCACTTTTGGCCCTTCACTCCCAATAAAGCATTCTCGGGTAATCTATTATTAAAAGCAACCAAGTAGACAAGGGAAAACAGACAGGTGGGCTGGCAGGGTCGATCTCATTTCCGGCTGCAGCTCCGACCGGAAAAGAAAAGAATGGAAAAAACCCTAAATTTGGGACAAGCCAGAAGTCCCTTCCAAGTCACCAAGCTCCACGGTACTGTAAAGAAGAGTCTTTGGACCGAAACCGCTAGGAAAGGATGGTTGGGGGAGGTACAAGATCTGTATGCCCTTATAGAACGTCCACATAGGATACCTGTAGGTATACTCGTATTTCTGGATAATTCCCAACCGAGCCCTAACATAAGGTGACACGAAGTTTACGTCAACACAACTAGGACTAAAAAAGTCCTCCTCTTCCATTGCCTGTGCCCCTATATAAGAGAACAGCAAATCCTACAAAATCCTAATTGTTAAACGTGGATCGCTTCTCATCATCGTTTTCATGACAGCAAAAATGAAGTACCTACTATCCATCCTCCTTTTCACGGTTATAGCCCTTGCAGCCCCCGCCCCTCAAAGCGGGGCCTCTTCTCCAAACGTTCGTTTTAGTGTCATACCCCTCGATGGGAGTACACCGGCGAAACCGGACTATCTTGGGGTGAAGGATGGTATGGCAGTGATTACTAATGATACTTCTAAAATCACCACAGTGGTAACTTTCCCTAACTTATTAAACTACCTTCTCTACTAGGGGAAGCAGTAACTAACAAAGCCAAAGTATCTGGACCCTTCCCCTCGTGGAATGCTTTACACGAGCGGCAAAATCCCCTTCTATCTACTCCTGACAAGTGATCCAACTATATACGAGTTCCACTGCGGCGGTATTCCGAAGGTTCCTCATTCCCTCTTCCTATACCATCTCCTCATACTAATAGCTAGCAGGTGGCCGGTGTTAACTACACAGACTTCGGTCTTGTAGACCTTCCCTGCTCGGGCTGCGTGCCGCCGAAGAATGACAAAATACTCGCATATGCCCCACCAAAGGACGGCAATAGATACCTGGGCCAATTTCGGTCTTACAATGTTAGCGGGGACCGGGTTCTTAAGTTTCACACCTCGACACCTCCACCGGATTCCAATAGTACCAGTGTTCTTCTGGTTCAGGAGACAACCTAGACATGCTAGGGTGACGACGTCGCGGGAAGGGGTTTTTATCTTGCTAGGCTTTTTCCAAGCCGACAACTTCCTCTTTGTGTAGCTAGAACAAAGTTTAATGACTCTTTTTCTTTTCTTCCCGTGTCTGCGGACGTGGGCCGTGCTCTACAAATGGTTGTGAGACCTCAAGTCTTAGTTTAGTAACGGTACCGCACTTAGACCATTCAATTCTAACTAAAACAAGCGAGGTAAATGATCGCCCTACCAACAAGGTAAATATGCGAGTGACCGAAAATGATCGCCATATTGGCGGGTGCGCATGCTTGGTGGTCTGTTGATGGAAGGCAACCGCAAAAGCGACACATCATATCTTATAAAGCCTTGTTAAGTCCCATTTCATGACTAATTCATCTTACATGAAGGAAGCTGATTTGAACGATGCCCCTTCTTCTTTACTTGTTTGCCGAGGTACACCGCAGTGTGGGTTTTAGAAGGCGTTTTTTCATCCAAACTGGACTATGTGTCAGCGTAGCATGACACCTACCCTTCCAATGCCAATACCTCCTATCACGGCCAAGCGTGAGGGTAGTAAAGAGCCTCCGTAAAATGCGAGGAAATTAAAACCAAAGGTCCTAAAAAGCAAACACCATTGGTACACTCTACCGATGGTTCACAAAGACTTCGAGGAAGAGGGGTACTGTGGCAATGTCTTGGCGGCAACGATAGTAAAAGCACCTCCGCAAAAGTGTTGGTGAAATGGGCTTTTTACACCAAAAACGTTGATTTTTAGCTACCTCTAATTTATTGACCACAAAGAATTTTCCAACCTAACTTCTAATATGTAGTTAGATTGCTTATCTCCTAATTCAACTAAACTCTTAATAAATTTGGTAAAGAATCGGAAAAGTTATGTAGTCCTAAAGTTTTGAGTTGGTCAAAAAGTGTCATTTTACACACAAAATTGGCATTGCAACAGGTATGACCCACTTTGAAGACATGCAGCTTAGAGCCATAGAGTAAATTGACCCGATAAGTGGTGTCAGGTGAAGGCTGCAATGAAGCTGAAAATAATTATGTAGGTCATGAACATTATTTGAAGTAATTGCTGGTGTGGGGACTGATCAAACATGGCTAGTTTTGGAGCAAAAAGGCCGCCCCACTAAGACTTTTGCTTAGGGACTGTACTAGCACAAGGTCTCAAGCTCCAAATGTTTGTCAGAGCCCCGTCCTAGTACTTTCATTTCCGCCAAGACATTGCCACAGTACCTCTCTTTCCATGAAGACACTACGAACGGGTGTAGTCTACCTAGCAGTCCCTCGCCTTTAGGTGACGGTCTCACACTAGTGAAAATAGTGGGACAACGCAATTCTCTACAAGAAAACAAGGTTATTCGGAATAAGTACTGTAGCAATCGCCCCGAAATATTTAGAATTTAAGATATTAGAGGCATTCAGCCCCGGGGTTGAAAAACAGTTATGCAGGTTTTTGGAGTCGACAACCCTTGGTGTGTGTAACGCCTTTTTGCATACAAAACTGACAGATCAACTAGAAACCTGGCACTCGAGAAACTATTTTTCAGCTTCCGGACTGAATGCCTCTATTGAGTAGATTGCTTTAATTATCTCTGGGAATTACCTACATAAGTTGAAGAAACTTTTCGTCAAATGGGCCCCATCTAGAACTGTGGGAGTTGGAATTTCTTTGCAGTAGTCTCATAAGTTAGCAGCCATTTTCGGCATTGCAAGGGAGGATTTCGAGTTGCCATTCTACCTGAAATAATTGGCAGAGCACAAATGGTACCGGTGCCTATATCCCAAAAATGCAGAGAGATAAAGTAGAGAAGCAATAGTGCAAGTGTATCAGGTTATTTTCACTCCAATGCCAAACTCGTTGTCAGTATTAATATGAGAAAGTTTCCTATTTTGATGTATAGATTCCTGATTCTTGAATTTTCTACAGATTTCTACGTTGCGATTTAGCAGAGAGAATTACGAGAACAAGGATTCAGTATTGTTTATAAAAATACTGCATGCCTACAAATAAGGTTAAACAAAGTAGATGAGAGAATATGGTCAGATTTGGACCACTAGAGATGGAGAAGTTAACTAATAAGTTGTTCCCAGACAAGGTCATGAATGAGAATAACATTATAGCTATACCAGTGACTATGTTGGTGGTTGCTTACTTGGAGTTGAAGATGCACAAGCATGCGGACACCTGGTGGATGATTGTTGAAATGGCATATTTGCTAACAGGGGAAGGTGTTAGAAGATAAGGTTGAGGTTCTGGTTGTGCGCGAGAAAGCTAAAGGAATTATCAAGAAGGTTCTGAAAGTTTGTCATCCCTACATTGCTGGAGCTGGGAGTGGCACTAGCCCGAAGCAGTATAATGAAAAGGAGGAGGAGTCACGGATGGATGAATCTATCAGAGGTTGGTATCATAATCATAGTTCATCACTCGATACCCAATCAAGTAAGTTTATTAGATCTATTCTCTTAGACTGTCCACAAACAACGCCTCCCTTTGTTTCTCATATATTGCTTTCCTATATCATTCCTTTATATCGGGCCGCATTCATTTAGGTGGTGAGGCGATTTCGGTTGGGCCTCGATTATTCGAGAGCTATGCCGAATACCCGCCGAATATCTCTATCCCCAGCATTTTCGATAGTGCCGAATTCCCCTACCCCATTCTGCTTAGGCGAAAATTGAAAATACTAACAGAGTGATATCTACGTTGCAACCACGCATTTTGTTTTTCGCACCGTCTGGATCTAATCTGCTCCCAAGTAAAATGGGAACTAAAAAAATTAGCTTCCCACTTTCCCAGAAATGACAATCGAGTGATATCAAAAGCATTCCAGGCCAATTATGATGCAGACCTTTTTTCATTAAAAAGAGCATTAAGTCTAACACGAGAGTGGTGTTACTGGTAGCTATGAAGTAATAGAGAGTTTGCGCGTCTGACCTAGCTGAGGTTATTAACAGTGTTGCTAGAGGTGGTCGCTCGTATCCTAGAGTTCATGACCCCCGGCGAATGTTGGGCTTCTTAAACTCGGCCCTTCCAACAGGTCATTCAGCGTCCAATTCTTGAGTATCCCAAAACCGCTCTAATTAAAACCATTCTTAAGCAGCTCAGCTACAGAACAGTGCCTCATAAAGGCATAAAATTGTAGTGGAAGTTGAAATTTAGGGCACTCAATTCCAGATCCGATTTCATGGCTTCTACACCTTGACCAAATGTGATCAATGAACCAGGTTACCCAGCATAGTCATTACCTTATGTTAACACCACCTAGATCTTTCTGCGCAAACCCTCTACCGTAGGAACTCGAAAAAATCGGACTGCAAGGACGTTGGGCTCACCTCTCTAAGTAAACTCTGGTGTTTCTTTCTCTTCCGTTTGCCCGGGGGAGTAGATTTTTGGTGTGTTTTCGCCCCTTCTTTAGTGGAGGAAATTTCAGACTACTACCAAATTTCAAAAGTATCCGGATGGCCTGGCGCCAAGATTTTTAACCCACTCCCCCAGAGGAAGCCTTAAACCTGTGTCCAAACTCCGGCTACCAGAGCATTACATCCCCATAACCTACTCA
>Ga0307507_10012068_pt1 | contig 10752 bp, 6 predicted proteins | sample 7_EM_MG_FD_207223 | JGI IMG/M metagenome (GOLD analysis project Ga0307507, IMG submission 207223) | Populus trichocarpa ectomycorrhiza microbial communities from riparian zone in the Pacific Northwest, United States - 7_EM | ecosystem: Host-associated > Plants > Roots > Unclassified | place... | reverse complement strand
CTGTCAGTTCTTAGTCATATGTGGTCCTTCCATATGAAACATCCTCATTATAAGTCTGCCATGCACATGGGTGTGTTTGGGATTGCTGCTGTACTGTGCGTTTTAATTTTAATTTTAATTTTAAGTAGCAAAAATTTTATTTTTTTTTTAATTTTAAATTATTTTTTTATGTTTTGGATATTTTAATATGCTATGTTAAAAATAAATTTTAAAAAATAAAAATAATATTATTTTAATATATTTTTTAATAAAAAATAATATGAAAAACACATCTATCACAATTCCTTATCACAATTCCAAATACGGACTAAATAGTTGAAAAATAGTTGAAGGGAACAAAAGTGACCACAAAATGAAAATGGGAGGGTTGATATGACCAAAGGCGAAGTAGGGGCTTCTTAAACCGATTGACATAAATAATGCGAGTGAGCCGCTGAATATACCCGCAAATCCACATATGGGAAGGGAAGGGAGGCAGGCATGGCCAGAGAGACAGGCTAGCTAGAGAAGCTGCTCCTCACTCTGATCACATCATCTCCTTCTTTCACAGTCACAGCCTAACAAAACAAATCTCCTTCTTTCTTTGCCGCCACTTTTACCGGCCAAAACAAACAACCAAAGCAACAGAAAAACTCTGTATCTCCGGCGAAACGACAACAGCATCAGCACAAAAAACAAAAAACCGTTTTGAACCCCCCCACACATCGTTGTCAGCTTTAAAATTAAGAAGAAGAAGAGTCAAACGTAGGAAACGAGAAAGAAAGTCTTGTTCGGGATTGATGCTGCAATAAAAACCATTTCTTTATTTTTCTCGGGAAAAAGAAAACTTTGCTGTTTGGCTACTCGGAAAATCAAATCAGAGTTCAAAATAAATTAATAATAATAACCAGGTAAATAATGCTAGGGTATTCATTTTGTTGGGGAGGTATTGAATGCTGTAATTAATAAAGGGTTGTGGGGTTTGATACCGCAAACAGAGCTGTTAGCTACTCTTATGATGTGGTATTAATTACAGTCATCTGGTAGTTGTATATATATATATATATATATATATATATATATATATATATATTAAATTAGGGTTTTGATTACTTTGTAAATTACAACTCTATCACACACATCTATCTGTCTGCTTCTCCCTTTCACTCTTCCCTGTCTCTGTTTCTCAAAATTTATTGCTTTTATTTCTAGTCTTTAAAACGCATACCTCTTTAACAAACCTTAGTTTATCACAGAATGTCTCTCTCTTAACTGCTTGAGGTCCCTTCTCTTTCGTTGTTTTTACCGTTATGCATCTTCAGTTTTTATCTATGGATCTCTCACATGTAGTTAGATGATTATGGGTTCTTCTTGTTTATGCGTTTTCTTCATGTGTCTGTTTTTGCAGTGATGGGCCTTGAAGTGAGTGACTGTTGATTCTAAATCAGAAAAGAAAAAAAGGTGTTCACTTTTTTTATTTGAAGCTGATAAAAAAAGGTCTGTCATTGTTAATGTTTTCTTTGTTTTGATCATTACTAATTTTTTGTGGCGTTTTTTGAGGTTGTTTATGTGGTGGGATCTGGTTTTAGATCTCTTTTATTCCTTTATTTTGGTTTCTACCGATTTTGAATATTTGTTTGGGTTTATCATGGGACTTGAGGTTAAAGTTAAAACCCATCTGGGATTTTCCCAGGATATTTCTATATTTCAGGTCCTTCTATTTTATTTTATTTTCTAATCGTCACGGTTTTAGATCTGATCGTCACCAGCTACCAAACAAAAAGGTGGTGGTGGTGGTTTTGTAAGAGGGCCAGTGAGGATTTCTTTTTCCTTTTCTTTTTTTTATGTTTAAAAATTTGGTTGTGTTATTATATTCATGTTAAAAGTTTATGTAAGCTTTTGCAAACTTTTATGTTGTCCTTTTGTATGATGTAGAGGGCAGATTTAAAGATGGTTTGCCGAAAGCTTTCTTAAACACCGTTTTTTGATCATTTAATTGGACAAGCTGTAATATTTTACTAATTTTAAGCAAAGAATATAAGCTTGAATTATGATTATATTCAAGTTCAAAACACATGAACCGTGTTTTGTTTTCCTCTTCTGGTTTACTATTCGATCACAACAACTTTCTTCTCTAGAATTATGGTATTTATTTTAGTTTTCTTTCGAATAACTAAGCTAGTTGCAGGTCTTCTCTTTGTGACAAGCTTATGCGAGTTTCTTAGTTGATTCGTTACTTGACTTCCTGGTGGTTTTTTGTCATAAAGGTAGAGAAAGTAGTTCCCACGACAGACACATGATTGCTAATTTGACACATCAATGTCAAGCTTGTTTATGATATATAGTAGTTTCAGGTTGAATGTGACTTTCTTTATAATTTTTTGCCATGAACTTGTTTTCCACCTTTTCTGCTCTTGACTTCTGTCATATTTGCTTCATTGAATTGTTTAGATGTTGGGATACTTCCCAAGCTTCCCTTGCCAGTAAAAGTTGGCTAATTATTTGTTTAGGACTTGGACAACCTTAACCGTGAGAAATTTAGTTATTAATTCATGACAATTAGATTGCAGTTTATTTGATGGTGCTTGTTCTTTAATTTTAAACTGGAGCATCTGTACACTAATTTTATCTCCTTATTGTTAAATTTGTTTTCCAGAGTGGTTTATTTGATTTTCCTTACCAACTTTGTTTTGATGAGCAGGTTAGATTGCAGTATCCAAGTAGTATATGCTTGAAAAAACCATACACGGAGCTTGAAGTTCTCTACACCTTCCATCTCATATAATATATGTGAAACATGAGACTTGGTAATTACCTGCTCATCTTCATTTGTCATGTTGTTTGTCATTGTTAGCCTAAGTTTGCTGGCTACCATATTTTTTCCTCCTAGTATATTACAAGGAGAGGTTCTACTGTTATATTCTTTGTTTTTGTATTCCATATTACTTGCTGGATGGATTGTTTTTTCTGGAAAACATGATTTATCAAAGGAAGTATCAAAGGAAGTTTAATTATTGTGTCTTTAAGTTTTGTTCTGCTACAGAAATTTCTGAATCACTGCTATTAAATGTTGCACCTTTTGCAGATAGTGAACATGTGTTTTGCAATGGAACTATGGGCCATGAGCATGATTGTAGACCTGTCGAATATAATGATAATGTTCTGGACTCCATTGGACTCAAGTCTGGAAATGTGACTGTGAAGGAGAATGAGAATGGGGAGTTGCATGATTTGAAGGGCATGGAAGGTGATGCAGATCGACTACCAAATGTAGCACCAGTACTCTCTCCTCATTCTTCATTGAAAATGGAGCCATTCGAGGATTCGGTTTTCTATATGGACAAAAGTGTTTTGGAACGTGAGGTGCCAGAGTTAATAGTCTGTTACAAAGAGAATACATGCCATGTCAAGGACATCTGCATTGATGAGGGAGTACCTTTGCTGGACAAGTTCTTGTTTGACACAGATGCACATGAGAAGAATGTGTGTGAATTCTTACCTTCTGCAAGGGATATGAACAATGAGATGGTTAAAGAAAAGTCTGACCTTGATATGTTGATTCCAGATGTGCTGAAATCTTCACCAGAAAAGCAAAATGCGAATATTCATTTGCCTGTTCCGGATATGCTGAAATCTTCCGAAGAACAGGATTTGAAATGTGAATTATCCCTTGATTATAATCCCAAGCATTTAGTACCAACAGAGGAAGTTATGGACTATGTAACGGAGAAGGTTGCAAATGATGCACCCAAAGAGATTTTATCACTTAGAGATCTGCTTTCAATGCCAGAATTTGGTGCAAATTTTACTTCTACCAAGTCCAATCACAGCATGGATAAAGTTGAACAACATTCTCTTCAGGTAGGCACATCATTACCAAAATTATTTTGGTCTGCTCCAAATTCTCAATTAAAGATAAATAAAGAAAAAGGAAGCCTGCCTCTATCCATTTATGATGAATTGTTATATGAATTGCTTATTATTTTCATCTAGCATTTCTCCTCTTTTCTCTTTTCATTACAGGGGAGTGTCTTTTGCATAAAAACGGGGTCTGTCACCATACTATTTGCGCTAACTGATAGATGATGGTGCGGGTATATGAGCAGCACAAAGTATGTGTGCGCGTGTCATTGCATTACTCAATGGATAGACCTCTGTACTTTTATCCTTAAGAGGAAGGTGTCTGGTAGAATAGCTGTGAACATCTGGTCTTGCGGGAAATTCATGCTATTTCTCATGTAAAGGGGTTGATATGTCCTCAAGTTCTTGTTTGAGAAAATCTATTTCAGCCTGGTGTTCAAACCCATTATGTATAGAGAGACAGAAAAAGTTAGGGTTTTGGGTTTGACATATTTGGATGTAATGCTGTCTGTAATCGTTTGAATGCTTGATTGCAGTGCCCGCGGGAAAATGCAATATTGGAGTCAGATTCTACAAGTGAAGAATCTGAAAATCGCAGTAAGGAAACAGTCTCAGTGACATCTACTTTGGTTTTTGCTGCTGAAGAACGTGACAGTGGCCTTGAGGCACCAACCTTGGCAATCCCTGCCCAGGATCCTGCATATCAAGAAGCAGAGCATAGCCACAAGGAAGTGGTCTTGGTGAGTCCTACTCTGACTTCTGCAGCAGGAGAATCAGACAGCAGCATCGTGGAATCAAAACTGGCAATCCATGCTTTGGATTCTATTTATGAAGAATTGACCAGTAGGATCATGGATCAGTCACCTTACGATAGTAAGGCGGAGACTGGAAGCATCACTTTTGACAATGACTCTTCTGCTCCCGCTGCGAGTGTTGGAGAGTCTCCTCGGAATGGTGACTCTCAGTGTCTCGAGCCTCAAATTTCATCCAGGCTTGAAGATCCTAATACCGAGCCATTTTCAGGTCAACTTTGTACTGATGGAGAGTCAAGTTTCTCCGCAACAGGCTCTTTACCAGGTCTGGTAAGTTACTCGGGGCCCATTCCGTATTCTGGGAGTGTCTCTCTTCGATCAGACAGCAGCACAACCAGCACCCGCTCCTTTGCCTTCCCCGTGTAAATAACTACCAGACTATTTCTTTCATCTTTTATTTGCGCCGCGCCCCTATATAAAATCCGTGGCTAATGATTTGATTTTGAATTCAGATTACAGTCAGAATGGAATAGCAGTCCTGTAAGAATGGCGAAAGCTGACCGAAGACATTTCCAGAAACCTAGGAGTTGGAGGCAGGGCCTTCTTTGCTGTAGATTCTGAATTCCTCTGTTCTGTCCATAAGTTGAAGTGAAAATATACACACACATTGAAATTTTTATTTATGGTTTAGATTGTAGTGTATAGATCCATCTCTCTTTTTCTCTGGCTTGGGGTGTGTACTTGCAGCAGCTCTATATTATCAAAAGTTCTCCCGAGTTTGGGACGCTCGTACATGTCAGTTGAGATGTAAGCAATATCTTATAATTTTGCTGTCATAATTTCATCTGCCTCCATTAAATTTCATTTTTTTCTGTTCCCTGTATAGTTAGAGATCAATTATATTTTATTTTCTATTATTGATACATTAGCCAACACATCATCGAGGGGACAAGTAGTTGGAAAAAAATTGCTGAGAGTCCCTCTTTTATGGTATTAGCTGCTTTGCTGGTCATTAAACAAGACAATAACCTCCACGAGTTAATGGAGGATATCAAGTACGTATGTTAGGGGTTTGGTGGAATCTCCGGCGACCATAGATAATTTGTTTGGTAATGTGGATAAGTTCGAATGGATGTTTAAGCAACGTGGAATAAGATACTTTTAAAAAATATTAAAAAAAATATCACATTAAAGCCTTTAAAAAAAATCTAAAAATACATTAATTTAAGCAAAAAGTAATTTTAAGCAACGTGGAATGAGATGCTACTAGATGGTTATCTTTTTTTATTTTTTTTTAGTTTAATGTGGATATCTGGATCAGCTTGCGTACACCTCGATTAATCCCACGGGTCCTGAAGTTAATCTTCTCTCATTTTTATTTTGATTATTTGTGGTATCAATAATGACTTAAGTGAAAAAATAATAATTTAGATTTTAAGTGAATTTGCTTCCCACGCTATTATTTTTGGAATTCAAGAAAAACATGTGAAAAAAAAAACTTAATTTTCTTGAACACTCAATATATATCTGCATAATTAATAAACAATCTATCTGAAACGCAATATATACTCGATAGAAAAAAAAAAAGTTGTTTTAGTTTTAAAAAGGCACCCAAAATTAAACAAGAAAAACAAAGTTTTCATGGATCGACTACAGAGGCACGTGCATTGTCTTTGAAAAACGGAAATCTGCTTATTTGATTCAATTCACGCATTATGATCGATGTGGTTTTCGATTGAGGGCGTAGGTACTACTGGGATTAATTACAACTAGTATTTTTGGATTGGATTTTTATTTTAAAATAGTAATTTAATAAAAAAACTTAAATATCTGTATTCGGGTTCTAATTATTTAATATATATATATATATAATCGATTTTCATGTCTTGATCACAATATTATTTAATTATCCAAAAACAACTCCCTCGTTCAGAAAATTATGTTCATGGGGTTTGTAGCTCGCAATGGCTTCATTCTTTCCTGGAACTAGCATCTTATTCAAGTCTTCTTTTTTCAAGGGGTGGCTCCATCTTCAGAGGTTATAGAGGGCTTGATCCACGTAGCCCGATAAACAAGATCTCTTCCTTATTCATGGCCAAAAAGCTTAAACTTCAGGTTGTTGCAGTTGACTATTTAAGTGTGTTTATATGCCCAAGATCTCTCACATTCCTATATATGCTGGGATATCGACTCCACAAATGCAACTAATACTCGGGATGTATTTTTTATTTATTTAATCTACTCTTTAAAATATTTTTTAAACTATTTTTTATTTGAAAAATATTAAATTGATATTATTTTAGATTTTTTTTTTATAATTTTGATACATTAATATAAAAAAAATATCCTAATATATTTTCAATTAAAAAATATTTTTACAAACCACAGCATTATCTAATACACACTCCTCCAAACCTGAGCTTATTTCGACGCCCCGAAAGTGAAGAATGTTCTTCCTGTGGCTTGACTTTTGGGATTTTGAAGTGACAAACTGGGTCATGTATATATATATAATGGTCACCTTTTCCTCGCAAGAGGAACATGAGTGCATAGTTATTGCACTGGTACCTAGCCAGCGCCTTGATCTGAAACTCAACACTATAAATTTTAACAATTTTACCGATAAAATTTTTTCATCGGCGTAAGACATATATTCTGTTAGTAATTAATTTACCGACAGAATTATTGACGGAAATGCTCCGTCAGTGAATCTTTCATTGGTAATTTTTTTCCGTCGGTAAATCCGTCGGTAATAAAAAAATAAATTTATCTGCTTCATTTCGTCGGTATATCCCTCGGTAATAATATTTTTTTATTTAAAAACATTTTATAAAATTATAAAATAATTAAATTAGCATAAATTAACACTGTATAAATTAATTGAATTTTTTCAGAAAACCACCAAATAACACTCTCTGGAAAATACCGACGGAAAATTCTGTCGGTGATTCCCTTTGTAATTGTCATGATGAACAATGTTCATAGTTTATCGACGGAATTACCGACAGAATTTTCCGTCGGGAATTCCGTCGGTAAAAATAACACGTCATCTTTTTTTTTTGCTTTGTTTTAAATTTTTTTCCCACGGTAATGCCGTCGGTATATACCGAGGGAATATTTCCGTCGGTAAAATTCCTCGGAAATTTACCGACGGAAATATTCTCTCGATATTTCCGTTTGTATTTATTAATTTTCTGGTAGTGCAAAAAATAGCTTCATTGAATCAGTTTTTTTTTTTATAAAAAAATCAATTTAGATATAGGTTCAATCAAACTTGGATGACTTCTCAGTTAAATCTATAACCCGACTAAATCTATGTGAGACCCAGCTGGGTCAAGGAATTTCCTTTTTAATTTTTTTTTCTAAAATATCATCGTTTTATTTTTTAACTTTCTTTTATCCAAAACATGTTATCTAATGAAAAGATCACTAAAAATAAGAGATATCTAAAGCAGTGTTATTTTAAAATTAATTCAAATTGACTTAAAGATCTAATTAATTAATAACCTGAGTTTTTAGCCAGGTGAGGCCACGGCACACGTTCTAACATTGCATGATTCAATGATATATGAGCTGGAAATAGCATCTTTTCAGCTAAGAACGAGAGAGGGATTCAAATATTATTTTCTCTCTATTGATCAGACAAAGAAAGATTGAGCAGTTGTTTATTCACAGCAGATACCTGATTCAATGTGGGGTTGATGGAGGTATATAGATGTAGTATTGAGTGCTAACATGGTTATAAAACAGAAAGCCTGTGGGCCCCTACAATACTAGCTAGGTCATGACAAGACCAACCAAGATGGTGTGATGAAGCCTCCTTAAAAGGAAGTGAAAATATAGGATTTTCAAAGCAGTTGTTTTTGGAACTCTTCATTTTGTGCTTTGTGTATGTCTGTGACTTGCTTCCCTGGTTTGATATAAGCTAGAGCTACTAGCCCTTGTGATACTATAAATTCCATCCCTCACTAGAGAAAGTCTTTCATGCAAAAATCACTTCAGCTATAAAAATTATGGACCTTATGGCCATCGTCACTGCTCTATGCATTTGTCTCTCTGTTCTTCTTGTTACACCTTCTGCTGCTATGCAAGTTCATGAGAAGCAATCATCACATCAACATGGTACGTAATCAAGTAAACAAAATCTCTGCTTCTGTACTGCTATCTCAAATGATCATGATCACGTTTCTTAATATTATTATATATGTCATTGTGAGCAGCCGCCGCCGATGATAGAATCAAGTTCTCTGACGTCCCTACACTGCCAAGGAAACTCAGAGTACTCCTTGATCAGGAAGCAGCTGTATGTATCCACAACGAACAACAACTGATTGTTCTCGTCACTATTTGTTTACCTTGTTGCGCACTTGCGATTTGCTGACTTTAATATCCTCAAACCTTCTTAAAAGCAGGTTAAAAGCTATGCAGCTCGAAGCTCCACTTCGCTCAATAAGCAGAAGGGAGACAATGCTCCAGGTAAATTCTGAAAAAAAACCACCCATACATGCAAACCATAGTATTAGGAGCATCAAGTAGCTAGCTAGTGCTTGTTTTAAGGCGTTAACTCTCATCAGATACACCCACATCATAGATAAAGGCATATATATGCACTTTAGGTGGGCAGTAGATACACTTCTGTGGAGAGAAATTTTTTTTCTTTGGGTACTTCATAGGTTCTCTATAAATTCAAGTCATAGGTTGTCTAGCTTCTCATCGATCCCCAGAATCGCAGCTATTAGCTAACAGTACTGCACGCTACAGTCGTACCAAGTAATTAATAGCATGTTCTAACTAGTAGAGGCAAACAGTCCTTAGTAGAGGATGATGTATATTATGAATAAAATCAGCGATTTGCTTCCCTTCCAACTTCCAAATTGACCCCTTATGACCACTTCTTCCAGATAGTTGGTAGTTTTGCTCTTTGTTATTTTTTTAACTACATATTCTACTTGAATTAATGTTTCCCAATCAAAGAATGACAAATTTAATTAGAGGCTCGCTATGTTCCATTAATTAATTAATAAATGTGATATCATGTCCAGGCAAAGCATACCATAAGGAACAAAATGGGGTGCATGGAGGCAGACCAGCCGGGACATGGCGTGAATGGGTCGAGGGGACCGACACGTCCCATTTTTTTACGATGGATTATACGCAAGTTAGAAGACGACGTCCGATACATAACAAATCCTTGCCGGTTGGTCCATAAAACATGGAGCGGGGGCCCGGCGGCGTCGATAAAATTGCTGGTTTAATCTCAGTAGTATGGTTAGAAGAAGAAACTTTTTGAGTAGCTAAGCTAGGAGGACGTAAAATTTTGGTTAAAAAGTAATGTTATTGTAATTACGGGAAGGAGGAATGTGTTTTGTTGTTATTTGTGTATTATGGCCGACATTACGGAGCAAAACCCTAAGATTTGTAGCAAACTAGGACGACCGTACTAGCGTGTCGAATTTATTTCAACCTTTTTTTTTTTTTTTAATTTTGTTCTTGTAGTGGTCAAAATTGGGTTACCAACCCCAATATTGAGTAACATGCTCTCTCGCGAGTAACAAGCAAACCGCCTTCTATAATATTAATTCTCTACTCGGCTATGTAATTAGAATTCCAACATCACATTATTCTCGTTTGGGGTAAACAAGTCTTGTTGTTGGAAGAAGTGGCTGACTATATGTTATCCTTGGTAAATTAACCCACCCTAATTACGCCATACATATTTGGGCATATTTACTCTAGGTATTACTCAGGAGTGCTATAATAATTATTTTTTAAAATTATATTTTTAAAATATATCAAAATAATATTTTTTGACATGAACATATTAAAACGATTTGAAAAAAAAAACTAATTTGAATAAAAAAATTCAATATTTTTTAAAATTATTTTTAAAACACATAAATAATTGACTCGCAAGAAAATATCTCTTTGAAATTGAAGCTTGACCTAGCTGTCGATTATTTTGAACTACTTGATCAAATCATAAAGGTCAAAATATCTATCCGGAAATGAACCTATCCGGAAATGAACCGTGCGTGCATGATGCTGAGACAACCCAGAAGGAAAAGGTCTGATTGCAATCCATGAATCCAATCTTCCTCGAGTGAAAAGAGTGGCATTCTTTCATGGAGACAAAAAAAAAATATTATTGAGAAACAATAAG
>Ga0307507_10012067_pt1 | contig 10752 bp, 13 predicted proteins | sample 7_EM_MG_FD_207223 | JGI IMG/M metagenome (GOLD analysis project Ga0307507, IMG submission 207223) | Populus trichocarpa ectomycorrhiza microbial communities from riparian zone in the Pacific Northwest, United States - 7_EM | ecosystem: Host-associated > Plants > Roots > Unclassified | place... | reverse complement strand
ACACTTGTCAGGCTAACCGGAGCCTTGTAAACAATAACCATAAAGACTCACAAACGCTAGCCTTGAAACGTTACATAAAGCATATCAAGTATCAAAGGATATCTTGATACAATAAATAAAACATACTGACTATCAAACGCTACTCGAAACCACATATAAAATATCATAAGTATCAAACTCAATCATAAAACATACTGAGTATCAAACGATACTCGAAACCAAACATAAAATATCATGAGTATCAAACTCAATCATAAAAGATACTGAGTATCAAACAATACTAAAAACCAACCATAAAACATCATGAGTATCAAACTCTATCATAAAACTTACTAAGTATCAAGCGATACTCAAAACCAACCATAACCCGTACCGGTTACATCCCCCCTCTCCACCCTCACCTCAACGATTGAAACACAGACCCCTCGTTCCCGCCCCTCCCCAAGGTCCAAACCCTGGTGGACCCCCCTCCTTACTACCCTACGCAAAGAGTTCACCAAAGCCACGTGCAAGGCTAGGAAACACCAAACACATGATCTCCTCACCACCACCAAACTGTCCAGACTAGGTTACTTCAAGGCCATCTAAAGGGGTAAGGTATCCTACTGGGCAGACCTCCGCACTAAAACAACACCCCACAATATATGGACCACGAAACAATTCGTAGCCCCCAGGAAGACCCTTAGATTCCCCTCACTCCCAAGTGCCACAGACCCGGTATCTATCAACAAAGCCCTTTTGGAGCACTTTTTCCCACCAAAAGACCCCCTCCCGCCGAGAGGACGCCTCTCACGGAGCCCCTCAACACCTCCCCTCACAAGGGACCAAATTAAAAACAACCTGAGCAAGTCATCCCCCTCCTCTGCCCCTGGTCCTGACGGCATCCCATATTCGTTATAGAAAAAAGTCAACCTCCTCAACCGAGCGATCCTCCTGGACCTCCTTTCTCCTCTGGTGGCCTTCGGGTACCACCCCCCACGCTGAAAACTGCACACGGCGTAGGGCTAGACAAGCCAGGTAAGGCCTCTTACGACTCCCCAGCATCCTTCCGCATCATCGTTGTCCTCAACACCGTGTCGAAAATCCTCGAAGGGGTCATGACGGCCAGGCTTTCCGCCATCGCCCACTCCAGAAACATGCTCCACCCCAACCAGTGCGGCTCACTCCCAGGCCTCAGCGCCTCGGATGCCTGCCTCTTCCTGGTACACAAGGTCAGGACCCTCCAATGACCCAGACTCAGGGTCTCCACTCTTTTTCTCCACATCAAAGCTGGCTTCGACAATGGCAACGCCTCCACCCTCAGGGCCTCTCTCCTGGCCAAACATACCTCCACCTATATGGTCGCCTGGGTCTCCTCTTTCCTCCCTGAGAGGACCTGTACCCTGGTTTTCCAAGGCTCCCCCAACCTCCCGGCACCAGTCTCAGGAGGCACCCCTCAGGGGTCGCCTATTTCCTCCCTTCTCTTCCTCCTCTAGGTCGCCCCCTTATACTCGGCAATATGTAAGGGTATAATGCTCCCTTATGTTGACCATCTTTCCATCACCGTGGCCTCAGAGTCCCACCGGGACAACATTCGCCGCCTGCAAAGAACCTACACAGAAATAGCCGACAGGGGCCGGAGACTGGGTGTCTCCTTCTCGGTCCCAAAAACCGAACTCATTCACCAGAAGACTCCTAGCCACAGGACCCCCCACGCTACCAACCCTATCGAACTGCACGGACAACCTTTCCACCCCCGGTGGGTCATAAGGTGGTTAGGCTACTGGCTAACCCCCGCCCTGACCGCATCACACCACTACAGACACACACTCTCACTGGCCCAGGCCGTCTTCTCTTTTGTCAAAAGACTATCCTCCCCAGGTGCCGGCGTTAGGCCCTTCCTATGCCACCCCGTCGTCCAAGTCCTACTCCTCCCTATCTTAACTTACGGAGCCGACCTCTACACCCCCAACTCCAGTGCCCTCTGGGGTATGAACATTTTTTGGCACAGGGTCCACAGGTGGACCACAAACGCCTTCTACTCCACCCCAACCTCCATCCTATCTCGGGAAGTATGCCTCCCCCCGTTGTCACCTACTGCAGATACAAAAAGCACTTGGCGGCCCTTAGGATCGCCTGCGCCCTCCCCCCAAACAACACGGCGGCCGCTACGCTTCCACCTTCCTTCCTGTCTCTTTCGGCCTTCAGGGCCCAAGACACGTCCCGGCACCTCACCAAAGGCCTCTCATCGGTCTACCTTCCGCTCGACTGGCGATCCCCCGTTCTGTCCCCTCCCATCAGGAAACACCTACCCATCGCCACCCTAGCACTCCTAACCCGCCCACTACAAGAAGGCCTAACACGCTTCCCCCTCATCCTCCACGCCCACCTCCCCCCTGGGAGCAACATCCCTCCAGCCCAACTCATGGCACATACCTACCACCCCCTGGGGACCTGGGCGAGAGACCTGCTGATCAAAGACGGGGCCACTAACTCCCCCACCCCCACCTACTACAAACACCCCCCCCGCCTTTCCCCACACCTCTTTATGGGCCTTGGGAAGTTTGTGGGCGGGAGAATTCACCAGATGCGCGCTGCCAAAAGCTCCCTCGCGGCACACCCCTCCTGGTTCAACGAGAACCCCTCCCTCACCTGCCCTCAATGCGGCTTAAACCAAGAAACATTCGAACAGGCTACCCTCCACTGCCCAGCCCAGTCACGAGCCCGACACCTCCTACTGAAAGAGGTTGATAGCATTGATGCGGACTGCACAATCTGGACCGAAACCCATCCCCTAAAGGCCCTCAGCTAATACATCATGAGCTCCAAAACCGGCTCTCCCCCGGCGATGGCCACAGAATTCTTTCCCATAGCCACCCCGCACCTCTCCCCCTCACCCCCTGAAAGCATAACATCTCCCGTGTAAATGGTTCTTAAGGTATATGCTTTTGTTGGAAAAAGATTTCTTTATTTTAGTTTTCCTTATACAAAAAATATGGATTTTGGTTTGTGTTATAATCACCTTATATATTTTTTCTCGTATACGAGAGCGGTGGCAAACGGTTTTAGCCAAGTTGTTTTCAGATTTGTGGTGGACTCCGGTATTTCGTTTCTTTTGTTTTTTGTTTTTGAGTTATAGGTTTTGTTCTTTCCAGAGCTAGCACTGCACGAAGCTTCTTGTACCTAAAAACAATGAAAGCATGATGAAAAAAATTAAAAATTAAAAATTAAAAATTAAAAAAAAAGGCCTGGGATTGGGGTCACGAACTATCTCCTCTACACACCCGGCGATTGAAATCTCAACAGCATGAGAATTTATCGTCAACATCCACCACCCCCGCACTCTCAGTGAGCTGCACCCCCCCCCCTCCCGCCTTACTTCCCTTATCATATCCTTGGGCCCAGGCGTCCTTGTTTCTAGGGGTCGTTTGGCTCTACTCCCTCCTCTCTCCACTCACATTTCACTGCCCCTGTCACAAACGGTGACTAAGCAAGGCAGACTGTCACATGACTAATAGTTATTAGTCATCCGTTTGTCATCTTTCACGCTATGAGATCAGTTGACTCATAGGGTTTCACATGACGACGCAATAGCGCATCATTGGTTTATTGTTATTGGTTGATATTGGACATGACGCCCGATTGTGGTCATGTGGTTTATGTATTTCGCACATGACTCATAGTTATGAGTCATGGGTTTCACGCATGTGACCCCGTTAGGGCACATGATTGGTTTTATGAGTTTTGAGTGAATTGAAAGGTACGGCGCAGCTGACTCGGACGGGTCAGCTGAGGGATTTCACACTATGACTCACTCTGAGTCATGAGTCGTTTGACGCGAGGGAATGAGTCACGCAGGGTTAGGGATGAGGGAAGAACCCCTATATAAGGACACCCTCGAGACATGTGATTTGGGTTCTTCATGCAACCATCTAAGTTCTTTCATACACTATACTTTCAATATAAAGATCTTTATCTATCACGCTTTCAGGAATCACGACGAGACTCTCGTATAGGTGCCTAGCGATCGACGTTGCTAGATAGGAGTCAACGGACTTAGCTATCGCAACAGCTATTGGGCAAAGAAGGAGTGAGCGTTAGGAAACTATTGGTTACCTGCTGCAAGTATCACCCGAGAAGAAGAGGATTGTAACCTTTGGTTGCGTCAAACCAGCAGTACCTAACAGACAGACAAAACGGAGACCAACAACGAAAACGACATCGACCCCCTAGCGGATAATCTCAACCTTTCATCACTAGAGGAAGGACTTGAAAGGGCCTTAACGGAAGAGAGGGCAGCAAGCCCTACAACACCTGAACCACCATCACCAAGCGGATCAGAAGAAACAGAAGAATTAGGAAGAACACGACGAAACACGATGGAGGCTACAGCAGAACAAGGGGGAGCGACATCCTCGGAAACGGCCCCGATCATGAGCCTAGAACATATGAGACAAATCATAACATCCCTGAGCGGAGGAAGCAGGAAGCCCAAAGCCAAGGAACCGGAGGTTTACCGAGGGGAACGACGCAAACTACGAGGATTCCTAGCCCAACTCATAGTGTACTACAGGACAGTAGGATGGCAGAACGGCCACGATGAGGAAAAAATCCTCTATGCGACAAGTCTCCTAAGAGACGACGCAGGAACCTGGCTCACACCTTACGCAGAAGAACGAATCACCCCAGCATGGGACAATTGGGCAGGGTTCAAAGCGGGATTACAAAGACAATTTGGCCTAATCGAGGCCAAAGGAGAGGCAAGGATCAGACTGAAGAACATGAAGCAAGGCAAACGATCAGTTACTGAATATGGGAACGAATTCCGCCTAGTGGCAAGCGAAGCCGAGTTGGACGACTCAACCAGAGGGGAACTGCTTCTAGGAGGAATGATCGCCCAATTGCAGAACACCTGGGAGCTAGCAGTGAAGAATACGAGGACCTCGAAACCCTAGCCCAATGGGCAATCAGGATGGAGACCAGGTTGGCAACAGTCAGGCATATCCAAGGATCGCCATCAACAAAAAGCGGCCAACGAGAAGCGATCACACCACGAAACCCGGATGGGACATACCGACTCTCAAATAATGGCCATCAGAACTACGGCGACCACATGGAACTGGAGGCGACTAGGAAACGACCGAGATTCAACATCTCGAGGGAAGAATACCAAAGGAGGATACAAGAACAACTATGCCTCAAGTGCGCACAACCGAGACACTTAGCCAGGAGTTGCCCGAAAAGAGACGGACCCAAACCCTTCAACGCACAAGCCAGGAGTTGGCAACCCGCTAAGAATATAGCCCCTTGGCAAACCAGACCAAAGATTAGGGAAATCGAGGGCGAACAGGAACCCGAACAGTCGGGAAACGAACACTGTCCCCAGTAAGAGATGGTCTGAGGGACTGACCTGAACGAACACCCATCATCATGGAAAACTACTACGCGGCACTCAACTACACAGATATACTCGAAAACGACAATGACCACATTATGGTCAAGAGACAACTACACGGCGGAAAAGAGTCAGTCACTATAAACGCCATGATTGACTCAGGAGCAACAGAAGACTTCATCGACAGAGAAGTCTGCAACAAACAGGGGATCAAGATGATCAAAGCAAATACCCCAGGGAGATTTACCTTGCGGACGGAAAACCAAGCGCTATGGGTCCCATTACCCATATGACGAAAGTACCTATGGACATTAGTAGCCATAGGGAATTGGCAACCTTCCAAGTGGCAAATCTCCAGAACCATGAGGTCATCCTCGGGATGCCATGGTTAAGAGAACAGAATCCAACAATCGATTGGAACGACAAAAGGATCACATTCAACAGTGAATATGTACGACATGGTGTCTCAAAGGTTCACCCATTGCCTATGCGATACCCGAAGAAAAAGCCCTGGAAGCGAATCTCATCACCAGATTCTCCAAGATCCAGGCCAAGAATGGCCTGACGGCCAATGACCAGAGTGTCAGAGTTAAGAAGCTATCCGCTGAGGCCAGAGTGCCTACGAAGGGAACAGCAAGAGCGGCAGGACAGGACCTGTACGCTAACGAAGGAACCGACGTTCCTGCCAGAGGGCAAGCAATTGTTGGGACGGGGATAGCTATTGGACTACCTAACAACACCTATGGACGAATTGCACCACGAAGCAGTCTAGCAGTCAAACATCGACTCACGACAAATGCTGGTGTAATAAACTCCGACTACAGAGGAGAAGTGAAAGCAGTCCTTGCCAACCAAGGAGACCAACCATACCGAGTGGAAAAGGGTGACCGAATCGCACAACTGATCATCGAAAAAATCGACCACAGAGGACTACAAGAAGTAACTCACCTGGACGATACCGAGAGAGGGGATCAGGGATTCAGGAGCTCTAACACCACCAGGGACCAAGAGGTCGAGGGCCAGAAGGCCAAACCAAAAATGGAAATCCACGAGATATTGGCAAGAGCTTTCGGAGAGTTCTACAGAAGAGGAGAAACAACCGGCGTCCTAAGATGGGATGAAATCGACAACGAAATTCAGCTGGAAGCTATCAACATCAGCACAGAGCTGGCGATAAAAAAAGAAAAAAAAAACCAGGACCAAGACCTCAGGGACACGGTTCCACGAGAATATCATCACCTGCTGGATGTATTCGAAAAAGGAGAAAAAACGACAGTACCACCCCACCGACCAGATATTGATCTGGGAATCGACCTGGAAGAAGGAAAAACAGTACCCATCAAGAAGATATACGCCCTCAGTTACGACCAACTGGAAGAACTCCATCGATACATCAAACAAAACGAGGACCGAGGGTGGATTCGAAGGGTGAAGTCAGGAAGAGCTTCACCAATCATGTTTGTCAAGAAAAAAGACGGCAAACTCAGACTATGCGCCGATTACTGAGCACTCAACCAAGTTACCAAGAAGGATCGACACCCGCTACCGCTCATTAGGGAAGCCCTGGACAGGCTGGGAGGAGCCAAATACTTTACCAAACTGGATATCAAGGACACCTACCACAACATTCGAATCAGAGAAGGAGACGAATGGAAGACAACCTTTTCGACAAAACTAGGGACTTATGAATACCTAGTCATGCCATTTGGACTATGCAAGGCACCAGCGGCGTTCCAACGATGGATCAATGAGGTCCTTATGGAACACATTGACACCTGTTGCATCGTCTACCTGGACGATGTACTCATATATTCGAATACCGTACAACAACACCGAAAAGACGTCAGCAATATCCTGGAGGCAATACGAAAATCAGGGATGAAGGTCAAACCATCCAAATGCGAGTTCCACCAAAACGCGACAGAATACCTAGGATTTATCATTGGACAAGAAGGGGTCAAGACCGACCCAGTTAAGACACAAGCCATATGGGACTGGACAACACCCAAGACAATCAAGGAAATCCAATGCTTTCTAGAATTCTGCAATTTTTACCGACGATTTATAGAAAGGTTCAGTAGAACGGCCAGACCATTATACGCGAAAACAAAGAAGGAATGCATTGGCAAATGGGAGTGGGGAGACAAAGAACAGCAAGCATTCGACGAATTAAGGACAAAGCTCACCACAGCACCAGTACTGGTCTACTTCGACCTCCTCGCACCACCAAAATTGAAACAGACACCTCAAAATACGTCTGCTCCGGAATACTGTCACAGCAATGCTAGGACGGATTATGGAGACCAGTGGCGTACCGATCCAAGACAATGTCGGACGCCGAATGCAACTACGACATACACGATAAGGAACTAGTGGCGATAGGTCAAGCATTCCACGAGTGGAAAGGATACAGGTGAGGAAACCCTAAACCGATACGGGTCCTTACCGACCACAAGAATTTAGTCACCTTCATGACGACGAATGAACTAAACGAAGGACAAGCACGATGCATGCAAGAATTAAGTCAATACAACTTCAAAATCGAATACCGACCAGGAAAGGAGGGAGGAACGCCAGACGCCCTCACAAGGAGAGAGGCAGACTTACCCACGGCAGGGGATAAGAGACTCACTAGGAATGTGGGAATCTTACTGCCCAAGGAACGATATTGGGATATCCCAGAAACCAAAGATTTCAACCTCGATATAATGGAAACAACTGAATTTCGAGACAAGCAGGAGGGGGAAATACAAAGAGCGCGCAAAGACGACAACGAGATCCAAACTATCAAAAGAAATTTGGATGAAGAAAGAAAAGAAATGAAAGGAGTAGCGCTGGGGCTATGCCAATGGAAGGACGGCCTCTTATGGTACCAAGGAAAGATTTGGATACCAAACGACGAACGGATACGAACCGCTCTTATCGCCAAACACCAGACCCCCCACAAGCAGGACACTGAAGTACGGCAAACACTACCGCACTCATCAACCGACGATATTATTGGCCGAAGATAAGAGAAGATATCAAACGATTCATAAAGAATTGTGACACATGTCAAAGAACCAAAGTGGTCCGACATGCACCCTACGGATTACTACAATCAAAGGAGGCCCCCGAACGACCATGGAAATCCATCGCTATGGACTTCATTACGGACCTGCCGCAATCAGAAGGATATGACACCATACTGGTGGTCATCGATAGGCTGACCAAAATGAGCAAATTCATTCCATGCTCAAAGGACCTGGACGCACGGCAGTTCGCCAATCTATTCATGAAAGAGATAGTCAGGCTACACGGACTACCACACGATATCATCACCAACAGGGGGACGCTATTTACCTCAGATCTATGGAAAGAGACCACGGGAAAATTAGGAATCGAACGAAGACTCAGCACGGCGTTCCACCCACAAACAGACGGACAGACCGAACGGACCAACGCCATATTGGAACATTACCTCCGAGCATACATCAACTATCAACAAGATGATTGGGGTGGTTCCCTACCACTGGCCAAATTTGCATACAAAAACGGTTATCAGGAGACCATAAAAAACACACCCTTCTTTGCAAATTATGGGATCTACCCCGAATACGAGATGATCGGTCATCTGATCCAAGGAAAGCAACCGAAACCAGAGGAAATGAGTCGGTTGCATGAGTCATTAAGAAACAAAATGGTGGCCGCACAATTATGGCAAAAAAGATACTACAATCTACACAGAAAACCCGATCCGAACCTACAATCAGCAGATATGGTGTGGTTGATACCACGCAATATCATGACTACGAGACCGTCGAAGAAGCTGGACTACAAGAAAATTGGACTATTCAAAATCTTGGCAAAGATTGGAACGAGCGCATATAAGCTGGACCTACCACCCTCCATGGCCATACACAACACATTACACCTCTCCCTCCTCGAACCTTACCAAGACAACCGATTCCCCTCACAGATCAAAGAACCCCCTCCTCCTATTCAAATAGAAGGAGAAGACGAATACGAACTCGACGAAATCATCGACTCTCGACTCCACTACAACAAGCTCCAATATCGAGCCAAGTGGAAAGGCTACTCACCAGAACACGATAAAGTCTGGTACCCGCGGAAAACTTCAACAATGCAGAACACACAGTCCGACAATTCCACCGGCGCGACCCAAGAAAGCCCGGAGTGGATACACGTCACGATCAACAGATCGTTCTCCGCACCTCCCCCCATCGTCGAACAAGAACGACGCTGGCACACACCCGAGAGCGAGGCCCAGCGCGTCTCCCGCAACGCTACCCCCACTAGCCCAGAGTACTCGGGCTCAACAAAAAAGGAGGTGGAACACGCCTCAATGAACTGCACGGACTGCACCGACGATGGATGTCAAATCCATCTCAGCGAAAAACAAGGGTCAGGTTGGTACCAAAATTCACCAGGAGATCGAGAAAACCAAGTGTCGCCCACGACCACGACTGGCGACAGGAGATGGAAGCAAACCCAGGAGAGGACTGGGCCCCACAACATCCTCGCCGGAGAAGAGCCAGAAGGGCTCACCACGAAATCACGAGCAGGGAGCATTGTTTCAACGACAACTGCAACGAACAGCGATGGGGAAAGGTGGACGCCGGCTATTACCCCCGACAAGTGGGAGAAAAAGGGACGCTATCAAAGAATGACAGAAGGGAACACAAGAAGAGAGGAGCCGTGAGGACACGGCTAGAAGGAGAGAGGAGCGAAACAAAGATTGTTCCGGACTGGGAAGCTCTGGAAAAAACAATCGCGGACCTCCGAAGCCAACTCGATTGCGCCGCGCAGAGCATGGTCACAAAAGACAACGACCTCGAACGACTCGGTAAGGAAAAGGAAAAACTCCAACAAGCCTACAATCGATGCAAACAGAGGATGCGCCAACTCGGGGGTATACTGTGGAGAGAAGGAGTTTAGCATCGTGGGACCGATGCAAGAGGAGGATGGGAGCTAATGTCACAAACGGTGACTAAGCAAGGCAGACTCTCACATGACTAATAGTTATTAGTCATCGGTTTGTTATCTTTCACGCTATGAGATCAGTTGACTCATAGGGTTTCACATGACGAGGCAATAGGGCGTCATCGGTTTATAGTTATTGGTTGATATTGGACATGACGCACGATTGTGGTCATGTGGTTTATGTATTTCGCACATGACTCATAGTTATGAGTCATGGGTTTCACGCATGTGACCCCGTTAGGGCACCTGATTGGTTTTATGAGTTTTGATTGAATTGAAAGGTACGGCGCAGCTGACTCGGACGGGTCAGCTAAGGGATTTCACACTATGACTCACTCTGAGTCATGAGTCACGTGACGCGAGGGAATGAGTCACGCAGGGTTAGGGTTGAGGGA
>Ga0307507_10012065_pt1 | contig 10753 bp, 6 predicted proteins | sample 7_EM_MG_FD_207223 | JGI IMG/M metagenome (GOLD analysis project Ga0307507, IMG submission 207223) | Populus trichocarpa ectomycorrhiza microbial communities from riparian zone in the Pacific Northwest, United States - 7_EM | ecosystem: Host-associated > Plants > Roots > Unclassified | place... | reverse complement strand
CCGGCCTGATCTCCGAACGCGAGCAGCGGTTCCGCGCGCAGGGCATCGACTCGATGGTCGAGTTCCGCAACCGCAAGCGGCGCGGCGAGATCAAGGACGACGCCTTCGGCGACGCGTTCCTGGTCGTGGACGGCTGGATGAACTTCCGCCAGGAGTTCGAAACCCTCGAACCGCTGGTGCAGCAACTGGCCGCGCAGGGTCTGTCCTACGGCGTGCACGTCGTCATCGCCGCCAACCGCTGGGCGGAGATCCGCCCGGCCATGAAGGACCTGCTGGGCACCAGGTTCGAGCTGCGTCTCGGTGACCCGTCGGAGTCCGATGTGGACCGCAAGGTCGCCGTGAACATCCCGCCGGGCAGGCCCGGCCGCGGACTTTCCCCGCAGAAGCTCCACTTCCTCACCGCGCTGCCGCGCATCGACGCCTCGTCCGACCCGACGAACGTCGCCGCCGGCATCGCCGACCTGATCACCAAGGTCACCCAGGCGTGGCGCGGCCCACACGCCCCGGCCGTCCGACTCCTGCCCGACCTGCTGCCATACCCGCAGCTCATCGCCCAGGCCGACCAGGCCAACCCGAACCGCGGCCACCTGGTCCCCATCGGCGTGGACGAGGACGAACTGGCCCCGGTCTACCTGGACTTCGACAACGACCCGCACTTCATGTCGCTGGCCGACGGCGAGTCCGGCAAGACCGGCATGCTCCGCGCCATCGTGCGCGGCATCATGACCCAATACACCTCATCCGAGGCCCTGATCCTGCTGGTGGACTACCGCCGCACGATGCTGGGCTTCATCGACACCGACCACCTGCTGAGCTACGCGGTGTCGTCCGCGCAGTTGGGTGATCTGGTGAAGGATGTCCGCACCTCGATGATGGGCAGACTGCCCGGCCCCGACGTCACCCAGGACCAGCTCCGCAACCGGTCGTGGTGGAAGGGCCCGGAGCTGTTCGTCATCATCGACGACTACGACCTCGTCGCCCCGCAGGGTGGCCAGAACCCCTTGCAGCCCTTGGCTGAGTTCATCCCGCAGGCCAAGGACGTCGGCCTCCACATCGTGGTGGTCCGCCGCATGGGTGGCGCCTCACGTGCCATGTTCGACCCGATCATCGGCAAGCTGAAGGAGATCGCCGCGCCGTTCATGATCGGCAGCGGCTCCAAGGAGGAGGGCAACCTGGTGGGCAACCTCAAGGCGTCCCCCCAGCCCCCCGGCCGCGGCACCCTGGTCACCCGCAAGAACGGCCAGCAGCGCATCCAGTTCGCCTGGGTCGACCCGGAGTAGAACGGCGAAAGGCCCGCGGCGCACCAGCGCCGCGGGCCTCCGTGACTGGCCGGTTGGGGGTCGGCCAATCCCAACCCGCGGACAGGCCAATGGGGGAGCACCGGCCGATCCGCAGGATCGGGTCTCTCACGCTCGTCACCGCAACGCTCCCGAAGCGTGGGAATCACCCCCCTTTGGGATTCCCACGCCCGCTCGCGTCTCCAGCGGAAACCGGATCCCCCTTACCGTGGCAACCGGTGTTTCCGCTGGTGGCAACTCTGCCGCGGTGAACGAGACCCACTCTGCACCCCGCCGCTCACACAACGCTCACACTCCTGCCACGCCCGGAGCCGGTTGTCATATGCTGGGCGGCAGTCGGGGGGAGTGTGAGTGTTCGTCGTGCTCTGTGGCCAGGAGCTTGGTGAAGCGTGCCCGGACGATGCCTCGGTCTCGTTGCCGCCAGGACGTGCCCGCCGCCCGCCGCCCGCCGCTCTGCTGCTCCGCTCTGACGCGGTCCCCGTCGATGCGCCGGAATGGCGGATCGGTGGACCCGGATGAGCCCGCGGTTCACAGTGCTGGGGCCGTTGGAGGTGTGGCTGGACGGCGTGCCGGTTCCGTTGCCGTCCGGTCGGGCCAGGACGTTGCTGGCGGCGTTGTTGTTGCGCGCCAACGAGGTCGTGCCGGTGGACGAGCTGGTGGACCTGGTGTGGGACGGGTCGCCGCCGACGCCTGCCAAGGCGAAGGCCAACCTGCACATGGTCGTCTCGCGACTTCGGCAGGCGCTGGGCGAGGCTGACAGCGTCCGGACGGTGGTCGACGGCTACCGGGTTGAGGTCGCGCCGGGGGCGCTCGACCTCGACGTGTTCCACTCGCTCGTCGGCGACGGGCGGTTTGCCGAAGCGCTGGCGGTGTGGCGCGGGGCTCCGCTGTCCAACGTGGTGTCGGATTCGCTGCACCGCGACGAGGTCGCGGCGCTGCTGGACGAGCGGCTCGACGTGCTGGAGCGGCGGATCGAGGCGGATCTCGCCGCGGGGCGGCTCACCGGGCTCGTGGTCGAGTTGCGGGCGTTGACCAAGCGGCATCCGCTGCGGGAGCGGTTCTGGGCGCAGTTAATGCTGGCGCTGCACCGGTCCGACCAGCAGGCCGAGGCCTTCCTGGCCTACCGCACCGTGAGCGATCTGCTGGCCGACGAGCTCGGCGTCGATCCCGGTCCGGCGCTCGAACGGGCGCACCGGCTGATCCTGGCCAACGCCGAGACCCAGGTCGTGCCCCGCCAGTTGCCGCCCAGGACGACGGGTTTCGTCGGCAGGCAGGCGGAATTGCTCGCAGTGGACGACGGCGGGCCCCCGACCGTCGTGGTGGTGCACGGTCCCGGCGGGGCGGGCAAGACGGCACTCGCCCTGCACTGGGCGCACCGGGAGGCCGACCGGTTCCCCGACGGCCAGCTCTACCTCGACCTGCGCGGCTTCAGCCCGACGGGCAGACCGGTCGAGCCCGCAGCCGCGCTGGAGGCCCTGCTGGACGCGCTGGAGGTCAAGCGGGAACGCGTGCCCGCGGACCTGGGCGGGCGGGCGTCCCTGCTCCGGTCGACGCTGGCCGACCGGAAGATGGTGCTGCTGCTGGACAACGCGGCGAGCAGCGGCCAGGTCGAGCACCTGCTGCCGGGGACGTCGTCGGTGACTGCGGTGGTCACCAGCCGCAACCAGCTTCGGGGCCTGGTCGCCCGGTACGGCGCGCGCCGGGTCGAGCTGACGCCGTTGGGCCGGGCCGAGGCCGTGGAGCTGCTGTCCTCGGTGCTGGGCGGCGTCCGGGTCGACGCCGACCCGGACGCCGTGGACGAGATCATCCGCCGGTGCGCGGGCCTTCCGCTGGCGCTGCGGTTGTTCGCTGAACGCACCGGGCGCTTCCCGAACGCGCCGCTGCGCGCGTTTGCCGACGAACTCCGCGACGAGGGGTCGCGGTTGGACGCGCTCAGCTCGCAGGACGGCGAGGGCACCGACCTGCGCGCGGTGTTCTCGTGGTCCTACCAGGCTCTCGACGAGACCGCCGCGAGGCTGTTCCGGCTGCTCGGCACCCACCCCGGTCCGGACATCGCGCTGACCGCGGTCGCCGCGCTGCTCGGCGAGCCGGTCACCGCGACCAGGCGGCACCTGGAGCGGCTGGTGGCCGACCACCTGGTGCGCTCCCTGGTGCCCGGCCGGTACGACTTCCACGACCTGCTCAGGGCGTACGCCGTGGAGCTGTCCGAACTGGAGGACGACGCCGTGCGCGAGGCGGCGGCGCACCGGGTGGCCCAGTGGTACCTGCACACCGCGCAAAAGGCCGCGGCGCGGTTCCCGTCGGCCGCCGCCAAGGGCGAGGGCGAGGTTCCGCCCGGCCTCGTGCTGCCCCAGTTCGACGACGCGGAGGAATCGGGCCGGTGGTTCCGCACCGAGTGGCCCAACCTGGTGGCCGTCACCCGTGCCGCTGCCAATCGAGGCCGGCACGACGTCGCGTGGCGCATTCCCAACGCGATGTGGCTGCTGATCGACCTGGTTCCCGCGAGCGACAAGATGGACATCCTGCGGATCGCGGCCGGGTCCGCAGGCATCGCCGGCACGCCTTCGCAGCACGGCAGCGCGCTCAACCACCTCGCCCACGCCCACGCGGACGCGGGTGACGGCGAGGCCGCGATCCGCACCCACCTGGAAGCGCTCGCCGTGGCGCGGGCCGCCGGGGACCGACGGCTGGAGAGCGTGACCCTGATCTCCGTGGGCAGCTCGTACAACCGGACAGCGAGGTACTCGGAAGGCCTCCAGTTCCAGGAGGCGGGCCTGAAGATCGCCGAGGAGTTGGGCAACCTGCACCACCAGGCGGCGACCCACCACAACATCGCCTTCGCCCTGCGCAACCTCTACCGGTTCGACGAGGCGTCCGAGCACAGCGAGCGGGCGTTGGCGCTGTACGCCGAACTGGGCGACGAGCTGAACTATGGCCGCGCGCTGGAGAGCCGCGCCGTCGCGCACGTGGCGCACGGCCGGTTCGAGGAGGCTTATGAGGTGATCCAGGAGGGCCTGGCCACCACCCGGCGGTTCGGCGACCTCAAGTTCGAGGGCAACTACCTCGACCACCTCGGCACGGTGCTCCTGTGCCTCGGCAGGCCCGAGGAGGCCAGGCAGTCCTGGCGTCGCGCCGCGGACCTGCTCGCCGAGGACGAGGCGGGCTGGGCCGGGGTGCTGCTGACCTGGCTGGCAGACCTCGATGGACTCGACGACGATCTTCGGGTGGGCGTCCGGCCGCCCGAAGAGTCCGAGGCTTCCTGAAGTGGAGAACCCTGATGCGTCCGGCTGTTCGCGAGCGGAGGCGGCGATGACGGTCGAGTTCACCGTCCTCGGCCCGCTGGAGGTGTGCCTCGACGGCGTGCCGGTCCCGTTGCCGTCCGGCCGAAGCCGCGTGCTGCTCGCGACGTTGTTGTTGCGCGCCAACGTGGTCGTGTCGATTGACGAGCTGGTCGACCGGCTGTGGGACGGCTCCCCGCCCACCCCGGCGCGCGCGAAGTCGACGCTGCACATGGTGGTGTCCCGGCTGCGCCAGGCGCTGGGCGTCGCCGACTGCGTGCGGACGTCGGCCGACGGGTACTTCGCGTCCCTCGCGCCGGAAACCCTTGACCTGCACCGCTTCCGGTCGTTGGTCGACGAGAAGCGGTTCGCCGACGCGCTCTCCCTGTGGCGGGGGCCGGTGCTGTCGAACGTGGCGTCGGACTCGTTGCACCGCGACGAGGTCGCACCGCTGCTCGACGAGCACCTCGAAGTGCTGGAACGGCGGATCGAGGCCGATCTCGAGGCGGGCGCGCTCACCGGTCTGGTCGCGGAGCTGCGGGCGCTGACCCGGCAACACCCGTTGCGCGAACGGTTCTGGGCGCAGCTGATGCTGGCCCTCTACCGCTCGGAGCAGCAGGCCGAGGCGTTGGCCGCGTACCGGGCCGTGAGCGGGTTGCTGGAAGACGAACTGGGCATTGACCCCGGTCCCGCGCTGCGCGAACTGCACGATCGAATGCTCCGGTCGGACCCGGATCTCACCGGGCCCCGGCTCGCGGTGGCCGTCGCGCCGCGGCAGTTGCCGCCCGGCACCAGCCACTTCGTCGGCCGGTCCCAGGAGTTGGACCTGCTGGGTGGCCTGCTGGGCTCGGCGGAGACCACGGGCGGTTCGGTGATCGTGTCCGCGGTGAACGGCACCGGCGGGATCGGCAAGACCACGTTGGCGCTCCACTGGGCGAACCGGATGAAGGACCGCTTCCCCGACGGGCAGCTGTACGTAAACCTGCGCGGGTTCGACCCGCGGAGGGAACCGCTCGCCGCCGCCGACGCGCTGCGCGGGTTCCTCGGCGCGTTCGTCACCGATCCGAAGGGCATCCCGGACGACGGGGACGCGCAGGTGTCGCTGTACCGGAGCGTGCTGTCGACCAGACGGGTGCTGGTCGTGCTGGACAACGCCCGTGACGCCGAGCAGGTCCGGCCGTTGTTGCCCGGAAGTCCGACGTGCTTCACGGTGATCACGAGCCGGAACAGGTTGGAAGGCCTGGTAGTGACCGACGACGCGTCGCTCGTGGCGCTCGACGTGCTCGACGAGGACGAGTCCCTGGCACTGCTGGGTCGACGGATCGGCGCGGCTGCACTGGCCGCCGAACCGGAAGCCGTGGAACGGATCGTCGCCCTGTGCGGCGGCCTGCCGCTCGCCCTCGCCATCGTCGCGGCCCGCGTGGTCGCGAACCCGTCGTCGAGCCTGGCCGCCATCGCTGACGAGCTCTCGTCGGAGCGCGGCAGGCTCGACTTCCTGGACACCGGTGACCTCGCCACGAGCGTTCGCGGCGTCTTCTCCTGGTCCTACAAGCACTTGAGTACCTCGACCGCGAGGGTGTTCCGGTTGCTCGCCCTGCATCCGGGCGCGAGCTTCACCGTGGCGGCGGTCGCGAGTGCGGCGGCCATCTCCGTCGAGGCCGCGCAGGACGCGCTGCACGAGCTAGTGCGGACGAACCTCCTGCTGGGTTCGGGTTCCGATCGCTTCCAGTACTACGACCTGTTGCGCGTGTACGCCGCGGAGCAGGTGCACGAGGTCGAGAGCGCGGCCGAACAGCGTCTGGCGCAGAAGCGCCTGTTCAGCCACTACCTGTACTCCGCCAACGCGGCCAGGATCGTGGAGCTGGACTGGTTCACCCCGCACGAACCCGTTCTGGACGGGGTCGTCGTGCTGGGCGCCGGGTCGCAGGCGGAAGCGGCGGAGTGGTTCGAGGCGGAGCACAACACCCTCGTGTCGCTGGTGCACCTCGCGATCTCCGGGCGCTTCTCCGAGTACGTCGACGTCGTGCACACGGCCGTCTGGCAGTTCCTGGACGTCACGTCCCGGTGGGAGCAGGCCGCGGCGTTGTCCGAACTCGTCCTCGAGTACCTCGAGGGAGTGGAGGACCCGTACGACTGCGCGCACTGGCTGAAGATCGACCTCGCGGCGTCGCACGGTCGTCGGGGACGGTTCGAGAAGGCCATCGAGTACTCGCAGGCGGTGCTGGACGCGGGGCGCGAACGAGGCGAGCTCCACCTCCAGCGCAAGGCGCTGAACAACATGGCGATGGGCTACACCGAGCTCGGGCGCCACCAGGAGGCCGTCGAGCTCGCCGAGGCCGCTCTGGAGGTCAGCTCCAGGGACCGCGGCGGCATGGGCAGGCGAATCGTCCTGCACACCCTGGCCATCATCCACGGGAGGCTGGGAGAACCGGACAAGGCGGAAGCCTGCCTCCGCGAGGCCATCGAGCTGAACCGCCAGCGTGACGACACCCATGCCGTCAGCCAGAACCTGGCGGTCCTCGGCGCGACCTACTGCGAGACGGGGAAGTGGGACCAGGCGGGCGAGGTGCTGGTCGAGGCGTTGGAGTTGAGCAGGGTCAACAGCGATCGCTACAACGAGGCGACCATCCTGTCCCGGCTCGGCGACGTCCTGGAGGCGGGTGGGGACGAGGCTGGCGCGGGGGTCTACCGCAAGCAGGCGCTCGACGTGTTCACGGAGCTGGACATGCCGGAAGCGCACGCGTTGAGGGCGAGACTCGTCGCGGGGCCCGCGGAGGCGTGATTGGCTATGCCCGTGCGGTCCTGGCCCTGGGAGCGGCCGGACGAGGGGATGGGTATGAGCTTGCACGTCGCGGTCGACTTCGGCACGTCCAGCACCTGCGTAGCGCTCTCGGTGCACGGGCGGGAGCCGCAGGTCGTCGTGTTCGACGGCCAGCCGCTGGTGCCGTCCGCTGTATTCGCCGCCGCTGACGGGACGTTGTTCGTCGGCCACGAGGCGGAGCGGCAGGCAGCCGTGGACCCGTCCCGGTACGAGCCGAACCCGAAGCGGCGGATCGACGACGGTGAGCTGCTGCTCGGCTCGAGCGTGCTGCGGGTGTCGGACGTGGTTCGGGCGGTGTTGACCCGCGCGGTGGGCGAGGCGCGGCGGGTGGCCGGTGGGATGCCGGTCGACCTGCTGGTGCTCACCCACCCCGCCGACTGGGGCGCGGTGCGCACGCGGGTGCTGCTCCAGGCGGCCAACGGGCTCGCCAACGACGTCCGGCTGGTGCCTGAGCCCGTCGCCGCGGCCGTGTTCCACTCCGCCGGGCACGCGATGGCCGAAGGGGCGACGCTCGCCGTGCTCGACCTCGGGGCCGGGACGGTGGACGCGACGGTCATCAGCCGACAGGGTGGCGCGTTCCGGGTGCTGGCCACCAAGGGTGATCAGAGCTTCGGTGGCGCGGACATCGACCAGATGCTGCTGGAGCACCTCGGCTCGCAGGTGCCGCCCACCGACCGCGAGGCGTGGCGGCAGCTCGTGGAGGGGCAGGGGCTGGCTGACCGGCGTCGTCGGCGGGTGCTCCGGCAGGACGTGCGCGGGGCCAAGGAGACGCTGTCCCGGCACGCCTACACCGACGTGCCGATGCCGCCGCCGTTCCCCGACGCGCACGTCACGCGCGGTGACCTGGAACGGTTGATCAGCGCCTCGCTCAACCGCGCTGTGGCACTCGTGCTCGGGGCGGTGCGGAACACCGGGTTGAACCCGCGGCAGCTCACCGGGATCTTCCTGGTCGGAGGGTCGAGTCGGATCCCGATGGTGGCCCGGCTGGTGATGGAGCAGTCCGGCGTGGTGCCGACGAGCATCGACCAGCCGGAGACCGTGGTCGCCAGGGGCGCGCTGCGGGCCGTGCACGTGGAGCAGCCACAGCCGCCGAACCCGGTTCCCCCGGAGAACAGCACTCGCAAGATCACCCGGCGGATCGGGGCGGCCGAGGCGTACCGCGACGCGTTTCCGGCGACTCCCGCACCGGGATTTCCGGGACAGGCGCAGTTCCCGGTGGTCAAAGTTCCGGCCAAACGTCCTCGGTCGCGTGTTCCGCTGTTCGTCGGTGGCGCCGTGCTGCTGGTCGTGGTGATCGGTGCTTCGGTCGCGTACGCGATCACCTCGGGCAACAAATCGACTACCGCCGGATCGAGCAGTTCTTCCACTCCGCCTCCGGGTAAGCAGATATCCATTTACGACTACAGTTTCACCGCGCCTGCGGAATGGGAGCAAAGCGGCGGGGACCCCACAGCGCGCAAGGTGCAGGTCCGGCCGATCGGCGGAGATTCCGGCAAGGACGTCATCGCTGTGCAAGAGCGAAAGCTCACCTACGACGCCGGCGCCGATCGGGGGCGCGCGGTCGGCGAGTTGAAGACCGAGTACGACAAGGCGAAGAACCTCGCCGATTTCACCCCGTTGACCCGCTTCGCCGACAAGGATGTCGTCTACTACCGGGAACGGCCGCAGGGCCTGACCATCGACTGGTACATCGTGCTCAAGGGTGACGCGCAGGTCAGCATCGGCTGCCAGTACACGCCCACTGGCGAGAAGCAGGTGCGCGCGGCGTGCGAGCAGGTGGTCCGCACGATGGCCGTGACCAGCTGATCTAGCGGAAGGGTTGGGCATGACCCCGGAAGCGTTTGCCCGGTTCCGCGCGGACCTCGCGGCGGCCGTCACCAGGGGCCGCCGGGCCGCGGCCGAGGCCGGGGCGCGCAACGGCCGGGCCCGTGACCGCAACCGGGAGCTGGCCGAGCAGGCCAGGAGCAGGACGCCTGTGCCAGGCGTGGAGGCCACCTCTCCGGACGTTCGCCGAGTGGCGAACGGGTTCCGCGAGGAGCGCGGACTGCCCGTCGAAAAGCTGCCCGAGGAGGCGGAAGCGTTTGCTCCTGAAAAGTCGGCGGACGCTAATGTAAATATTCCGAGTTCACGTCCGGCGCCCGGTCCGCGGGGTCAACTTCCCCGTGTGGGTGACGATGACGAGGACTTTTCGCAAGGGCAAATCCTCTACTGACCGTCACGGGTTCACCCGGTGCCGTTCACTAGAGCAACTGTTTGCGGCGAAGTCGCGACAGGGTGGAACCGGCATGGCACTGTGTCCGTCGTAGGGGCAGCGCAAGGCGAGAACGAGCGGCCCGACGAAACATCTATGTAGGGGGTTTTCCCAATGGCAGGTCTTGCAACCGGTAGCCAGGAGCTGTTGACGGCTGGCCAGGACATCGTCAACACCGGCGACCAGATCGACGGCATCCTGAAGTCCCTGAACGGCATCATCGACGCCGTTGCCGGCTCCTGGAGCGGTAACGCGTACGACGCTTTCCAGGTGTTGAACACCCGGTTCGACGAGGACGCCAAGAAGCTGAACCAGGCGCTGAAGGAAATCGCCGAGCAGATGACCGGTGGCGCGAACCTGTACATCCAGCAGCAGGAAGAGCAGTCGCAGGCGATGAACAGCATCCTCGGCCGCCTCGGCAGCTGACGATCTCGACTCCTGCTCCATCCGCCCGACCTTCATCGCTGAATAGAACTTGGGGAATTCCATGAATGACCAGCAGATCAAAGTTAATTTCGGCAGCATGGAGGCCTTGGCCTCCGACATCGGTTCGCAGGCGAGCACCCTCGAGAGCACGCTCGAGGACCTGAAGAGCCGCATCACGCCCGTCGTCGCGCAGTGGGAAGGTGTGGCCGGTGAGGCCTACACCGCCGCCCAGAAGAACTGGGACGACGCCGCGCTCGACCTCCAGCAGGTGCTCGCGCAGATCGGCACCGCCGTTCGCGCCGCGGGCGAGGCGTTCCAGGCCGGCGAGAACCAGAACGCCGCCCGCTGGGGCTAGAACTTCCGTCACTAAGCGTGACCTCGTGGGCCCCGGAACCCTCTGGTTTCGGGGCCCACGCACGTTCCACCGGCCGGTTGACGGGGGCCGTTTTGACCCGGCCACGACCCAACCGGTATCTTCCTACGTTGTTGTGCGGTATCCGGTGCGACATTGCGCGCCGCGTGTGTTCTGGTCCACTTGCCCAGCTCGTTCTCGAGGGGCAAACCGGCCTGGAGCAGCCGCCGCAATGTCCACCAGACGCAAGTGACGACGAGGTAGATCCGTGCGCACGTACAGCCCGAAGGCCGGCGAGGTGACCCGCGCCTGGCATGTGATCGACGC